>Ga0207683_10000235_pt1 | contig 49040 bp, 46 predicted proteins | sample KBSM73metaG_FD_184333 | JGI IMG/M metagenome (GOLD analysis project Ga0207683, IMG submission 184333) | Miscanthus rhizosphere microbial communities from Kellogg Biological Station, Michigan, USA - KBS M7-3 metaG (SPAdes) (version 2) | ecosystem: Host-associated > Plants > Roots > Rhizosphere >...
GGGAAAACGATCGTCGAGCTCTTGTCGCCGGCGATGTTGGCCAACGTCTGCAAATAGCGAAGCTGCATCGCCTGCGGCTGCTTCGAGAGCATCTGCGCCGCCTGCAGCAATTTTTCCGACGCCTGCAATTCGCCTTCGGCGTGGATGATCTTGGCGCGCCGCTCGCGCTCGGCCTCGGCCTGACGCGCGATCGCACGTATCATCGTCTCGTTCAGGTCGACGTCCTTCATTTCGACCGTTGATACCTTGATGCCCCAGGCCTCGGTCTGGTTGTCGAGCACCTGCTGGATGTCGAGGTTGAGCTTTTCGCGTGCGGACAAGAGCTCATCGAGTTCGTGCTTGCCGAGCACCGCGCGCAAGGTCGTCTGCGCCAGCTGGCTGGTCGCCTGGTAATAGTTCTCGACCTGGATCACCGCCTTGGCCGGATCTAGGATGCGAAAGTACACAACCGCGTTGACCTTGACCGAGACATTGTCGCGGGTGATCACATCCTGCGGCGGCACGTCCATCACCACCGTGCGCAGGTCGATTCGGACCATCTGCTGGATGACGGGAATCAGCAGGAAGAAGCCGGGCCCCTTGACCTTCCAGAATCGGCCGAGCATGAATACGACCGCGCGCTGGTATTCGCGCAGCACGCGGAACGACATCATCACCACCAGAATGACGATGATGACGATCGTGCCGAATCCCACTCCGATGGCCATGCTCACGCTCCTTGTTCGGCTTCCGTGACGGGCAATACCGACAATAACAGATCGCTGCGCGCCGTCACGCGCACGCGCTGGCCACGCTTGATCGGCACCGGGCTTTTGACCCGCCACTGCTCGCTGTGGACGCGTGCCCAGCCCTCTGTCTCCAGGTCGTCCAGCGCGACGCCTATGCTGCCGATCAACTGCTCGTGGCCGGTGACGATCGGGCGGCGCCGCGCCTTGACCGCTGCGCCTGCGACGAAGAAGACGAACAGCGCGGTGACGGCTGCCAGCGTCGCGATCAGCCAGTACGGCACGCCGAAGCCCGGCACCTCGGTGTCGATCAGCATGACTGCACCGATGGCGAATGCCACGATGCCGCCGACGCCGAGCGAGCCGTAGGCGGGCAGGAACGTCTCGGCGACAATGAACGCGATGCCGAGCAGCACCAGCGCGAGGCCGGCATAGTTGACCGGCAGCATCTGCAGTGCGAACAGCCCGAGCAGCAGGCAGATCGCGCCGAGCACGCCCGGCAGCGCCAGCCCGGGATTCCAGAATTCGAAGAACAGGCCGTAGATCCCCGCCATCAGCAGCATTAGCGCGACACTGGGATCGGTGATGATCGCCAGGAATCGCGTGCGCCAGTCGGGGGCCACCGTCGTCGTCGCCGCACCCGAGGTCGCAAGGATGCGCTCGCCGCCGGCGGTGACGAGCTTGCGCCCGTTGAGCTTCGTCAAGAGCTCCGGCACGTCGCGCGCGGTCAAATCGATTACATGCTGGGCGAGTGCTTCGTCGGCCGACAGGCTGACCGATTCGCGCACCGCGCGCTCGGCCCATTCGACATTGCGACCGCGCAGCTGCGCGAGCGAGCGGATATACGCCGCCGCGTCGTGGATGGCCTTTTTGGTCATCGTGCCCTCGTCGCCGGCCTGATTGCTGTCGCTCTTGTCCTTGCCCGCGTCGGAGGGCTTGGCGGCGGGCGTTGCCGGCGCGGGGGAGGGGGAGGATGGCATGCCGATGCTGACCGGCGTCGCCGCGCCGAGGTTGGTGCCGGGCGCCATCGCAGCGACGTGGCTGGCGTACAGAATATAAGTCCCGGCGCTCGCGGCGCGGGCGCCGCTGGGCGCGACAAAGGCGGCCACGGGAACCGGCGAAGCCAGGATGTCCTGGATGATCTGCCGCATCGACCGGTCGAGTCCGCCCGGGGTGTCGATCTCCAGCACGAGAAGCTGTGCTTTTTCGTCCGCGGCGCGGCTCAAGCTGCGCCCGACAAAGTCCGCGCTGGCGGGGCCGATCGCGCCGGCCAGGGGAACCACGAGCACCGGAGCAGGCGCAGCATCGGCCCGGCCCGACGCGCAGCCGAGTATCGCGGCGACGATCGCTAGCAGGAGCTTGGTCATTTCGCCCTCCCAATCGACGGCACGGGCGAACGCTGATTATTGCAGAAATCGTTACGGCGCGGGATTGGGATAACTGGCCTGGATCGCGGCGATCCCGGCCAGGGTCTCCGGGTCGAGCTCGAACTGCGCGCCATCGATGTCCTCGGCCAGCTGGGCGATCGTCGTCGCTCCGATGATGGTCGCGCCCAGATACCAGCGGCTCCTCACGTATCCGAGCGCGAGCTGGACCAGCGAAATGCCGCGTCGTGCTGCGAGTTCGGCATATGCGGCAACCGCTTCGGCGACCACGGGCTTCCGAAAGCGCAGGCTGAAATTGTCGAACAGCGCGAAGCGCGCGCCCGCAGGTTTCGCGCCACCCAGATACTTTCCCGAAAGCATCCCGCCGGCCAGCGGGCTGTAGGCGAGCAGCGACATCCGGGTTCGAAACAGAACCTCGGCAAGATCGTTGTCGATGTTGCGCGACACCAGGCTGTAGCTGTTCTGGATCGTCACCGGGCCAGGGACGCCGAGCTCGCGCGCGACGCGATGGAATTCGCAAACGCCCCACGCCGTTTCGTTCGACAAGCCGTAGTGGCGGATTTTTCCCGCGGCGATCAGCGCTGCCATGCCTTCGACCTGTTCGCGAATCGCCGGACCGTCGCCCTCCTTGGCAGGATCAAAAACCGTCGCGCCGAACATCGGCACGTTTCGCTGCGGCCAATGGATCTGGTAGAGGTCGATGCAGTCGATCCGCAGGCGCGCGAGACTCGTGTCGACCGCTTCGGCGATGATCTCGCGCGTCAGGTCGGTGCGCCCCTGCCGGATCCAGTCCCGGCGGCCCGGTCCGGCGACCTTGCTGGCGATGATCAGGCCATTCCGCGGCCGATGCGCCAGCCAGTTGCCGAGATAAGTCTCGGTGCGGCCCTGGGTGGCGGCGATCGGCGGGGCCGGGTACATCTCCGCGGTGTCGATGAAATTGACGCCGCGCGCCACGGCGTAGTCGAGTTGCTCGTGGGCCTCGGCTTCGCTGTTCTGCTCGCCCCAGGTCATCGAGCCGAGACAGACTTCCGAGACACGCAGCGCAGTGCCGGGCAGGATTCGATATTTCATCGGGCTCTCGGGTTAAGTCGATTCGACCCGCGCGATGCAGGCCGCCATCGGATCGAACTGCGGATCGGTCCCTAGATTTGCGGTCCGAGCAGCGCCGCCGCGTGCTCCCAGACCTTCTCGACCAGCGGCCGATCGCGCCATTCGGCGATGCTGATCCGGCGCGATGATTTCAGATCGCGCTCGAAGACTTCGACCTGATGAGCGGCGAACGCGGCGTCGTAGACGTTGAGGCTCGCCTCGTCGTTCAGGCGGAACGAACGCTCATCGAAATTCGTCGAGCCGACCGATGCGACCAGTCCGTCGACGACCAGGACCTTGCAGTGGAACATCGTCGGCTGGTACTCGTAGATTTCGGCGCCTGCTTCGAGCAGGTCGCCCCACAGTGCGCGCGAGGCGCGGCGCACGGTTTCCGAATCGATGTGCGGCCCCGGGGTGATGATACGCACGCGAACGCCACGCCGCAGCGCGGCCACCAGCGTATCGCGGGAAAGCTCGTCGGGCACGAAATACGAGCTGGACAAATCGATCGAGTGTTCGGCCGCCGTGATCATCAGCAGATACATCAGTTGCATGCTTTCGCTGCCGCCCGAAGGAGAGCTCGCGAACATCTGGCCGGCGCCATCGCCGACTGCGGCCAGCGCCGGGAAATAATCGACACCGTCCAGCACTTCGCCGGTGACCTTGGTCCAGTTGTCTCCGAACACTGCCTGCATCTGCGCGACCACCGGTCCTTCGGCGCGGAAGTGGCTGTCGCGCCAGTGCTGCGGGTCCTGGGCGTGTCCGGTCCACTCCGGAGCGATGCCGACGCCTCCGGTGAAACCGATCCGCCCATCGACGATCAGCTCTTTGCGGTGGGTCCGGTTGTTCAGCTTGTCGAGGTTGTACCACTGCGGCTCGTGATAACGCCGGATCTGCACGCCGGCATCGAGCATCTCCGCCAGCAAAGCCTGGTCCATCTTGCTGCTGCCGAGCCAGTCGAGCAGCACATGGACCTTGACGCCGGCGCGCGCGCGCTGCGACAGGGCGTCGGCGAACGCCTTGCCGATATCTCCCGACCAGTAGATGTAGGTCTCGAAGGTGATCGTCTTTTGCGCGCCTTTGATCGCCTGCAGCATCGACGGAAAGATCTCGTCGCCGTTCAACAGCGTCGCGAAGCGATTGCCAGGAAGGATGACCGGACCCAGCATCACCCCCATCGTGCGCTGGAATTGCGGGTCGTGGATCCCGTAACGATGCTCGAGCTTTTCCTTGACCCTTTTTTCGCCTGTCGTCAGGTTCTGCGCGAAAAAGACGACCAGCACCGTGGCGAGCACGCTGATCAGCACGGTCCAAAGGACGGATCGTTTCTTGCCGGAGGAAGCTGCCAGATGCATCAATGAGGCCTTTCGACGCCAGCGGCGATCATAGCCGAGAGTCGGCGGCTTCCCAACGGCTTCGCGCCCACGCGCGAGTCGTCCGCGACGATTCGGTCGCGGGTCGCCGAGCGGTCCCTTGCGTACGCTAGCGCACGGACCCGGGCTCGCCCGGCGATGTATGTTCCAGGCCTGCCTGCGCGGCATGCCGTCTTGAGCCGCGGTGTCGCGGCTGACCGGCCGCAACGCGCCGTTTTCGTCCTTGTTGGAACAATCCTTGCATTTTCACCGGGTGAGCGGGGCGAAATTGAATGAATTACAAGACCATCCCTAAACTCTGGAGCTCGTCATGAAAGTCGTGCGCTCGTTCCTCGCGATACTGCTGGTGGCCGCATCGGCGAATTTTGCGCCGGCTTCGGCCACGTCGTACTCGACCGATCAATCCGATCTATGGTGGAACCAGTCGGAATCCGGCTGGGGCATCCAGTTCGTGCACCGCGGCAACCTGATCTTCGCGACAATGTTCGTGTACGACCCGTCGCACATCCCGATCTGGTACGGCGGCACGCTTTACCCGACCGGTGCTTCTTTTACATGGTCGGGTTCCAATTACGTGACCTCGGGACCCTGGTTCGGCAACGTCCCGTTCGACCCGATGCAGGTCGGCAGCCGGATCGTCGGCACGATGACCTGGGCGGCAACGTCGACCTCAAGCGGGACCTTGACCTACACCGTCGACGGAGTATCGGTCACCAAGCTGCTGACGCGGCAGACGCTGGTGTTGGATGATTTTTCCGGCAACTTCCAGGGCGCGATCCACCGCGCGGCGACCAGCTGCTCGAATCCGGGCAACAACACGACGACCGAACTCAGTGCCGGCCTGTTCATCGGCCAGGTCAACAGTCCGGGGAGCGCCGCTATGACCATCACTACTTCGGACTCGCTGGGCGCCATGTGCAACTACTCGGGCACGCTCTCGCAAGCCGGCCAAATGGGTTCGATCTTGGGTACCTATAGCTGCAATAACGGCGACGCCGGCAATTTCAGTATGTTCGAGCTGCAGGTCAACATCTCGGGGATCACCGGTCGCTTTGCGCAAAACAGCGCCCTGACCGCCTGCGTCAGCAATGGATGGTTCGGAGCGATGCGAAACGCGCCTTGAAGCGGTGGGCGGCTAGCGATCGCGCCGGACCAGCGCGAAGCTGGCCGCGGTCATCGCGATGAAGAACACCAGTGTCCAGCCTGCGATCGAGAGGTGCAGGAACTCCCAGCTCTTTTCCGCGCATTCTCCGCTGCCTTCCAGGACCTTGCGCAGCACGTCGGTGAAGGGCAGCGTGTCGAGCATGTAGTCGAGTCCCATCCCGCACGCGGGTACCTGATCCTTGGGCAGCGACTGCAGCCAGACCTGTCGCCCGGCGAGGGCGGCGCCTGCGCCGCCGATGATCAACTGCACCAGCGCGTAGCAGATCGCGCCGGTGCGGCCGGGATTATGCAGCGCGGCAATGAGGAATACCACGCCCATGCCGATCACGCAGATGCGCTGGAAAATGCATAGCGGGCACGGTTCGAGTCCGGCGCCGTACTGCAGATAGAGCGCGTAGGCCATCAATCCCGCGCAGACGGCAAAGCCGAGCAGGTATGCAAGCCGGCGCGGCGGCAACACCAGCAGCGCAAGCGAGGTCACGCCGACCGCGATGATCGCGATGTTGTACACGGTCAGCGGCGCCTCGGGTCCTGCCGCCTGTCGAACATACTCCTGTCCGACCAGCGCGCAGCAGAGCAGCAGTCCGACCCACGGCCAGGGCAACGCAGGGTAATTCGCTGTCTTCATTCGACGCGATCTTCCTCGCTGATGATCGCAATGACGCCCGTCAGCCTTGCGCTTGGGCCAAAGCCTGGTCGATGTCCCAGAGAATATCATCGAGCGTTTCCAGGCCGACCGACAGGCGGATCATCTCGGGCAGAACACCGGCGGCGCGCTGCTCGGCGTCGTCGAGCTGCCGATGCGTCGTCGACGCTGGATGGATGACCAGCGTCTTGGCGTCACCGACATTCGCCAGGTGCGACATCATCCTCGCGGCTTCGATGAATCGTTCGCCTGCCGCCGCGCCGCCGCGGGCGCGGGCTTTCAGACCGAACGTGAGGATGCCCCCCGCGCCGCGCGGCAGATAGCGCCGCGAGAGCTCGTGGGTCGCGCTCTGCGGCAGGCCCGGATAGTTGACCCACGCCACCGCCGGATGCTCCGACAGGTGACGTGCGACCGCCAGCGCCGACTCGCAATGACGCGGCATGCGCAGATGCAGCGTCTCGATGCCCTGCAGCAGCAGGAACGCGCTGAACGGCGACAGCGTCGGACCGAGCGTGCGCATCGTTTCCATCCGCGCCTTCATAGTGAATCCGAAGTCGCCGAAAGTCTCGTGGAAGATCACGCCGTGATACCCCCGCGACGGCGTCGTCATTTGCGGGAACTTGCCATTGCCCCAGTCGAACTTGCCGGATTCGACCAGAATGCCTCCCATCGTCGTGCCGTGGCCGCCCAGATACTTGGTGACCGAGTGAATGACGATGTCGGCGCCATGCTCGATCGGCCGGCACAGCCAGGGCGAGGCAAGCGTGTTGTCGATCACCAGCGGGACTTGCGCCTCGTGCGCAATGCCGGCGACCGCGACGATGTCGAGGACATTGAGCTGCGGATTGCCGATCGTCTCGGCATAGATGCATTTGGTGTTCGGCCGGATCGCCTGACGGAACGCCTGCGGGTCATCGGCGTCGACGAAAGTCGTGTCGATGCCGAACTGCGCAAACGTCACCGCGAACTGCGAATAGGTGCCGCCGTAGAGCGTGCGCGCAGCGACGATATGGTCGCCGTTCTGTGCCAGCGTCAGCAGGGCGAGCATCTGAGCGGCCATGCCGGTCGCGGCGGCGAGGCCCGCGCGGCCGCCTTCGAGCGCGGCGACCCGCTCCTCCAGCGCGGCGACCGTCGGATTCGAGATGCGCGAATAGACGTTGCCGAACGTCTGCAGGTTGAACAGGCTCGCCGCGTGATCGGCGCTGTCGAAGACGAAGGACGTCGTCTGGTAGATCGGCAACGCCCGCGCGCCGGTTGCCGCATCCGGAATATGTCCGGCATGCAGGCAAAGCGTCTCGAAGCCGAATTCGTGATCAGCCATCGGAACCGGTCAAGGCGCGGGGCTCGCGGCACTCCGCATGACGCGCGCCGCACATCGGGTCGCCGCGGCTTCTCATCCCGGCCGCCTGGCCGAGACGATGCCGGTGTTGACGCCGGCCCAGTTGAGGCCGCCGAGGATGCGGGCGTGCTCGATTTTCACGCAGCGGTTCATCACCACGTCGAGCCCGGCGTCGAGTGCGATTTTTGCCGCCTCCTCGTTGCGGATGCCAAGCTGCATCCACAGCACCTTGGCGCCGATAGCGACCGCGTCGCGGGCGATCGGCGGAATCTCTGGAGGTTTACGAAAGCAGTCGACGATGTCGATCTTGTGGGGAATCTCGCGCAGCGTCGGATAACATTTCTGGCCGAGCACTTCGTCGCAGGCCGGATTGACCGGAACGATCCGGTACCCGTGATCCTGCATGTATTTCGCCGCAAAAAAACTCGGACGGTACCAGCTGCCGGACAGGCCGATCACGGCAATGGTCCGCGATTGCAGCAGGATGCGGCGCAGCCCGGTGATGTCGTCGATGAGCGCCATCCGAGCCTTATCTCGCGCGTCCCGCGGTCGGCGCCGAGCCGACACCATCGGTGCACTCGCTGGAATTGCCGACGACGGGTCGGTAGAATCCGGGCGGCATGGCGATGGGCGGGCGGGCTGCGCGGTGGGTTGGGCGCCGCAAGTCAGCGACCGCGGCGAAAGAGGGCCATTTTAATGCATATCCGACGCTGCTCCGCTGCCCGCGCGTTGATGCTGTAAGCTGGATGCCGCCGTCGCCGACCAAGGAGCGCGGAAACCTTTGGCGCGAAAAAGCCGTCCAAAGGCGCGACAGCATGGAGACCTCAAGATGAAACGAAGGCACTTATTGGCATCGCTCGCCGCATGGCCGCTGGCCGCGGCCGGCTTTGGCCGGGCAATGGCCGCCGGCACCGACGGAACGGCCGGGCGTCGCTCGATTGCGCAGATGCAGCAGGACTGGCGGCAGTTTCTGGCCAAGGGCGCCGACGTCGCGGAATCGACGGCGCCGCTCACCAAGAGCGAAGCCGAATGGAAAAGCTCGCTCCCCGAGCAGCAGTTCTATGTGCTGCGCAAGGAGGGCACCGAGCGCCCTTTCACCAGCCCGCTGAACGATGAAAAGCGCCGCGGCCTTTTCGTCTGCGCCGGCTGCGCGCTGCCGCATTTCACGTCGGAAATGAAATTCGACAGCGGCACCGGCTGGCCGAGCTTTTTCACCAGCATCCCCGGACATCTGGCGACCCGCCAGGATTACCTGCTGATCGTCCCGCGGACCGAGTACCACTGCGTGCGCTGCGGCGGACACCAGGGTCACGTATTCGACGACGGCCCGCCGCCGACCGGTCAGCGCTGGTGCAACAACGGCGTCGCGCAGCGCTTTATTCCGGCGACCGGCAAGGCATAACCGGTCCGCAGCCAGCAGCGCCGAGCCGGGCCAGCCCCGGCCGCGACTTCGCTGCTGCCTTTTTCTGTTCCTCGAGCTCGTTGCGCAACTCGCGCAGGCGGGTTTCGACAACCGACGACTGAAAGAAGTCGGCGTCACGCGCCTTGGTCGCCAGCTCGAACTGGACAATCGCGCCTTGCAGATTGCCCAGCCATGCGTAGTACTCGGCCTGATGCTGATGCTCGAGCATTGGCTTGCCCAGCGCCGCGTAGACGCGGGCGGCGATTTGATGCAGCTGTCCGTCGGACGGGTAACGCAGCAGCTGCCGAGACAAGAACGTGGCGGCCTTGGCCGCCTGATCGTTCTTCAGAAGCGCCTCCGGATAGTCGTAGATCAGCTGCTTTTTCTCCGGATAACGGGCGAGTGCGGTCTCGTACCGGCTTATCGCCGGGGCCAGCTGTCCTGACTGCATCAACACCTGACCGGCCATCGCGTCGATCATCGGGTGCGGCGGTGAGAGCTTCTCAAGAGTCGCAAGCTCGGTCTGCGCGCGCTTGAAGTTCTGCGCGCGCAGCAGGGAGGCGACGAGACCGTAGTGCGCCGCGATCTCGTTGTTGTATTTTTTCTCGGCGAGCGCGTCGTCGAAGAAAAATACCGCTTCACGCGGCGTGCCCTCGTAGCTTTTCAGCAGGGCGCGCACCATGTGGAAGTCAAGCGAATCGGGGACCTGGCGGAACGGTTTGGTGAACGAGCGCGCCTGCGCTTCTGCGATACGCTGGTACGTCTCCGGGTGATCGCGCAGGTATGAGGGCGAGTCGCCCTCGAACCAGGTTGCAGCCCGTTGCAGCCTTCCGAAAAAAGTCGCCATCGCGCTTGGATCGAAGCCCGCCGCATAAGTCCGCTCGAACCCCAGGCGATCGGCTTCCTCCTCGTTCTGGCGCGTGAAATTGATCTGGCTCTGGATCGCCAGGCCTTGCGCGCCGACGATCGCGGCCTGGGTCAGGTCTCCGCTGGACGAAGAACGGGACTGCGACGCGAGTACCGCGGCGGCGAGCGCGGCGATCGTGAGCAGCATCGTATCGCGCTGGTTGCCGATGCTGCGCGCGATATGGTGTTGCGTGACGTGCGTGATTTCGTGCCCGAGGACCGACGCCAGCTCGGATTCGCTCTGCGCCAGCAGGATAAGCCCGGTGTGGACGGCGATGAAGCCGCCCGGCAGCGCGAACGCATTGATCGTCGGATCGGCGATGGCGAAGAACTCGAAGTCGAACGGCGCACCGGGAATCGCGCCGACCAGGCGATTGCCCAACTCGTTGAGGTAGCCATTGACTTCGGGATCGTTCAGGTACGCGCCCGAGCTGCGCACGCTGCGCATCACGTTCTCGCCGAGCTTGCGCTCCTGCGGGGCGGACATCGCCACCAACGACGGATCACCCAGCTCGGGCAGATTCTGCTGCGCCGCTGCGATCGGCGAGACCGTCAGCATCGCAGCCATCAGCAGGGCGGCGCCGCGCTGCCAGGCAGAAAAGATGAGCTTGGTCATGGTGCTATGATTGCCACGGATCGCGCAAAGTTTCAGGAGCAGGCCGATGGCGGAGACCAGAGCGCAGTTTACCCATTTTGACGCCGCGGGTCAGGCACAAATGGTCGACGTCGGCGGCAAGGACGTGAGCAGGCGTGTCGCCCGCGCCGCCGGGCGGATTCTGATGCGGCCCGAAACACTCGCGCTCATTCGCGACGGCAAGGCCAGCAAAGGCGACGTTCTCGGCGTCGCGCGGATCGCCGCGATACAGGCCGCCAAGCGCACCGCCGAGCTGATACCTCTCGCGCACCCGTTGCCGCTGACGCACGTCGCGGTCGAATTCAGGCTCGACGCGGACGCGGTGGCGATCGAGGTGACGGCGGAAACGCTCGATCGCACCGGGGTCGAGATGGAGGCCATGACCGCAGCCAGCGTCGGGCTCTTGACTGTCTACGACATGTGCAAGGCGGTCGACCGCGGCATGCGGATCGAAGGCATATATCTGGTGGAAAAGTCGGGCGGCAGATCAGGCCATTTCAAGGCGGCGTAACCGGTTCGGCCGATTCACCAGTTCCACATCGAGCCGTCCTCCAGCCGGTTTACCGGGAGCGAGCTCGGCTTGTACGGATAGCGCGCGGCGACCTTCTCGTCGATATCGACGCCGTGCCCGGGCGCGTCGCCCGGATGCAGGTATCCGTCACGGAACGAATAGCCGTGCGGGAACACCGCATCGGTCTCCGGCGTATGTCGCATGTATTCCTGAATGCCGAAGTTGTGCACCCAAAGGTCGAAATTCAGCGCTGCGCCCATGCAAACTGGCGAGAGGTCGGTCGCGCCGTGCGAGCCGGTGCGCACCTGATAGAGCTCGGCCAGCTGGGCGATGCGGCGCAGGTGGGTGATGCCGCCGGCATGCACGACCGTGGCCCGGATGAAATCGATCAGCTGCTCGGTGATCAGCGTCTGGCAGTCGTAGATCGTATTGAAGATCTCACCGACGGCGATCGGCGTTACCGTGTGCTGCCGGATCAGGCGGAATCCTTCCTGGTTTTCCGCCGGCGTCGGATCCTCCATCCAGAACAGCCGGTAGGGCTCGAGCGATTTTCCCAGCCGCGCCGCCTCGATCGGCGTCAATCGGTGATGGACGTCGTGCAGGATATGGTGCTCGAAGCCGAAGCGAGCGCGGATGGCCTCGAACAACCGCGGCGCATGGTCCAGATACCTCGCGGTCGACCAGACGTTCTCCGACGGCAGCGCCGCATCGGCTGGCTCGTAGTACATGCGGTCTTTCGACACGCCGTAGGTGGAGGCCAGTCCGGGAACGCCGGACTGCGCGCGGATCGCCTTGTACCCGAGGTCGATGTACCGCGCCACTTCGTCGAGCGTCTCGGCGACATCTCTGCCATTGGCGTGCCCGTAGACCATGACGCCGTCGCGGCTCCTGCCGCCCAGCAGCTGATAGATCGGAAGCCCGGCCACCTTGCCCTTGATGTCCCAGAGCGCCGTGTCGACGGCGGCGATCGCGCTCATCGTCACCGGCCCGCGGCGCCAATACGCGCCACGGTACAGGTATTGCCAGATGTCCTCGATCTGCGCCGGGTCGCGGCCGAGCAGCGTCGGGATCACGTGGTCGGTCAAGTACGACGCGACCGCCAGCTCGCGGCCGTTCAAGGTGGCATCGCCGACCCCGTGCACACCCTCGTCCGTGTGTATCTTGAGCGTGACGAAATTGCGGCCCGGCGAGCAGACGATGACGCGGCAGTCGGTGATTTTCATCTGAGGCGATCGGCGAAAAAGTCGAAAGTGGGCCGCCAGCGCGGCAAGCGTTCGCCATTTGCGCTTCGAGCTGCGTTGCCCTTAGCATCGGGCGAGCGCTGCCGCGCCGCGTGGCTTGTGGTCTGGTGGTTCGACCACTTGACCAGAAGTATAGCCGCGGACTAAGATGCCGTCGAGCGTGCTGGCGCGAAGGCCTTTCGCACCTTGCGCGAGGATAGCGCCGCGTCATTATCGGGTGACGTCCGCCGACAATGAGCCGGACTCATCCGGCCGCCACCGAAGGCGAACGAAAGATTCGCCCCGGCTTGCAGTTGACTGGAGGAGCAGCTTTTGCCGTTGCAGGCCGTCGAGCCCCGTCGTCTATACCGACAGATCGCCGAGCAGATCGCTCAGCTGATCGCGAGCGGCGAGTTTCTGCCGGGATCCCGGCTGCCCGCCGAGCGCGAGCTCGCAGCATCGCTCGGCGTCAGCCGCGCATCGGTGCGCGAAGCGATCATCTCGCTGGAGATCGGCGGCCTGGTCGAGGTGCGCGTCGGCACCGGCATTTTCGTCGCGGCGACCGCGGCGCCGCGCGAGTCGGCGGCGGGCGACGAGGGTCCCGGACCGTTCGAGCTGCTCGACGCGCGCAAGCTGGTCGAAGGGGAAATCGCGGCGCTGGCCGCCGTCAGCAGCCAGCCATCGGATCTTGAGGCATTGCGCCGAAGCGTGCGGGCGATGGAAGCAGGCATCCGGGATTTCGCGCTCCGCGAGGCGATCGACCGCGAGTTTCATCTGCTGATTGCGAAGGCTACCCGCAACGGCTCGCTGGAGATCGTCGTCGCCGGACTGTGGGATCAGCGCGCCGAGCTCTGGGGGCGCATGCAGCAGCATTTTCACACTCCCGAACTGGCGCTTAAAACCATCGAGGACCATGATGCGATCGTCGGTGCGATCGCTTCCCGCGACGCCGAAGGCGCGCGCGCGGCGATGCATCGTCACTTGGCGCGCGTGGCGCGCGAATTCCAGCGCGGCGTCGACGGCAGCAGGCGCGTCACGACGCCGCGCAAGCCGGCGCGGCCGCGAACCACAGCCAAGCCCCGTCAACCGAGGCCGCGCCCATGAACCTTACAAAGGCCACAATCTCAGGATCTCGCAAACGCAGTACGCCAACCCTGGCTTTAGTCGTCATCAACGCAACGGAGGAGTCACATGAGTAACCGTCTTTCCCGCTTCAAGCCGGCACGTCGCAGCGCGCTGCAAGTCGCCGTTGTCGGGCTTTGCGCCGCTGCCGCGGTCGTCATCGGCCTGCCCGCAGGCGCACAGGTACCGGCGATGCCCAAGAGCCCGGTGACGATCAATATCGTCGACGTCGCGGGAAATCTCGCCCTGACGCAAAGCGCGATCGAGCTCTATCAGAAAGACCACCCGCAGCTGGTAAGCAAGATCAATTTCACCAAGGCTCCGGCCCCCGAGCTTCCGGGCAAGCTGAAGGCGATGCAGGATGCCGGCCGCAGCGACATCGACCTGGTGATGACCGGGACCGACTTCCTGGCTGCCGGCATCGAGCAGGGCGTCTTGACCAAGCTGCTTCCGACCTACTCGGCCAAGTTTCCGAATCTGGTCGCTAACTATCAGCCGGCGGCGGCAAAAATGCAGGAGCTTACGCAAGACTACGGCGTCGCCGTGGTGTTCATGCCGGCCGGTCCGCTGGTCGAGTACAACCCGGACAAGGTCAAGCAAGCGCCGACGACGCCGGCCGAATTGCTGGCGTGGTGCAAGGCGAATCCGAACCGGCTGATCTATGCGCGCCCGGCGAACTCGGGACCCGGACGCACGTTCATCATGGGCCTGCCGTACATCCTCGGCGACAGCAATCCGAAGGACCCGGTCAAGGGGTGGGACAAGACCTGGGCGTACCTCAAGGATCTCAATTCGTGCATCGAATACTATCCGACGGGCACCGGCGCGGTGATGAAAGAGCTCGGCGAGGGGTCGCGCGACATCACGCTGACGATGACCGGCTGGGACTTGAATCCGCGCATCCTCGGGATCGTGCCGAAGTCCTACAAGGTGGTGCCGTTCAAGGGCATGACCTGGATCAATGACGCGCATTACATGGTGATCCCGAAGGGTGTGGCGCCGGAGAAGGTCGCGGTCGTGCTCGATCTGATGGCGTACCTGCTGACGCCGCAGGCGCAGGCCTATACCTATGACAAGGGCTATTTCTACCCGGGTCCTGCGGTGAAGGACGTGCCGCTGTCGATGGCGCCGAAGGAGAGCCAGGATCTGATCAAGGAATATGGCCGTTCCGAATATGAAGGATGGCTGAAGGAATTCCCGCATACGCAATCGTTGTCGCCGCAGGCGCAGGTCGAAGCGTTCCGCATCTGGGATCAGCAGGTCGGCGCACAAAAGACCAAGTGAGATCGGAGCAAAGCCGCGCCTCGGCGCGGCTTTGGGCCGGCGTTATCCCGCGGCCTTTACTCCCCGCGAAGCGGGGAGGGACCCGGTGGTTAGTTCACACGCCGCCGGGTTCCCGCGTTCGCGGGAAAGACGATTGACTACGATGAGACGAGGGGACGCATTTTGAGAATCGATCGGGCAGGAAAGGCAGAAAACGGCGCGCTGTGCGCCAGCGGTGGCTTCAGGCAGTTCGTCCTGTGCACCGCCGTTGCGCTACTGGCCGGAGTCTCGGCGATGGCCCTGGCGCAGGCGCCGCAGCTTCCGAAGAGTCCGGTAACGATCAACGTCGTCGACGTCGCCGGCGATCTCGCGTTGACGCAAGGCGCAATCGAGGCGTATCAGGCCAGTCATCCGAACCTCGTCGCCAAGGTCAATTTCACCAAGGCGCCGGCGCCCGAGCTTCCGGCCAAGCTGCAGGCGATGCAGGCGGCCGGCCGCAGCGACATCGACCTCGTGCTGACCGGCGTCGTCGCGCTGTCGGCCGGCATCGACCAGGGGCTCTGGGTCAAGATGCTGCCTGACCACGCGGCGAGCTTCCCCGCCGTGCTCGACAACTATCTGCCGGCGGCGCGCAAGATGCAGGACCTGGCGCAGGGCCAGGCACTGGTCGTGACGTTCATGCCCGCGGGGCCGCTGCTCGAATACAACCCGGACAAGGTCAAGCAGGTGCCGACGACGCCGGCCGAATTGCTCGCCTGGTGCAAGGCGAACCCGAACCGCTTCGGCTACGCGCGGCCGGCCAATTCGGGGCCTGGCTTCACCTTCCTGATGGGACTGCCTTATCTGCTCGGCGACAAGGATCCGCGCGACCCGGTCAAGGGCTGGGACAAGACCTGGGCGTTCCTGAAGGAGCTCGACACCTGCATCGAGTACTACACGACCGGCACCGGAGCGATCATGAAGGAGCTGGGCGAAGGCTCGCGCGACATGACAGTGACGATGACCGGCTGGGACCTGAATCCGCGCATCCTCGGCATCGTCCCGAAGAACTACAAGGTCACGCCGTTCAAGAACATGACCTGGGTCAACGACGCGCACTACATGGCGGTGCCCAAGGGAGTCCCGCCGGATAAGCTGGCGGTCGTGCTGGACCTGATGGCGTATATGCTGAAGCCCGAGGCGCAGGCGCTGACGTACGACAAGGGCTACTTCTATCCGGGGCCGTCGGTGAAGAACGTTCCGCTGTCGATGGCGCCGAAGGAAAGCCAGGACGCGATCCGCGAGTTCGGACGTCCCGAATACGAAGGCTGGCTCGCCCAGTATCCGCACGTGCCGACCTTGGAAGCCAAGGCGGTGGTCGAAGCGTTCCGGCGCTGGGATAGTGAGGTCGGCGCCAAGAAAACAAAGTGAGGCGACGGTCCAGGACGCGCATCGGCGCCGCGGCGGGAGGAAGATGAAACATGATTTTTCCGAGCTGAGGCTCGATCACGTCACGCGCCGCTTCGCCGGCGCCGGTGGCAAGGCGTTCAACGCGCTGGACGAGCTGACCTTGACCATCAGGCGCGGTGAGTTCATCGCGCTCCTCGGGCCGTCGGGTTGCGGCAAGTCGACCGCGCTCAATTGCATCGCCGGTCTGCTGAGCCTTTCCGGCGGCAGCATCTGGCTCGACCAGACCCGCATCGACACCCTGCCGCCCGAAAAACGCGGCTTCGGCATGGTGTTCCAGAATTACGCGCTGTTCCCGCACATGAGCGTCGCGAAAAACGTCGGCTTCGGTCTGCGCATGCGCGGCATCACCGGCGCGGACGCCGATGCCAAGGTCGCGCATGCGATGAAGCTGGTGCAGCTGATCGGCCAGGAGCACAAGCTCCCCGGCCAGCTCTCCGGCGGCCAGCAGCAGCGCGTGGCGATCGCCCGCGCGATCGTCATCGAGCCCCCGCTGATCCTGATGGACGAGCCGCTGTCGAACCTCGACGCGAAGCTGCGTATCGAGACGCGCGCCGAGATACGCCGCATCCATCGCGAGCTCGACCGGGCGACGATCTACGTTACACACGATCAGGACGAGGCATTGTCGCTTGCCGACCGCATCGTCGTGATGAAGGACGGCGTCGTGCAGCAGATCGCCGCGCCGAAGGAAGTCTACGAGCAACCGTCGAATCTGCACGTGGCACGCTTCATGGGCTACCGCAACGTGCTCGAGCTCGACGTCGTGCGCGAGGATGGGGACCGCGTCGCGCTGACCGGTCCCGACGTCGCGCTGACCGGCATGCGCAAGCAGCCGCTCAACGTCCGCCGCGCCGCCGTCGCGATCCGTCCGGACGACATTGTTGTCGGTGGCAACACCGGAGACGTCAACATCGTCGTCGCCAAGGTCGAGAACGTCGAATACGGCGGCCGCGATTCGCTGCTCGACGTCGTTACCCCATCGGGCACGATGCTGCACGTGCGCGGGCCGGTCACGACCGCGCGAGGCGATAGCGTCCGTGTGCACGTGCCGGTCGAGCGCGCGCTCGTGTATCCGCTCGATTGACGCAGAACCCGGCGATGACGACCGCGACCTCAGCCGCTGCACGCGCGCCGTTCGACCGGACGCTGCTGCTGGTGATGCCGGCGGCGGCGTTCATGCTGCTGCTGTTCATCTACCCGTTCATCTACGGCCTGCTGCTGTCGTTCAATCCGAAGAACGGCGGAGCGCTGGCCAACTACACGCATTTCTTCACCACCGACAACCTCTGGCCGACGATCTGGACGACGCTGAAGCTCGCGCTGCCGGCGACCCTGATCAACGTCGGCCTCGCGCTGCCGATCGCCTACAAGATGCGCAACAAGTCGCGCTACCAGCGCTGGGTGACGACCATACTGGTGGTGCCGATCACCCTGGGCACCGTGCTGATCGCCGAAGGCATGCTGATCTATTTCGGGCCCAAAGGCTGGCTGTCGCAGTTCCTCCAGCTCATCCATCTGTACACCGGGCCGATCCGGCTGACGCACAACTTCTGGGGCGTGCTGATCTCGCTGGTGATCTCGGGATTCCCTTTCGCCTTCCTGTTGATCCTGTCGTACATCACCGGCATCGACCCGGTGCTGGCACGCGCGGCCTCGACGCTGGGCGCCGATCCGAAGGCGCAATTCCGCCACATCTATCTGCCGCTGCTCGCGCCGGGGCTCGCGATGTGCTTCTGCCTCGCCTTCGTGCAGGCGTACTCGGTGTTTCCGTCCGCCGTCCTGCTGGGATCGCCGGCCGGGCCGACGCGGGTCATTTCGATCGCCGCGTATGAAGCCGCTTTCGAGCAATACGACTATTCGCTGGCGTCGGCGATCGCGATGATCATGGGCTTCGTCCAGCTGATCATCGTTGCCGCGGTCCTGGGGTTGCGCAACCTCTGGTACCGCGGCCCGGTCAGCGGAGGCAAGGGCTGAATGGGCGCGACAGCGAAACCGATGAACACCGCGGGCTCGTGGTTCGATCGCGCCTGGCGCGGTCTGCTGCTCGGCACGATGACGCTGTTCGTCATCAATATCGGCCTGATCATCGCGGCGGTCGCGACCAGCTCGTTCGCACGGCGCTGGCTTGGCACCTGGCTGCCAGACGGCTGGACGACGACCTGGTATACCGAGGCGTGGCGAGAGTTCCAGCTCGGCAGCATATTGTGGGTCACGGTCGAGGTGGTCTTTGCCGTCGTGCTCTTGGCGCTGCTGATCGGCGTTCCCGCCGCCTACACGCTGGCGCGGCGCGACTTCTTCGGCAAGCGCCTGCTGATGCTGCTCTTCCTTTTGCCGCTGATGGTGCCGCCGATCACCTATGGCATACCGATGGCGACGGTGCTCTACAAGCTGCAGCTCGCCGGCACGATCTACGGCGTGATCCTCGCCAACCTCGTTCCCGCCGCGCCGTTCGTCATCCTGGTCATGACTCCGTTCATCGAGCAGATCGATCCCAACCTCGAGTCGGCAGCACGCGTTTTCGGCGCGAGCACCGCGCGGATGTTCTGGCACGTGCTGGTGCCGTTGCTCGCACCCGGCATCCTGGCCGCATCGCTGCTGGTGCTGGTGCGCACGATCGCCTTGTTCGAGCTCACGTTCCTGACTGCGGGATCGGATTCGCAGACGCTGGTCGTCGCGCTCTACTACGCGGTGTTCGCCGCCGGCGTGCGTGCGCCACAGTCGGTGGACGCGATGGCGATGGTCTACATGCTGGTGACCCTGACCTGGCTGTTGATCGCACTTCGCTTCGTCAATCCGACGCAACTCGTGTCCCGGGTGAAAGAGCATCCGCAGCCCGCCACCTGACGTAGCCGCGTGAGCCCGTGGCAAGCGTCCCCGCGCGTGCCGCGGGGATTGCGCGAGGCGAATCGCGGCAGAACGCCGACACGACAACCAACGATTTTCTCGAAGGCTTTCAACGAGGCCGCCAGGTGAGGCTCGACCTTTCCACGCTAGACAATCTGCCCGCCGCGGTCGACACGCCAAAATACGATCCGCGCCGGATCGGGATCGGCATCGTCCACCTAGGCATAGGCGCGTTCCACCGCGCACAAACCGCGATTTTCAGCGACGACGCGCTGGCGATCGAGCGCGAAGACTGGGGCATCTGCGGGGTGAGCCTGCGCTCGGCGGACGTGCGCGACCGGCTGGTGCCGCAGGACGGGCTGTATACGGCGGTGGAAAAAAGTCCCGCCGCCACGCGGCGGCGGATCATCGGGAGCGTGCGCGAAGTCCTGTTTCTCGGCGATCAGCGCGACGCGATCCGGACGCGGCTGATCGAGGCGGAGACCAGGATCGTCTCGTTGACGATCACCGAAAAGGGCTACTGCCACGATCCGGCGACCGGCGCGTTGAATCCCGCGCACCCGGACATCGCACACGATCTCGCCCATCCCGATCAGCCGAAGAGCGCGATCGGATTGATCGCCGGGGCGCTGGATGCGCGTCGGCTCTCGCACGGCCGCGCCTTCACCGTCCTCTGCTGCGACAACCTGCCGCACAACGGCGCGCTGGTGCGGGGGCTCGTTCTCGCCTTTGCGGAACTGCGCGACCCGGCGCTGGCGCGCTGGATCGCCGAACAGGGCACTTTTCCGTCGACGATGGTCGATCGCATCGTGCCTGCGACGACCGAATCGGACATCGCCGACAACGACGCGGCGCTGGGCTTGCACGATGCCGCGCCGGTCGTCCACGAGCCGTTCAGGCAATGGGCGATCGAGGACAATTTCGTCGACGGCCATCCGGCGTGGGACCGGGTCGGCGCGGAGCTCGTCGCCGACGTTGCGCCATACGAAGCGATGAAGCTTCGCCTGCTCAACGGCAGCCATTCGGCGCTCGCGTACCTGGGGTTTCTTTCCGGCCGCGAATTCATCTACCAGGTCGTGGCGGACCCGGTGTTTGTCGCCTATATGCGTCGGATGATGGAGCGCGAAGTCGCGACCAGCCTAATGGTGCCGCAGGGCGTCGACCTTCGCGCGTACCAGGACGGGCTGGTGCAGCGCTTTAAGAATCCCGCATTGCCGCATCGCACGCAGCAGATCGCGATGGACGGCTCGCAGAAGCTGCCGCAGCGGCTTTTGGGTACGGTGCGCGACAATCTCGCGGCCGGCCGCCCGATCGACCTTATCGCGCTGGCGATCGCCGGCTGGATGCGGTACGTCGGCGGCGTCGACGAGCACGCGCGTGAGATCGTTGTCGCCGATCCGCTGGCGGGCGAATTCAAGCGCCTCGCGGCGAAGCATCGCGGCGATCCGGCGGCATGGGTGCGGGCGCTGCTGGGCGTTCGCGCCGTGTTCGGCGACGACCTGCCCGGCGACGCGCGCCTGGTCGCGAAGCTCATCCGCGGCCTCGATGCGCTGGTCACCGACGGCGCGCAGCGAACGGTCGCCGCGGCCGTCGATGCGGCTGATTGACGATCACGGCGAACGAACGCATCCTTATCCCGGGCAAGACGATGATTCCTCTGACGCTGCATCCCGACCGCCTGTTCTCGCCCGAGCCGCGGCAGCGCGATCTCGCCCGCGCGATCTATGCGACCGTCAAGGATCTGCCGATCGTCAGCCCGCACGGCCACACCGACCCGCAATGGTTTGCCGACAACGAGCCGTTCAGCGACGCGTCCGCGCTGTTCATCACGCCCGACCATTATGTGTTCCGCATGCTCTACAGCCAGGGCATCGCGCTCGAGGATCTGGCGATCCCGCGGCGCGACGGCGGACCGGTCGAATCCGACGCGCGCCGCATCTGGCGGACCTTCGCCGCCAACTACCATCTGTTTCGCGGCACGCCGACGCGCATCTGGCTGGATCACGCGTTCCATCAGGTGTTCGGCATACGCGAGCGGCTGTCGCCGGAGTCTGCCGACCGGTTGTTCGACTCGATCAATGCCAGCCTCGCCAAACCCGAATTCCGGCCGCGCGCGCTGTTCGAGCGATTCAACATCGAGGTGATCGCGACGACCGAGTCGCCGCTCGATCCGCTGGCGCACCATGCGAAGATTCGCGCCAGCGGATGGAAGGGACGGGTCGTCACCGCGTACCGCCCCGACCCCGTCGTCGATCCCGAGTTCGAAGGTTTCGCCGCCAACGTCGCACGTCTCGGCGAGCTTGCCGGCGAGGACAGCGGCCGCTGGAGCGGCTACCTCGCGGCCCACCGCAAGCGCCGCGCATTCTTCAAGACGATGGGGGCGACGTCGACCGATCACGGACATCCGACCGCGCAGACCTCGGACCTGCCGGCGGGCGACTGCGAACGGCTGTTCCGGAAGGCGCTCGATGGCGGGACCACACCGGCCGAAGCCGAAGCCTTTCGCGGGCAGATGCTTACCGAAATGGCGGGGATGAGTCTCGACGACGGCCTGGTGATGCAGATCCATCCGGGATCGCTGCGCAATCACAACCCCTTCGTGTTCTCGCGCTTCGGCCGCGACAAAGGCGCCGATATCCCGACCCGGACCGATTATGTCCGTGCGCTCAAGCCGCTGCTCGATCGGTTCGGCAACGATCGCAAGCTCACCTTGATACTCTTTACGCTGGACGAAACGTCATACGCCCGGGAGTTGGCGCCGCTCGCCGGGCACTACCCGGTGCTGCGGCTGGGCCCTTCGTGGTGGTTCCACGACAGCCCCGAAGGCATGCTGCGTTTTCGCGAACAGACGACCGAGACCGCGGGCTTTTACAACACCGTCGGCTTCAACGACGATACACGCGCGTTCCTGTCGATCCCGGCGCGGCACGACGTTGCGCGCCGCATCGACTGTCGTTATCTCGCGCAGCTGGTCGCCGAGCACAGGATCGACGAGGACGAGGCTTTTGATCTCGCGCCCGAGTTGGCGTACGGTCTGGCCAAACGGGCCTACAAACTCTGAAGTGGCCAAGCGCGGCCGGAATGGCCGGCCGCATGGACAACCGATGCACACGAAAGCGGAGGCAAACATGGATCACGGGTCGGCGATACTGGCGCTGCTGGGCCGCGTGCTGCTGGCGTCGCTTTTCCTCTATTCGGGCTTCGGCAAGATCACCGACTTTCAAGGCACCGCGGGCTACATTGCGAGCGCCCGCCTGCCGATGCCGCAAGTCCTGGCAGCCGGGGCTATCATCGTCGAATTCATCGGCGGGCTCGCGCTGCTGATTGGATTTCGCGCGCGATGGGCGGCGCTGGCCTTCGTCGTCTTCCTGATCGTCATCACGCCGATCTTCCACAATTTCTGGTCGGTGCCGCCGACGGAAGCGATGGCACAGCAGATCAACTTCATCAAGAACATCGCGATCATCGGCGGGATGCTGATGGTGATGGCGTTCGGCCCCGGCCGCTATAGCGTCGACAGAGATTAGCGTCGGGACTGACTGCTTACTCGGCGCGGGACGGAAGCGACTGCCGCGCGAGCGGCGGTCGGCGCCGCGAAGTCAGCGCACCAGCTTGCGGTCGACGTCAGTCACGCTGCCGCCCTGCAGCGTCAAGGTCGTCATCGTGTCGGGGTCGCCGGGTCGGGGAAGATAGGCCCAGCGCCGGCCGGCTTTCTGGCTGCCGCCGGTTGTGACGTCGGGCCGGCCGAGGCGCTGCAGGACTTCCGCCTCGCTCATGCCGCTGCGCACGAATTTCCGCTCGCTCGCCCGGCGGTCGTCGGCGTCTTGCCGCGCGCTGTCGCGGCCGGGCTTTTCGGCGCGCTCCGGCCGGCTTCTTGCGGGGGCAGGGGCGGCAGCGGCAGGCGTCGCAGGGATGACGGTCAGCGCCGGCGGGTCGGTGTCGAAATTGCGCAGTTCCCGTCCGGGGCCGCAAGGCACGTCCTGATAGACGACCTCGCCTTTTTCGGCCGCGCATTTGAACACCGAGGCGGCGGTCGGCAAGGCAACACACGTCAGCAGGAACAGGATGGCTGATGTCAGCGCGCGCATGACAGGCTCCCATTCGGGGAATCCGGCTAACATACACCTTTTCGCACCTTCGTCTCTCATCCGTCCGATGGATGTCCGCCGCCAAACTGCCACCCGCGTGCAGGAAATAGCCCCCTTCCACGTCATGGAAGTGCAGACCGCCGCGCGTGCGCTCGAAGCGGCGGGGCGCGATGTCGTCCACATGGAAATCGGCGAGCCGGATTTCCCGACGCCCGGGCCGGTCCTCGCGGCGGCGCGGGCCGCGCTCGAGGGCGGTGGCATCTACTACACGTCGGCGCTGGGCTTGTCCGAGCTGCGCGCCGCGATCGCGCGCCATTACGACGAGCATTACGGCGTGGCCGTCGCGCCGGAACGCATCGTCGTCACCGCCGGATCGTCGGCGGCGCTGCTGCTGACGCTGGCCCTGCTGGTCGATCGCGACGAGCAGATCCTGATGTCCGATCCCAGCTATCCGTGCAATCGGCATTTCATTCGCACGCTCGAAGGCGAGGCGGTCGCGCTCCCGGTCGGGCCGGATTCGAACTACCAGCTCGATTCTGCTGTCATTGCCGGAGCATGGACGCCACGGACGCGCGGCGCATTGATCGCGACCCCGTCGAACCCCACGGGGACGACCGTTGCGCCCGCCGAGATGAAGCGCATCGCCGCGACCGTCGCCGCGTGCGGCGGCGCGCTGATCGTCGACGAGATCTACCTGGGACTTTCGTACGCCGGCAGGCCGCAGACAGCGCTGGCTTTGACCGACGACATTTTCGTGATCAGCAGCTTTTCCAAATACTTCAACATGACCGGCTGGCGGCTCGGCTGGCTGGTCGCGCCCGAGCGGCACATACGCGACCTCGAGAAGCTGGCGCAGAACCTCTATATCTCGCCGCCGACCCTGTCGCAGCGCGCTGCGCTCGCGTGCTTCGACCCGGCGACGATGGCGATTCTCGAGGGGCGCCGGGGCGAGTTCCAGGCGCGGCGCGACTTCCTGGTGCCGGCCTTGCGCGAGCTGGGTTTCACGATCCCGCTGCTGCCGACCGGCGGTTTTTTCGTCTACGCCGACTGCTCTCCGTTCGGGCTCGACAGCGAGGCCTTCTGCCGCGAAGCGCTGGCCAACACCGGGGTCGCATTCACGCCAGGCGTCGACTTCGGATCGCATCGCGCCGGGGAACACGTGCGCTTCGCTTATACGATCGCGATCGACCGCCTGCGCGAAGGCGTGCGCCGGCTTGCGGCTTGGCTGCCGGGATTGCGTCGCCGATGATACGTTCGCTCGCCGCAACAATCGTGCTGATGCTGCTTGCTAGCTGCACGACCGCGGAATATTACTGGCAGGGCATACGCGGCCAGTTCGACCTGCTCGGCCGCGCGCAACCGATCGCCAGCGTCGTCGACGAGACCGGCGATCCGGCGCTCAAGCAAAAGCTGGAGCGCGTCGTCGCCATCCGCAACTACGCGAGCCGCGAGCTCGGGCTGCCCGACAATCTGAGCTACCGACGCTACGCCCAGCTCGATCGCCGCTTTGTACTGTGGAACGTCTTCGCAGCCCCCGAGCTGTCGCTGAAGCCACTGCAGTGGTGCTTTCCGATTGCGGGCTGCGTCAACTATCGCGGGTACTTCAGCGAGGCGGCCGCGCGCACCGAAGCGGCGGAGCTTGCCGCGGCCGGCGACGACGTCCATGTCGGCGGCGTACCCGCGTATTCGACGCTCGGCTATTTCGCCGATCCGATGCTGTCGACGTTCATTCGCTATCCCGACATCGAGATCGCGCGGCTGATCTTCCATGAGCTCGCGCACCAGGTCGTCTATGCGAAGGATGACACGGTGTTCAACGAGTCGTTCGCCGTCTCGGTCGAGCAGGAGGGGCTCAAGCGTTGGCTCGCGGCGCAGAACGATCCGGCGCTGACCGCGCAATTCGCCGCCGCGCAGCGCTATCGCGAGGGATTCCGGACGCTGATCGACCGCACGCAGCATTCGCTCGAGGCCTTGTACGCGAGCGATGCGAGCGCCGCCGCCAAGCGTGCGGGCAAGGCCGCTGAGTTTGCGCAGATGCGCGCCGACTATGAGGCGCTCAAGCGCGAATGGGGCGGCTATCCGGCGTACGACAACTGGTTCGCACAAGGGCCGAACAATGCCAGCCTTGCCGCCGTCGGCCTGTACACGCGCAAGGTTCCGGAGTTCGCCGGATTGCTGGCCGCCGAGGGCGGTGACCTGCCGGGGTTTTATGCGCGGGTGAAGGAGTTGGCACGGATGCCGAAGGCCGAGCGCGATACGGCGTTGGCTGCCTACGCTCCGGCAGGAGAGGAGCGAACCGGCGCAGCGCAAGCGGCGGCGGGTGCCAAATAGCGCGCCCCGGCTCACTAAAGTGTCTGCTCTTATGCCCGGTAAACGGTGGGCATCGCTGGTGAATTGACCTGACACGCGAAGTCGGCGTACCCCGGTATCGCTTTCCGAAACTCGCCATAACGGTTGCCCGTGAACGCGCGCTCGATGTGCGTGAACGGCAGCGTCATTTCGGCTATGCCCTGTGTCAACTTATCGAGGCCGCGCGCCGCGACCTCGGCCATCGCGTCGAATTGATCCGAAGCGATCACCTGCAACGAAGGCTCCGGACAGTTGTAACGCGGACACCAGAAAACGGTCCAACCATGGTCGATCGCGTTGATGTGTTCGACGATACGGCGCGATAGCAGATATGCATCCGATTCAACGTGCACGATGCGCGCATACCCGTAACGACGGGCGATCGTCAGCGAATAGAGAAAGCTTCGCCACCATCCGCGGTGACCCATGACGCCCGCCCGACCCTCACGTGCAGCGAACCGGTAAACGAATGCTGCTGGCGTTGCGGGAAGGGTGTCCGGGAGCGTTTCCAGGACCATCACATCGTCATCTGTCGCGACGAATGGGGAAGCGTCATCGAGCACAAAGACAGCGTCGTGGGCGACCGGCAAACCAAGATGGTGGTCGAGCCAACGTCGCGGCCGGGCGCGCCACACCGCCTCGTTCCGGCAGAACGATGTGCAGAAGAACAGAGTTGGAATCGGCGCGCTCATGTGGGCGGTTCGCTAGATCGACACAATCACTCGACGCCGGACAATACCTGACCACGACTCGCGTGGCAAAGGCGCGATTGCGACGATTCGTCACTCACATGCGCCGGTACATGCCATCGCAAACCGACCAAAGGTCGCCCTTGATCGAACCGGCGTCAATCCCCCGGCCCGGCATCGATCGCCGGATAAGTGACGGCTACGCCATCGACCCGCGCAAACGGCGTCAGCTTGTGCGGCGTTCGCCGGGTCTCGCTGACGATTTCCTCGACGGCGATTCCGCGTGCGACCAGCGCATCGGCGATCAGCGAGCGATGACAGCGCCAGGGGACGGCTTCGGCGCACATCAGCGCGATGCGCTCGCTCTTCGCCAATTCGATGACCTCGGCGAGATGCCCGGCGAATGCCGGCGTCTGCATGTAGTCGGCGTAGCCGCGAAACGATGGATTGCGCCACGCCGCATTGGCCGAATCGGGCCGCGCACGGCGCAAGCCGCCGAGGCCGGGGACGTGGGTGTAGGCGATGTCCGCGTCGCGCAGCGACGCGGACAAAGCGTCGCTGTTGAACTGCGGATTGTGGCGCGACTTCGGGATCGTGCGCACGTCCATCAGATGCGTCACGCCGTTGGCGGCGAGCAGACCCACGAACACATCGATCGGCCGCGTCGAGTGCCCGATCGTCAGGACCGGCCGTGTCTGCCCGTGCTCCGGCGACGCCAACGGTCACTCTCGGCGTACGAGCAAGGTGACCAGCAGCGACGAATCGTCGACCGCCCTAACCTCGTGCGGCGTGCCACCCGCGAGATAGACGAGGCTGCCGGCGTGCATCGGCAGCGTCCGGTCGCCGGTGACGAGCTCGATGCAGCCTTCGATGCATTGGATCGTCACCGGCCGCCGATGGTCATGGTCGGGCAGAAACCGGCCGGCCAGCAGGACCAGGCGAAAGACCTCGAGGTGCTCGGCGCGCACCAGCGTCTCCGACGCGACCTGCGGCAGCGCCGGGCCGAACGGCCGGATATCGATCAATTCGCCTGAGGTGGCATGGGCAGTGGCCATCGCAATCTCCAAAGTGTTCGGCAGGTGGAAAGCATATACGACAGCCGGATCGGGCAATCGGATCAGTCTGGACACGGTGTCTGCGGACAGTGCCCGTGCTTGAAGTCGGTTTTGTTACTTCTCGTTGGCTATCTTGCGCACGCGTGGTAGCCTAATTCGATCTACCTTCGCGAGATCTGAGCGGCAATCCACGAGGGATCTCGTTGCCGCGGCCGCGGCGGAGCATCATGGGAATTAGCGACCTCCGAGTAGGACTCATCGGCCACAGTCACGCCGTCTGCCTCCTCGATGCGCTTGGTGACTGGCGCGATCGGGCGGGATTGAGCACGGCGGCACAAGATCAACGCTACGGCGAGGCCTTTCGCGGCTGGTTTGATGTCGACACGGGGGGCGACGCGTTTACCCTCGCCCCTCAACGGACCACCTTCCCGGCACCTGCCGAACTCGTCACTTGCGTGCTCACGGCGAAAGTAGGCGAGATGACCACGACGCGGAACGTCGGGAAGGTAAATGAAGTTCGAATCACGCCCGTGTTGGAGAAGTGCGTGCAACAGTTTCGGAATATCGGTCTTGTCGTCTCCGTATTGCACGGTAACGAAGCCGCCAGCATCGGTCTGGTTGACAACCATCCGCCGTACGACTTCGCACCGCTGGATGATGACGACGCTCTGCCTTTAGCGCCGCCCCCGTTTCAGCCGATCGACCGTATTTACATCTCGCGGTGGGTGGATTCGTTCGCGCGGCGCGCCATTCTTGCAGTAACCGCGTTGCAACGATCGCTTCCATCGACCCGGGTTGTGCATGTTCTCCCACCGCCGCCGCTGGAAGACCCGGCACGACTCGTGCGCCGAGAGCTACTGGAGAATCTCCTCGCCGAGCATGGCTTCGTTCGCCCCTTGCTGAGATTAAAGTGGTCTCTGGCATACCGTGCGCGCGTCCGGACGGCACTCGAAGCGCAGGGAATCCAGGTAATCGGGGCGCCGCGCGCCGCGCTCACTGCGAGCGGCTTTCTTCGCGAAGATCTGGGAGAGGGCTTGACGCACGGCAATGGCCACTACGGGGCGATGCTCTGGGAAGCTTTGGATGGTCTTCTCGGGGCGGCAAAATGAATCCATACCAGGAGCTTCCCGCGCACCATTTCTGGCGCAGCCAGATCTCGACGCCAAATCTTTCGGAGATCGACTACGATACGGGCCGGAAATTCACCTTCGACATCTCAGCCGATAATTTCGCCACTGCGGGGTCGTGCTTTTCCCAACATTTCGGCAGGGAGGTCGCCCGGAGAGGCGGCCGTCTCGTAACTACGGAAACACGGCACCCCCTCGTACGGCCGGTCCCAAACGATGGATATGATTTGTTTTCCGCGCGCTATGGCAACATCTATACGACACGCCAGCTGTGTGAACTCATCGATCAGGCATTCGGCTTCCGCGAGCCCATTTTCGAATTCGCACAACGGAAGGATGGTCGTTGGACCGACCTGCTGCGTCCGCGGGCGGTAGGCTGGGGCTTCACTTCGTTCGAGGAAGCCCGGGCGGACCGGATTTATCATCTAGACCGAGTCCGCGCCATTTTCGATACGGCAACGGTCTTCGTCTTTACGCTCGGGTTGACGGAATGCTGGGAGAACACCGAGGAGGGGTTCGTCTATCCGCTATGCCCGGGCACGGTCGAGGGAACGTTCGATGGCAGCGTCCATCGATTCAGGAATCTGGGTTACGAGGAATGCCGCGACGATCTGCGGAAATTCTGCGGCAGGGTCCGAAGCGTCAACCCCCGGCTGCGCATTCTGCTTACGGTTTCGCCAGTAATGCTGGTGGCGTCATACGAACGTCGCGGCGCGCTTCAATCATCCATTGCATCGAAGAGCATTCTGCGTGCGGCGGCAGACGCGTGTTGCAGCGAGTTGGAGTCCGTTGATTATTTTCCATCGTTCGAGATTATCTCGGGGCCCCAGTCCCGTGGCATGTTCTACGAAACGAATCATCGAGATGTGAATGGCGAAGGTGTGTCGCTGGTAATGGATGTTTTCTTTCGATCCCGTCTTGGGCTCGCCCGTTCGAGCCCGGGAGCACCCGCCGCAGGTATACAGCCGGGCCAAAGGCAGGCTGAAGAGGCGGCGCGCATCGCCGCTGCGCTACAGGCCGAATGCGACGAGATATTCCTCGACCCCGGATTGGGAGCCCGGTGACGGAGATTCATACGGCGACGGCTTAGTCAGTACGAGGTGGGGCGTGCATCGCTCTCGCCCCGGCGTTGAATGACTCCGGGGATGGTCTATCGCAACCCCTTGTCCGAACAAGTAAATTACGCTATAATTTCAGGTTCCTTGCCTCACCCGCCGCAGACGGGGAGGCCATCGGCGATTCGATCGCCCAACCAGTCCATAAGGAGCAAGTCTGCATGCGTCACTACGAAATCGTATTTATTGTGCATCCCGACCAGAGCGAGCAGGTGCCCGCGATGGTCGAGCGCTACCGCGCCATGGTCACGGCGGGCAACGGCAGGATCCACCGCCTCGAGGATTGGGGCCGCCGCCAGCTCGCTTATCCGATCGCCAAGATGCACAAGGCCCACTACGTCCTGATGAACATCGAGTGCGATGCGCCGACGCTCACCGAGCTCGAGCACGCGTTCAAGTTCAACGACGCGGTCCTCCGTCACCTGATCGTCGCGATGAGCGAAGCCGCCGTTACCCCTTCGCCGATGATGAAGGAAGAGAAATCGCGATCGCTGTCTCCGGCTGGGCCAGGCGCCGCCGCTGCGGCGCCTGCGACGGGCACGCCTGCGGCGGAGGCTCCGGCAGCGCAGCCGCGGGCCGAGACGCCTCGCGCGCCGGCCCCGCAGGCATAAGGCGGCGGCTTTCGTCGAAGCAAGGACAACGTGCAGGCCAATCAGGTGACGCTGGACGCGCGCATGCAATCGCGTGACGCCTTGCGCTTCACGCCGACCGGCGTCCCGGCGCTCGATTTTCATCTGGTGCACGAGTCGATGCAGATCGAGGCGGGCGGCGAACGGCGGGTGGCGTGTGAGCTTTCCGCCGTCGCGCTGGGTCCGGTCGCCAAGGCGCTGGCCGGCATCGCGCCCGGGGCCGAACTGCGCTGCCGTGGCTTCCTCGCGCGGCGCTACCGCACCGGCATTACCGTCGCGCTGCACGTCAACGAATTCGAACTTACCGCTTGAGTTTCAGCCAGAGCTGACACCGAGCGAAACCAAAGGAAAACCAAATGCCCCGTCCCATGGGAAGAAACGCCAAAGGCAAAGGTAAAGGCAAGGATGGCAAGAAGCGCGAGCGCGGGAATAACCTGTTCAAGCGCAAGAAGTTCTGCCGCTTCACCGCCGAGGGCGTCAAGCAGATCGACTACAAGGATATCGACGTCCTCAAGGACTTCGTGCAGGAAAACGGCAAGATCATGCCGGCGCGCATCACCGGCACCAAGGCGCGCTACCAGCGCCAGCTGTCGACCGCGATCAAGCGGGCGCGCTTTCTCGCGCTGCTGCCGTACACCGACCTGCACTGAGCGGAGACTCGCATGCAAATCATACTGCTGGAAAAAGTGCACAACGTCGGCGATCTCGGCGAGGTGGTCAAGGTCAGGCAGGGCTACGCGCGCAATTTCCTGATCCCGCAAGGCAAGGCCAAGCGCGCGACGCCGGAGAACCTCAAGCTGCTCGAGGAAAAGCGCGGCGAGCTGGAACGGGCGGCCGCGGACCGGCTGACGCAGGCGCAGGAGCGGGCCGCCAAGCTCGAAGGCGTGTCGGTGCAGATCACGCAAAAGGCGGGGGTCGACGGGCGCTTGTTCGGTTCGGTGACCAACGTCGACATCGTCGATGCGCTTTCAGGACTTGGCCATACGGTCGAGAAGGCGATGGTCCGCATGCCTGACGGCCCGTTGAAGCACATCGGCGAGTTTCCGCTGACGATCGCGCTGCACGCTGACGCCGTGGCACACATCAACGTCCACGTTCTGGGCGATACGACCGGGGTCCAGGCCGGCTGACCTGTCGTTCGCGCCGCTGCACTCGATCTGGGGCCGGAAACGGCCCCATTTCTTTGGCGGCGCGCGTAAACTCCCGGCTGATCATTCAGCAGGCATAGCCGACCGCAAAGCGCGGCGGGCAACTGCTAGAATGCCCGTGCATTCCGCAAGTCAGAATCCTTCCGCATGCCCAACGATCGCGAGCTCGAAGCGCTCAAGGTTCCGCCCCATTCGATTGAGGCCGAACAGTCGGTTCTGGGCGGGCTGCTGCTCGACAACGGCGCGGCGGATCGAGTCGCCGACATCCTCGGCGCCGAGGATTTCTACAGCGACGCGCATCGCCTGCTGTACAAGACGACAGTCGGGCTCATAGCTGACAACAAGCCGGCCGACGTCGTCACCCTGGCCGAGGCGCTGCAGTCGCTGACCAAGCTCGACTATATCGGCGGCATGACCTACCTCGGCGCGCTGGTCGAGAACGTGCCGACGGCCGCCAACATCCGGCGCTATGCCGAGATCGTGCGCGAGCGCGCGATCCTGCGCCGGCTCGCTGCCGCCGGCGGAGAGATCGCCGATTCGGCCTATCATCCGCTGGGCCGCAGCGTGCGCGAAATCCTCGATCACGCCGAGACCAAGGTATTCGAAATCGCCGAGCATGGCGCGCGCGGCCAGCAGGGTTTCCAGGAGATCCGTCCGCTGCTGACGCAGGTCGTCGAGCGCATCGAATTCCTGTACAACCGCGACAATCCGTCCGATGTCACCGGCGTCGCGACCGGATTCACCGACCTCGATCGAATGACCTCGGGCCTGCAGGAAGGCGACCTGGTCGTCATTGCCGGTCGGCCGAGCATGGGAAAAACTGCCCTGGCGCTCAACATCGGCGAGCACATCGCGCTGACATCGAAGATGCCGGTGGCGATTTTCAGCATGGAAATGGGCGCCACGCAGTTGGCGATGCGCCTGATGGGCTCGGTCGGCAAGCTGGACCAGCAGAAAATCCGGACCGGGCGCCTTTCGAACGACGACTGGGAGCGGCTTTCCGGCGCGCTAGGGCGCCTGAACGACGCGCCGATCCACATCGACGACACCGCGGCGCTGAATCCCCTCGAGTTGCGGGCGCGGGCGCGGCGCCTGTCGCGCCAGTACGGCGGCAAACTCGGTGCCATCGTCGTCGACTATCTGCAGCTGATGCAGGCGGTCGGCGAAGGCGAGAACCGCGCGACAGAGATCTCCGAGATATCGCGCTCGCTGAAGGCCTTGGCAAAGGAACTCAAGGTGCCAGTGATGGCGCTGTCGCAGCTCAACCGCAGCCTCGAATCCCGAACCGACAAGCGGCCGGTGATGTCGGACCTGCGCGAATCGGGAGCGATCGAGCAGGACGCCGACGTGATCTTGTTCATTTATCGCGACGAAGTCTACAACCCGGACACGCAGTTCAAGGGACGCGCGGAAATCATCATCGGCAAACAGCGCAACGGTCCGACCGGCATGGTTCCGCTCGCGTGGCTCGGCGAGTACACGCGTTTCGAGAATCTCGCCCACGGCGGCCATTGACGAACGTGACGGTCGCGGTGCAAAGCCCTGTTTCGCGCAACGCGCCTTGCCCTTGCGGCAGCGGACGACGTTTCAAGGAATGCCACGGCGCCGCGCCCGCGCCGGCTGCACCGCCGATTCTCAGCCTGCTCACTTCCGCCCTTGAGGCGCAAAAGGCCGGGCGGCTGTCGGAAGCACTGGAACACTATCAATCGGTGGTCGCGTCCCAGCCCGACAATTTCGATGCCCGTCACATGCTAGGCGTCGTCCACTATCAGCGTGGAGATCTGGAACTCGCGCGCCAGCACGTTGCTGCAGCGGTCAGGCTGCGACCGCTCGAAGTGGCGGCGCACAAAAATCTCCTGCTCATCGATATGGCGCTGGAACGGCGTGGGGTCGAGCAGGACATCTGCCGCGAAGTGCTGCGCCGGCTGGTTCCGCGGTGCGTTGCGCGGGAGCCGGCAGAAGGAAATCGCCGTTGGCCGGATGGCGATTTAGATATCGTAGTCCTCAAGGCCGACATCGGCGCATCGTGGGCCGACGTCGAACGTCTGGTGCTTTGGTTTGGCTCGCGCGCAGTCACGGTCTGGGCGGAATCCGGCCCGCTTCAGCAGAGGCAAACAACCTTCACGGTGCGCATGATCGAACTGGAGTCCGGCGCTGTTCCGCGGACCGATAATGTGGTTTTCTACGGGGCCGATCGATCGCCGGGCAACTGGTTTGCATCGATGACCGCAAAGGGACTCGGGCTCTATTGCAGCGACGAAGCGCATTGCGTGCTGCTCGATCGCATACCCGAGCTTGCCGGCGAGGGGCGTGCCCCGCTGCGGTTGCTCTTTGCTTCCGCGGCACAAGCTCGCCGCATCGGGTTGCCTGGCATCGTTGTCGACGAAGCGGGGAACGCTTGAATGGCATTGCCTTGGACTCGATGAGCGACAACCTGGGAGGTGCGCCTTCAACGGAGCACGATGTGCGCATCATCGCCTTTTACCTGCCGCAATTTCATCCGATCCCCGAAAACGATCTCTGGTGGGGCGAGGGCTTCACCGAGTGGACCAACGTTCGCAAGGCGACACCGAACTTCGCCGGCCATTACCAGCCTCATATTCCGGGCGAGTTGGGGTATTACGACTTGCGCGAGCCAGAGGTCAGGGAGCGCCAAGCCGCGCTGGCGCGCCGGTACGGTGTTTACGGCTTCTGCTATTACTACTACTGGTTCAACGGCAAACGGTTGCTCGAGCGGCCACTCGAGGACATGCTGTCGTCCGGCCGCCCGGACTTCCCGTTTTGCGTCTGCTGGGCCAACGAGAACTGGACGCGCCGCTGGGACGGACTCGAGAACGATGTATTGATCGCTCAACATTACTCGATCGATGACAGTCGCGAGTTCATCCGGGCGCTGGTTCCGCTGTTCCGGGATACGCGCTATATCCGGGTCGATGGCAGGCCGCTATTGCTGATATACAAACCCGCTCTCATTCCGGACTTGGCGCAGACCATTGCGATGTGGCGCGACGAGTGCCGGGCCGCGGGCCTGGGAGACATCTACGCCGTCGCCGCGATGACTACTTCGCTCGGAGATCCTTCGGCCGCAGGCTTTGACGGAGCGGTGGAGTTTCCACCGCACGGGCACATGGCCGAGCGCATCGACGAGCGAATGACCTTCACGAACCCGCGATTCCGCGGCATGGTATTCAATCTGCGCAACTATGTCGCGCAGCTGCTCACGATGCCACGCCGGGATTTCAAGGTATTCCGCAGCCTGATTCCTTGCTGGGACAATACCCCGCGCCAACAAGACAAAGGGACGACCTTTATCGGTTCGTCTCCGGAACTGTTCGGCTATTGGCTCGAGCAGACTCTGCATCAAACCCGGGTTCGCCATCAAGGCGATGAGAGGATGATATTCATCAATGCCTGGAACGAATGGGGAGAGGGTTGTCACCTCGAGCCGGACCAGCGCTATGGACGCGCGTACCTGGAGGCGATTGCCTCGGCACTCGACGCCCCTCCGGTCCGTGCCCCGGCGCGCCCCGGTCTCCACGAACTTCTCGCGGATACGGCCGCTCTCGAAGCAACAGCCGGCGTGCGAAAAGTCCGCTCACCCCAGGCAGGCGAAAGTTATTCAGCACGGCGATCACCCCGCGTCTCGGTGATCATGCCCGCGTACAACCACGAACGCTTTGTTGGTGCAGCGTTGGAGTCGGTCTTGACTCAAACGTTTGATGACCTCGAGATTATAGTCATCGATGACGGCTCGACCGACAATACCGGGGCGATACTGGACGCTTTCGCCGCACAGTGCGCGAGCCATCCAGTGACCGTAGTGCACCAGCCGAATCAGGGAGCTCACGCCGCCATTAACCATGGTTTGGCGCTTGCGCGGGGTGAAATCGTATCGCTCATCAATTCCGACGACCTTTACGCGCCGACCCGGCTGGCCAAGCTGCTGTCGGCGATGGACGATCATGGCGCCGGATTCGTGTTTTCAGCCACACGATTCATCGACGACGACGGAGTCGAGTGCGGCAACGAATCCTATGTCAGCCAGCTGCGCGACGAGATCGCCCACTGCAAAATGATGGCGAATCCGCTCTACGCGCTGCTTCGCTGCAATGTCGCCATCTCGACGGGCAACTTCTGCTTTCGGCGAGAACTATTGAAGGAAACCGGGGGATTCGGATCGTTTCGCGTTTGTCACGACTGGGATTTCATTCTGTCCGCAACCTATCTGACGCCGATTCGATTCGTCCACGAATCGCTCTATGTGTATCGCCTGCATCGACACAATACGTTTACCGGTTTGCGCCTCCTCGGACACGGCGAATCCGATCAGGTGCTTGCCCGGTTCTTCGAGTCGATCGAGCGGCATCCCGTGCTCGTCGACCCTGAATCGAGACAGCCGTTTCTGGATGCGATTCGACGGCGCGGATTGGGTGGGTTCCTGCCTCTTGCGATCCGGGCGGCATGAAGACGATCAACCCGGGGTGAGCAATGGCGAAGATGAAGTTCCATTTCCTTGACGACTATCGAGCTCTGGTTCGTGACTTGATCGCGCGCTATCCACTTCCCGAGGCGATGTCGCGCGCAGTCGGAGGCAGCTACGATGCCCTTGGCGAGGTTGAGAAGCAACTCTTGATCGGCTATGGACTTCTACCCACGCATACGTTAATCGACGTCGGTTGCGGATCCGGACGCCTTGCGAAGGCGCTGGTGCCCTATTTGACCGAAGGTCGGTTTTTGGGCACCGACGTGGTGGCCGAGCTGCTCGAGTATGCAAAGCAGGGCTGCCCGCCCGAATGGCAGTTCGTGCGGGTCGAGGACATCCGCATCCCTTTCGCGACCGACAGCGCCGACATCGCGTGCTTTTTCTCGGTATTCACGCACTTATTGCATGAGGAGACGTACTGTTACCTGCTCGAAGCGCAGCGCGTGGTCAAGCCTGGCGGCCGCATTATCTTCTCGTTTCTTGAATTCGACTACAATTGGTCGATCTTCGAGGACACGTACAAGACGGCGCGCGCTGGGGAGCCGCGCGTGCACCTCAACACATTCATCGGCCGCGATGCGATACAGGCTTGGGTTCGGCATCTCGGCATGTCGATCGTCGAGATTCGCACCGCAACCGATGCTTTCATCGATTTGTCGCGGCCGATCGTTTATGACGACGGGCGTAGGGTGGACGGCTCGGCGGCGCTTGGGCAGTCCGTTTGCGTGCTGTCGAACGACAAGCCTTTGGCAGCCGCGCAGCCGCACAGCAAGTGGTCAGGAGCGAAGTCGTATCGCATCACCTACGCATCACCTACGACTTGAGCTGACCGGAGGCTACCATCTTGGTCGATAGTTACGTCTGGCAGACATATCTCGGCGAAGGCTTGCGATTCGATCCGACCTATCACGAGGTGGCGCGCTCGGATATCGTGAGCTTTATCGGTGAACCGCCGGGCACGGTGCTGGACGTGGGTTGCGCAGGCGGCGCGACAGGCAGCCTGATCAAGGTCAAATATCCCGGCACGCGGGTGATCGGAATCGAGCTGAATGCGGATGCCGCGGCTCACGCCCGGCAATATCTCGACAAGGTCGTCTCCAAGGATTTCGATGCGCTCGACCGGAAGGAGGACCTCGGCGACGAGGAGATCGGGACTGTATTGTTGCTCGACGTGCTGGAGCACTTGATCGATCCGTGGCGCGCGCTGCTCAAGTTGAAGGAATTCATTACCAGTCGAACGCGCGTGCTGGCGAGTATCCCCAATGTGCGCAATCTGGCTACGTTGCACGAGCTTGGCGGCGGGCGCTGGCAGTACCAGCGGGCCGGTGTGCTCGATATCACTCATCTCCGGTTCTTTACGTTGAAGGAAATGCGCGACCTGTTCGAACAAACCGGCTACGACATCGTTGCCGCTGATCCGCTGACCGACCCGGATGCGATGCAGAGCATAGTCACCAATCACCGGTCCGGACGGATCGACACTTCCCGGATAAGCGTAAAGTACGATTCGATCGAGGAGCTGGAGGAGTTGTATGCAATCCAGTTTGTGGTCGATGCGCGAAAGCGTGACTAGAATATGGATGTCCCGGTACAGAGGAATAAATCGCCGGTGGTGGGCCGCAACAGACCGTGTCCATGCGGCAGCGGTGAACGTTTCAAGGACTGCTGCGGATCGATAGCACGGAACAACATCGCCACACCTCCCGCTGCTCTCGGCTATCGTCCATCGGGCGAGGACTGGGCCCTGCTCAGCGAGGCCGATCGGGTGGCGCTCGGAACGATGATGGAGAGCGCGCTGAGCTACCAACGAGCCGGCGCGCTGGCGAGCGCCGGCTCGCTTTATCGCCAGGTGCTCGCGAAAGCGCCGGGCACCCATGATGCCTGGCACATGCTGGGTGTCGTGGAATTGGGCCTCCGGCGTCTGATCGAAGCCGAGTATTCGATAAGAAGAGCGCTTGAGCTCCGCCCCGAATATCCAGCCATAAAAAAAAATCTTGATCTCGTTCTGCAGGCGCTTCGCACGGACAACCGTGCTGATGACGAGCAGCGGCTTTGCGCGAAGGCGCTCCCCTTGCTCAAGCGGCGCGTGTCTGATGCGGCGCATTCGAAGCTCGCGGAAACAGATACCGTCGATGACCGCCAACTCGTCCCGGTGACGAGCAGCGTGCATTGTGTCGGCGGCGTAGGCAATGCGGACGACGACGATTGGTTCATTACGCGGCTTGCCGAGATCTTGCCTGGCAGTGTCTCGGTGACGCACTGGCACGAGGCGTTTGACGGCCGGCCGGCTGCAGCGAGGCGGGGAGTGCCGTCGCGCCGCGTTCTGCGCCCCGTCGACGCGTTTCCGCGCGGCGGGACGCTGGTGGTTCTGGATGCCATGCCGGAAGTCGACGACTGGCTCGAGGAAGCGCATCCGGATCGCGTCGTTCTCTTTTGCTGGCGCGGCAGCGCCGCGCATTATCTGGATCTAATCGGACGCCTGAACGAGACGACCGGAGCCCGGATCGAGCTGGTTTTTCCATCCGTTTCGTCGCGCATGCGATTTGGCTTGCCGGGGCGGGTGTGCATCAGGCCTATCGCGCTCCCGCCATCGCCAGTAGCCCGTGAGGACGGCAGGTCCGAGCGATTCGTCGTTGGCGCCGTGAGCGATCGGGACGAATCCACCAAGCCCAGAGGCTCGAGCAAACTGTGGCTCGACCTGGTTCACGACGGCGCACGGGTGCTGTTGCGCGGTGCAAACAGGCTCCGGACGAAATTGGGCACCGAGCGAGACGTTGAGTTTCGATCACGGCACACCGAATCGCTGCACGGGTTTCTATCGCGGCTGAATTGTCTCGTCTACCACGCCCCACGGGAATGGAATGAGGGCAGAGGGGCCGCGCTGTTTTCGGCAATGGCGCTCGGCATACCGGTCATTTGTTCCAGGCAATCGCAATACGCCGAATACATCGAGCACCAACGCGATGGCCTGGTGATTGACACCGACACCGACACACGAGACGCAGTCGCGGAGCTCCGCCGGAATCCTGATCTCGTCGAAGAGATCGGTGTCGCCGCGAGGCAGAAGGCAGCAGGTGTTTTCTCGCCGACGGCGCTGAAGGCGCAGTACGGCTTTCTGCACGGCCCGCTGTGAAGGAAGTTTCGACCGGCGGCGTGACGGTGGATCGGGACTGAAAGTGCATCAAGCACCAAGCATCGACGAAGCGACGGCGGATGGATCGCCGCGAGCTGCGCTGGACCGGGCCCCGCACGTCCACAGCGAGCCGGTGCTGCCGGTGCGCGCTATCGCATTCTACCTACCGCAATTTCATCCGATCCCCGAGAATGATCGCTGGTGGGGGCGCGGCTTCACCGAATGGACCAATGTTGCCCGCGCACGGCCCAATTTTCGCGGGCACTACCAGCCCCATCTTCCAGCCGATCTCGGTTTTTACGACCTGCGCCTCGCGGAAGTGCGCGAGGCGCAGGCCGGGCTTGCGCGCGAGTCGGGCGTCCATGGATTTTGCTACTACCATTACTGGTTCGCAGGCAGGAAGCTGCTCGATCGGCCGCTGCGCGAGGTCCTCGCCTCGGGGAAGCCCGACTTCCCATTTTGCGTGTGCTGGGCTAACGAAAGCTGGGGACGCAACTGGGATGGCCTCGATAAAGATATCCTCATCAAGCAGAGATATTCGCGTGACGACGATCTGGCATTCATTCGCGATCTAGTCCCTTATTTTCTCGATCATCGATATGTCAGGGTCGGGGACAGGCCGCTCCTCATCGTCTACCGTGTCGGCCAGTTGCCTGACCCAAAGGCGACGGCGTCGATCTGGCGTGAAGAATGCGCGAAAGCGGGCGTCGGCGAGATCTATCTTTGCGCCGTCCGTGTCGAGGATACGATGGACCCGGCGAAATACGGGTTCGACGCTCTCGTCGAATTTCCTCCGCATCGGCAGCGCTGCCCGACCATCCAGCACAGGCTGGATGTCGAGAATCCGAAGTTCCGCGGTAACGTCTTCGACTATCGGCGTCTGGTGCTCGATTCGCTCGCCGAGCCGGCGGCCCCCTATACGATCTTTCGCGCTGCGATGCCGGGGTGGGACAACACCGCACGGCGGCAGGACGATGCGACGATTTTCGTCAACTCATCCCCGGAGATCTATGAGCTGTGGCTGCGCGGACTGGTTGAGCAGACGATTGCGCTTCGACCTCGCGACGAGCGGCTTGTGTTCATCAACGCCTGGAATGAGTGGGCGGAGGCAGCGTACCTCGAGCCGGACCAACGCCATGGACGCGTCTACCTCGAAGCGACCCGGCGAGCCCTGGTTACAGATGGCGCAGATCGCCTGCACATCGAAGGCTCAGGGAGTTGATCCGTCGCGCAACGCCTTAGCGTAGCTCATGCCGAACACCTCAAGAATCGGTCCATGCCCGTGCGGGAGCGGCAGGCGCTACAAGGATTGCTGCGGCCGGCTGGCTGATGCGGTCGTGGCGGGCGAAGACACCGCAACGACGGTCGCCAGGCATATGAATAGTGCGTTAGCGGCACAGCAGTCAGGCGATCTCCGCCGGGCGGAGAGAATCTATCGCCAAGTCGTGGCGATGGCGCCCGACGTTCCCGACGCTCTGCATATGCTCGGCGTGCTGCGGTTCGAGCAGGGCGACTGCAAGGAAGCCGCGCAGTTGATATTGCGGGCTCTCGATCTGACGGCATGGCGGTTTCCGATGTTTCGCTACAACCTCGGGTTAGTCATCGCCCGCGCCTATGGTGAACAAGCGGACCGCGACAGGGATAGTGTCATCCTGCGTTTCCCGACGTCCAGCCGGGAGAACAGTACGGCGAATGGTGCAGGGCTGACGGTGGCCGTCGTCGTGCCATGCTACAACCACGCGCGATTCGTCAAGCGCGCGATCGAATCGGTATTTGCGCAGACGTATCGGCAAATCGAGCTGGTTGTCATCGATGATGGCTCGACCGACGCCTCGACGGAGATAGCGCGTCGCACTTTGGCGGACTCGCCGTTTCCCTGCCGCTTCGTCGCCCGGGAGAATCGCGGAGCGACCGTGACGATCAACGAAGCGATCTCCCTGTCCTCCGCGCCATTCATTAATATCCTGAACTCCGACGACTGGTTTTCGGACGATCGCATCGCGCTGATGGTCGAGCATGTCGCGGCAAGCGGTGCACACTGGGGATTTTCGCAGACCGCATACGTCGACGACCGCGACCAGCCGATCGACCCTCGCCTGGACAAGCGCGCCGGGACCCTCTCGGCCGTGGCTGGCGCGGCTTCCACCCATGCGACCGTCGGGTTTTCGTTGCTTGGCGGCAACGTGGCGATTTCCAGCGGCAACCTTTTCTTTTCCCGAGCGCTGTTTGACCGAATCGGGCCGTTTAGCTCGTTGCGCTACAACCACGACTGGGAATTTGCTCTCCGCGCGGTCCGGGTCGCCGAGCCCGAGTTTGTCCCCGCACCGACCTACTACTACCGCCTGCACGATAGCAATACGATCAGCGGCGCGATCAGAGACGGTGGAATGAACGAGGCAAATATCATGCTGACGGAGTTCTTCCGCTGGGCTTCGAGCGCACAGGCCAGCAAGAATCCCCTGGCGCCGACGATGCGGACCTGGGGCATGTATTTCATCCGTTCCTGCCTGAACAACGGCTGGGCAGGCTTGTTCGAGCCGGAAGAGCTCCGCCGCCTGGCTCTGCAGATCGGTGCCAGCGGCATCGACAGTGATCATCACGCGGCAGACAGCCGGGCCTGACGATGTCACCGGACGGAGGGCATCGCGCGCTGCTCATCGCGGATAGCGACATACCGACGACACATCTGGTCGCGCGCGAGCTGCGCGAAGGTTTTGCGTCCCTGGAAGTCAGGGTTGCGCCGGACATTTTTGGAACAGTAGTCACGGGCAGACCGGTCATCGTGTCGAGGCTGTGCTTCCCGCGCTATTCGTGGTTGCCCGACCACCTCTCTCGCGAAGGCGTGCGCTATGCCTATTTTGTCGACGATAACTTCTGGGAAATCACGCCCGAGATCGACGAGCGACTTGCGCAGTTCTTCCGGCATCCGGCGACAGTCGACACGCTGGACGCATTCGTCCGGCATGCCGCCGTCGTCCTGACGTGGTCGAAGCCGCTGCGCGATTATGTCGTATCGCGGTTTTCGGACATCCATGCCGAGTTTGTGTTGCCGGGATTCGATGTCGCCAAGGCCGCCACGTTTCTTCAGCGACACCAGCCGCCAACGGATGCCGCCGATAACGTCGTTCGCATCGGTTATCCCACGACGCCCCGGCCGAGCGTATCGACCCTGATTGTTCCGGTAGTCGAACACTTTCTGCGCGCATACGGCCGGAGAGTGACGTTCGAATTCATAGGGTGGATGCCTGACGCGCTCGGCGAACTGCCGAATGTCGTATTCCATCCCTGGATCGGCGATTACGACAAATATCTGGAATTCAAAATTTCCCGCCGCTGGCACATCGGTATCGCGCCGCTGATCGGCGACGCGTTCGAACAGTACAAGACCAACAACAAGTATCGCGAATACGGAGGCTGCATGGTGCCCGGGGTGTACAGCGATGTGTCGCCATTCCGGGAAACGGTCGATGACGGAAGGACGGGGGTGCTGGTCGAGAACGATGCGGGCGCGTGGATCGGCGCGCTCGAGAAACTCGTGGCGTCTCCCGTGCTGCGCTCGGCAATTGCCCAGGCGGCGTTAGACGACGTGCGACGACACCATGATCTGCGAACCACCGGCCGCCATCTCGTGGACACCGTCCTGACACGAACACGCCAGATACACGATCGATGAGTGAGCCCGCGCGCAATCAACCCTGTCCCTGCGGAAGCGGATTGCGCTTCAAGGAATGCCACGGAAAGATGTCCGCGGCGAACGCGCCTCGGGCGACCGCTGCCGGCGAGCGACACACAGAGCTCATCGCGCGCGCGCTGGCGCACCGACACGGTCGCCGCTATGACCAGGCAATTCGAGACTATGAAGCCGCGCTCGAGAACGATCCCGGACGGCACGACGCGCGGTACATGCTAGCGGACCTGTGCCGCGAGCGTGGTGACCGCGGCCTGGCAAAGACGCACATTCTCGCGGCCCTGGACCTGACGGGCTGGAAGTCGGCGCCTTACCGCAGATTCCTTTCGACGATCCTGGCAGACGAGGCGCCCGCCGGACCGGACGCGATATCCGGACGCGGCGGCGGCTATCTCGCACAACAGGCCGTGCGCGCGAGGACGGCGAGTCTCGATGCGCCGCTCGTGAGCGTCGTCGTGCCCTGTCGAAACCACGTGGCGTATGTCGAAGCCGCCTTGCGGTCCGTCTTCCGGCAAACCTATCGCCAGGTGGAAGTGGTCGTGATCGACGACGGTTCGGACGATGGCTCGGCCGAGGCGATCCGGCGATGCCTGGACGACTCGCCGTTCCCGCATCGTTTTGTCGAACGGATGCGCCGCGGCGCGCCCGAGACGGTCAATGAAGCCGCCGGGATGGCGACCGGAGCGTTCATCTGTCTGCTGAACTCCGACGATTTCATGCACGAAGATCGTCTGCGCCGGATGGCAGCGAATATCGCGGGTACCGGCGCGCAGTGGGGATTTTCGTCAACGGAGTGCGTCGATGCGGAAGGCAATTACATCGATCCGCTGCACAACCGCTATGTCTACGATCTTCGCTGCGCAGCAGGCGACGCGGGTGCCGCGCCGACGATAGGATTTGCGCTGATGACGCAGAATATCGCGGGCTCGTCCGGCAATCTGTTCGTGTCGCGCGAGCTGTTTCACTCGCTTGGTGGGTTTCACGAGTACAAGCATGTCCGCGGCTGGGATTTCTGCCTCCGCGCCTTGCGAGTCGCCGAGCCGGTATTCGTCCGCGAGGGGGTGTACTGCAAGCGCCTTCACCGGGGCAATCAACTCTCGGCGATGCTCGCCGGTGTCCAAGCCGAGGCTGCCGAGATGTGTCGCCGGTATGTGCACTGGGGCTGTACGGCGGAAGAAAGCGTCTCGCCCGTGGCGCCGTGCGTTGTCAATTGGCCGGCCGAGTTCAGGAAAGCCATTCTGGAAACCGGTCTGGCGGATCTGGTCGACGCGCCGACGCTGCGCCTGCTGGCACTGGGGCGGAGCTGACGGGTGTCCGGTCAATGCGTAGCTGGCGTCGTCATTTCCCAGGGGAGACTTCGGGTCAGCAGCACATTGAGCAGGTTGTCCTGGAAATTGATGTTGCCGGTAAGACGGTTGTGCCGTTCGCACAGGAAAAACCAGTAGGCGATCGGAATGAAGCTGTCCTCGTTCTGAGGCGCGCTGGGATCGAGCGTCTCGCGCGCCAGCAGCGACGGCTTGGTCACGCTGCCGTCGCCCGGCTCGAGCATCAGCTCGTCGTAGCGAACGCCCGCCAGCGGACGATGTATGTCGGACGGGTACAGGCGCGCGACCGGGGTTTCGATTTCGTACTCCAGCGCAAGGCGTGCCGGCGTCAGTGTGCAATCGCCGCCGAACAGTACATAGCGGATCGGCGTGGCCGGCTCGGGCGTCGACAGCGCCCACATGAACCGGCGAGCGCGCTCGAGCCGGTAATCGAAATAACGTTGCAGCGCCGCGATATACGCGTCGGCGTCGGCGCCGCGCGCAGCGCGGATCCGCCCCTCGACCGCGCGATCGAAGATCGACCAGCGATAGCGGCGCCAGGTCGCCCCGTCGAACAGCTCGTCGTCGAGCGGCGCACCGGTGATGTCGATCAGCCAGGTGACCAGCGGGTGCGGGAACAGCTGGTAGCCGGAAGGCAGCGTCGCCAGCACTTCCTGCGGAATCCGCTTGAGTCCCACTGGCTCGCCGATCAGGAAGGCGTGCAGCGACGAGGCCGAGCCCATGTTCGGCGTTCCGAGCAGCACCAGTTTGCGCACGCGTGTCGTGCCGTAGAGCGTAACCTGCTGCTCGCTGCCGTCGAGCACGTCGACGGTGCCGTAGCGCAAGTAATAGCGCGCGATCAGGCCGCCCATACTGTGCGCGACGATGTCGACCCGCAACGACGGGTTGGCGTAGTCGCGGCGAATCGCTTCGATCAGGCGATCGAGCCCGCGCGCCGCTTCGACGTTGTCCTGCCGCCAGTCGTACGGAAAGATGTAGTAGCGGCGCGCGCCCCGAGGCGCCGCCGTACCGGGTGTTCCGGGCACATAACCGCCGAAGCGGCGCAAGGTGTCGATAATCTGGCCATAGAAGTCGCGGCCCAGCGCCGTTTCGGCGATGCCATAGGCTTCGAGCTGGTCGCTCCTGACTTGCAGCGTGACGGGGTCGAAGTCGAGCGCGATATTCCGGTACTCGCCGAATAGGATGTCGTTCGACGTGCCTGGCCAGACTTCGACGCCGCTAACCCGGTCGCGCAGCCGCGAGCCGAATACGCCCGGAATGACGATGACCGGCGTCGTATCGATGTCGCCGACCCGGTAGAGCCGGCCGAGGTCTGGACGCGCCGGTTCCTCGCTGCAGGCGGCGACTAGCGCGGCCAGGCAGAGCACCGCCATGCATTTCGCGAGCGACTGCCTTCCTGGTCTCGCGCCGGCGCAAGCGCTCATTCGCGTCGCGGCGACGCGATCGTCACGACATCGACCCGATCGGGTGCCGACGAGGCGATCGAGATATGCCACGCGACCGGCGCGGCGACAACGCATTCGTGGCATGCGTAGACCGCCGTGGCGACGTCGCGCGTCAGCGGAGCGCGCGCAATCCCGTTGGCGCTGACCTCGATTTGCGGCGGAATCATCCACGGCACGTAGGGGAAGGCGACGATCAGCGCACGGTCGCCCTGCACGGTCGCATCGACCGCGACGGTGCGCATCGGCATCGGCGCGATCGCTGGCGGAGGATAGACGCTGCCGTCGGGTGGCGGCAGGCCTCGCGTGGGCCACAGCACCTCTGCGACATGCGTCACTCCAATCCCACCGAGAGTGATCGGCGGCGTCCAGCCCAGCGCGCGCCACGCCGGCCGCGCGATTCCGACCAGATGGACGCCGGTGGCGGGCTCGATGCCCGCAAGACGGAGGTCGAGTATGCCGCAATGCAGGCGGTGATCCAAGCCGAGATACACGTGCTCGAGGTACGCGTACGCGCCATGGAGCACGATTGGACCCTGCTGCCGGCAGAGGAATGCGCCGCTTGCGTCGACCGCATGCGCGGGCAACCAGGGCTCGGCCAGCGCAGGCGTCGCATCGCCCTGCTTGATGTCGAGCCGCGATGCGACGTCGAGCGCGACGTCGCCCGAAGCGATGGTCGCGGCGATGCCGACGGCGAAGGAGGCATGCAACAGCAGCGCGAGGCTGACGATGCCGGCCATCAGCGCCGAGCCGCGCTGTTGCAGGCTGGCGCAGAGGCCGTACAGACCTAGCGCACCGAGCGCGGCGACGAACGGCAGCAGCGCATAAGTCATGTAGAACGGCGTCGCCGGGCGCAGCCACGCGATCAGCGCCGCGGCGGAAACGGTCGCGAGCAGAGCCGCGGCGACGGGCAGCGGCTGGCGCCTGGCGGCGAACAGGGCTCCGGCCAGCGCCGCCAGCTCGAGCGCGAGTACCGCGACGACGGCGGCCACGGGCACCCCGGGGACGATCGCCACGAAGGCGTCGGCGACGATACGCGGGCCGCGCGCCAGCATCGCCCACAACAGCGGCCCGGTATTGAGCAGATTGGACGCTTGCATCGTGCTGCCTACGTACTCGGCGACTTGCGCGGCCAGCGGGGCGGCCACGGCGGTCCGGTCGGTCAACAGCGGTGCGAACGGCAAAACAGCGACCAGTACCGCAAGCACGCTCCAGCGCAGCAACGCGCCGACGCTCGGCATCGCGAGGAGCGCGACGATGCCGATCATCGGCGCGAGGACGATCGTCGTCGGATGCGCGTGCAGCGCCAGTGAAAATGCGACGGCCGCGACCACCAGCCAGCGCGGCCGCCGCTGCTGCGCGAGGCGCACCAGCGCGTAGAGCACCAGCATGCTGCAGGTCGGCACCATGTTGGTGTGCGAAAAGCCGACCAGCTGAAAGCTTCCCCATCCTGGCAGTGCCAGCAGTGAGCACCAGAGAACGCCGAAACGTCGATCGATCAGCCGACGTCCGGCCGCATAAGCCAGCGGAAATTGCAGGCTGCCGATGACGGAAACGAAAACGGCGACGCCGACCCACGAGCGGGCCAGCATCATCGGCAGCGACAATAGATAGAACCACAGCGGCCCGAGGTGCGAAGTGCCGGCGAGCAGCGGCCCATGCAGCGGCAGCGCGCCCAGGTCGCGGATCGCCAGCGCCGCGGCGACGTCGCGAGTCGTATCCGGACCGGCAGCGCCGAAGTAGCTGCTGGCAATGTAGATCGCCATGAATGCTGCAACGGCCGCGATGTCGATTCGGCTCGGGTGTCGAGCGGTCGCATAGCGCCGTACCGGCATTTCGATCGAGTAGCTCATCGCTTTGGCGTCATTCTCCCGGCGTTGGCTGACGAAACACCCAGAAATGGTTGAGCGTGAAGCTCACCGGCGGAACGATGACGATCGCCGCCGCGAGGCCGAGATACGGCGAGGCGTGCAGCAGGTGCACGACGCAGTACATGATCGCTGTGTTGAGCGCGAGGCCCGCGAGCGCGGCGAAGGCATAGCGCCACAGCCGCTGCGCCGGCGCATCGCGAACGGCGAACGTCCATCGCCGGTTCAGGGCGAACCCGGTCAGCATCGCAACGACGAAAGCCAGCGCCGTGGCAAGCACCGGTTCCACGTGGGCCGCCTCGATCGCCGTGGCGAACACCGCCGCGTGCGTCGCGGTCGCGAGTGCGCCGACGACCGCGAAGCGGCCAAACCTGTGCAGCAAGGTCGGCATCGGCGGCGCCGGATCAGCCGGCGCCCGGGTCGTCGCGGTCGAAGCCGATGCGCTGCCGCACCACATACAGCGGCCGCGCCTTGACCTCGTCGTAGACGCGTCCCAGGTATTCGCCGATGATGCCCAGTGAAAGCAGTTGAAGGCCGCCGAGGAACAGAACGACCACCATCAGCGACGCATAGCCGGGCACGTCGACGCCGCGCACGATCGTCCGCACGATCAGATAGACGCCGTAGGCCAGCGCCGCCAGCGCGAAAACCAGCCCGACAACGCTCCACACCTTCAGCGGCAGCGAGCTGAACGACGTAATGCCGTCGATCGCAAGCCGCCACAGGCGCCAGGCGCCATACTTCGACCGGCCTTCGAGCCGTGGCTCGATGTCATAGGACACCGTGGTCTGCCGGAAGCCGACCCAGGCGTAGAGTCCTTTCATGAACCGGGTGCGCTCGGGGAGCCGGCGCAGCGCCTCGACTACCGCGCGCGACATCAACCGGAAATCCCCGGCGTCGCGGGTCACCGGCACTGTCGTAAGTCGCGCAAAAACGCGGTGAAACAGCGATGACGCGGCTCGGCGCAGAAAGCCGTCGGTCGCGCGGTCGCGACGCAACGCGATGACGATATCGTTGCCGTCGCGCCAGCGCGCAACGAGTTCGCCGATGACCTCGGGGGGGTGCTGCAGATCGGCATCGATCGGAACGACCGCGTTACCATCGGCGTGATCGAGGCCGGCGGTCAGGGCGATTTCCTTGCCGAAGTTGCGTGACAGGCTGACGATACGGACGCGCCGGTCGAGATGCCGCAGCGACAGCAGTTGCGCCAGCGTGCCATCGCTGCTCCCGTCGTCGACGAAGACCACTTCCGTGGTGCCCGCGAGCGAGGCGAGGACCGGCGCGAGCCGCGCCCAGAATGCCGCGAGTCCCGCTTCCTCGTTGTAGACCGGCACGACGACGCTGACCTCGGGCCGGTCCAAATCACGGGCGGCCAGCTCCGACGGCAAGCTCATCGCGGAGTCCGCAGCTACAGGATTTCCGCCGCGTGGTCGGCGAGCCGCGAGCGCTCGCCGCGCGTCAGCGTCACGTGACCGCTGTGCGACCAGCCCTTGAATCGGTCGACGACATAGGTCAGCCCGGAGCTGCCCTCGGTGAGGTACGGCGTGTCGATCTGGGCGATGTTGCCCAGGCACACGACCTTGGTGCCGGGTCCGGCGCGCGTGATCAAGGTTTTCATTTGCTTCGGCGTCAGGTTCTGCGCCTCGTCGATAATCAGGTATTTGTTGATGAACGTGCGCCCGCGCATGAAGTTCAGCGACTTGACCTTGATCCGCGAGCGGATCAGGTCGCGCGTCGCGGCGCGGCCCCATTCGCCCGCTTCGTCGTCGGTCTTGTTGAGCACATCGAGATTGTCCTCCAGCGCGCCCATCCACGGGTTCATCTTTTCC
>Ga0207683_10000237_pt1 | contig 48967 bp, 50 predicted proteins | sample KBSM73metaG_FD_184333 | JGI IMG/M metagenome (GOLD analysis project Ga0207683, IMG submission 184333) | Miscanthus rhizosphere microbial communities from Kellogg Biological Station, Michigan, USA - KBS M7-3 metaG (SPAdes) (version 2) | ecosystem: Host-associated > Plants > Roots > Rhizosphere >...
GAGGGAGGACCGAAACCATGACGGATTCAACGCATTATGTTGAGGAGCTCAGAGCAATCGGCCAGATGCTCGCGGGCAGAAATATCGTTGATTTTGAGTTGAAGCACGTGGATTCCGGCTACTTCATTCAGGACCTTCATGAGCACACGGCTTCGTTCAGCTCGCGCATTCAAAATTGGTTTCATGGAGCGCCTTACAGTACCCGCGCTGAATCCTTGACGGTATCCCCAGCAGAGGTTACAAGGCTTTCAGCCGAGGGCCGGGCGCGCCGTGACAAAGCCGGGCAGCTCACCCAATTTCGTGAGCTTTCCAATATTCTTCGTACGGTGGGCGCCTACCTCGACTCCAAAGGAGTGAAACTGCTGGAGCTTCAGAAAAGGCCGATCTCTATCACACTTCAGTACCGAGACAAATCAGGACGTGATGAAACCGAGGACCGTCCAGTGACGTCATTCTACAAATTCTTTCTCGAGCTTTATGACAAGCGCGGCCAAACAGAAGAGCCGCGGCGCGGAAATTAGTTCCAGCAACGCTTTACGACCACGGCCTGGCATGTTGACAAGCCCATTCTTCGCGCCAAAAATGAGCTTGCTCGATTCGAATTCACACCGATGTACGGCCTACGTATGCGACGATGCCAGCCATCACTCTCTCTCACTCACAAGCGCTCAGGGTCATCGGTCAGAACCTGGTTTCCGTCAATTGTGACTCCTTTGACCTGATCACCGCCGGCGATGATTATGTCGTCACGCCGCACGCCTCCGAGCCAGCGGTAAGCGTTCCGTCAAGGAAGGCGTTTTTGGACCAATGGCTCGGAAACCGCTTTCGGCGGGCCAAGGCCGATCGGAGCGCCTCAACTCGATTTTTCTTCAGCCGTTCCGAAATCTTGATCTCAAATCTCGAACGTCAGGCAAAACGGCGAACCGGCAGTCCGACGGATGTTCGCGACTTGTCCTTTGTCCTGCGTGTACTCGGCGATTATCTGGATAAGAAATCGGCCCGCGAGTTTTCCATCTCGTGGTCGCCTCATTTGATTACGGTTCAGCACAATGGGACAGAGGAGCTCTTCACACGGGAAAATGTATACGATTTTGGAATCCGCATGTATCTAAAAAGATCGGATCGCCGCTCGGGCTAAGTTTTTCTCGTGAGTCTCGCGCCTGTTCGATCCGACACTAGCAATCCTGAGCTCGCGCTCAGCGAACTGGACTCAACAGGAGTGAACTGATAATAGAAATTTGTCCCAGGATGCGCCGGCAGTATTTTTCCGCGACAGTGAAGGCCGAAAGGACGGACGGTGAGATGGCGATATCGAGCAAGGAATTCGTCAGTGAAATTCAGCGGATGGTGCGGAGCAAACACTCCAAAGATCATCCGATCATCGGCATGGTCGAAGATGGAAAACTCAACCGAGATCAGCTCAAAGGGTTCGTAGGGCAATTCTATTTATTCTTTCCCAAGCCTTTTCCAAAGCCGATCGCGGCGATGTTGAGTCGCTGCCCGGACGATCCGGAACTCGAAAAGATGTGGATCGAGAATGTCATTGAAGAAGGCACCGGCGAAATTACCGGAACCGATAGTCATAAGGGCTTGTTCATACGTTTTGCCAAAGCGTGCGGCTACACCAAGGAAGAACTCGATGCTGTCGAACCGTTACCGGAGACCGCGGCATTTCTCGACTGGCGCGAGTTACTCATGTATCAGCGCAGCTGGCTCGAGCTTTATGCCTGCCAAGGTTTTTGTCTCGAGGGCACCGCCAACGAGCGCATGACGAGGGTCGTCAACGGCTTGACGCGGCACTACGGCTTCGATCGCGAATCCGAAGATATTCGCTATTGGACACTCCACATGGGCGTGGACGAAGAGCACATGAAGGTCGGGCCGCTTGCGGTTGAACGCTATGCCGTCAGTGAGCCCCAACAGGCAATGGTGCGTGCGTCTGTGCAGAAAACTCTCGACCAATTCTGGCTTGCTTTCGATGGCATCAAGCGGGCGTATGTCGACCAGGACCCTCTGTACTCGCGCTGGCACAACGGCAAATAGGGTTTAGGAGCTTGACGATGAAAATGATCGATCTGTCACGCCTGATTTACGACGGGATGCCGAAGATTCCAATCTTACCGGACGTGCACGTGCAAAAATTTTTGAGCCTCGAAAAAGGGCATCCATTGAATGTCACCGAGCTATCGCTGCCCTGTCATGCGGGCACGCACGTCGATGCGCCGGTTCACATCGTTCCGAACGGCAAATCGATTGATGAGCTACCGCTTGAATCTTTCGCCGGAAATGGCGCCGTGATCAGCGTTACAAAAAACGGCGGTGAAGAGGTGACAGCCAAAGACCTCGAATCGTCTGGCGTTGAAGTGAGGCGCGGCGACATTCTCATGCTGCACACTGGCTGGGACGAAAAATTCGACAGTCCGGACTACAACCTTCATCCTTATCTCTCCGTAGATGCGGCGGAATGGATGGTGAAAAGAGGCATCAAGATGTTCGGCATCGACTGCATCACGGTGGATTTGCCCACGCCACTGCGGCCGAAGGGATTTGATTTCCCGGTACACCGAATGCTTCTCGGTAACAATGTGCTGATCGCCGAGAACGTGACGAATCTGGCCAGCATTGTGGGCAAGCAAACGCGCATTCTCGCGCTGCCCTTGCGCGTCAAAGGTAGCGACGCCGGTCACGCGCGGATTATTGCTGAAGTCCTGCATTAAATTATGGCGCTCACCAAGCCGATCAAAGGAATCATCGGCGCCTGCTTGACCCCGTTCGACGACAACGATCGGGTGAACTACAAGGCGCTTGAAAACGAAATCGATTTTCTCGTCACGGATTGCGACGCAGTGACGATCGCGGCCGTCGAAGCCGCTGAGTACACGATGTTGTCGCGTGACGAACGCAAGGAGCTTTTAAAACTCGCCACCGAGATGGTCGGCAAGCGAGTGCCGGTGATTCTCGGCTGTTCGAGCCCATCGCCCAGGGAGGTCATCGAGTTAGCGGAATACTCCGCAAAAGTCGGCGGCGATCTCGTGCAGGTGCTTATGCCGCTCCGCCCTTGGGGAGGACAACCGACGATCGCCGAATTGATGGAATTCTACACGCAAGTCGCGTCGGCCAGTCCATTGCCGGTGACTTGCTATCACAATCCAGGGCCCGGCGCGGATCCGCCGCAGGACGCGTTCGTCAAAATCAGCGAGATCGACAACATTCGTTACTTTAAGGAAAGCTCGAGAGATATCACTAAAATATCTAGACTAATTGAGCAAATTGACTTGGCCGGCCGCGGCCATTATTTTACGACGATGCAGCCTTTGCTGGTCACTCTCATGCTCGGCGGCTCCGGAGCGACCATGCCGCCGCCCGGTACGCGAATCGGGGCGCAAATCGTCAAGGCGTTTAGGGCAGGGGATTTGGAAACGGCGCGTTTCTGGGCGCGCTGTTATGCGTTGTTTCCGGGGAAATGGGCGGCCTACGGCCTGCCGCCGGTGATGAAGTCCGCGATGAAGCACTTCGGTGTCGACATAGGAAATCCATGCCGTCCGTACGCGCCGGTGAGTCCGCGCGATCATGCGCAGATCGGTCAATTCCTGCGACAAGTCGGATTGATCGGTGAAGCGGGACCAACGCCGCAGGCGCTCATTGCTGCCCAGGACACGCTGCGGCAGGAAGATACATTTCTGCGCTGACGATCCCAAACACAGATTAATTTGCTAAGGTGGCGACTGCCGCGCCTGATATGCGGTGATGCATGGAATGGCTTAAAGATCTTTCGGACCGGCTGATTATCTGGTTTTTGCGCGGCTCTTCCGGATTCGGCAAAGAGCTCACCATCGACGGTAAACGCGAGCAAGAGTTGTGGCGTGAGCAGCGGCTCCGGAACCTGCGCGGTTTAGCTCTCCGTTCACAAGAGCGTTTCAAGCTAAAAAAATAATCATTCAACGCATCTCGCGATTCGGCAACATGGCATCATCTGCGAAACGAAAACGGATCGTGATCCTCGGCGGAGGCTGCGGCGGGGTAGTTGCGGCCACTCACCTGGGCAGAAAGCTTGGCGCAGATCACGATATCATTCTCGTCGATCGGCGCGCCGAGCATCTTTTTATGCCGGCGTTTCTCTTCCTGATGCTCGGCCAACGCCAACCACGGGACATCAGCCGCAGCCTGAAAATTTTGGAGAAGCGAAACGTAAAAATAATTCAGTCAGAAATTCTCGGCATCAATCCCGCGCGCCAGGAAATTTCGCTGCAGAATGAAAAGGTCAATTACGACTACCTGATCGTTTCGCTCGGTTTACAAACACGACCCGATCTAGTTCCCGGTTTCGCTGAGTCGTCGCTGCACCCCTGGGAGATGGAATCCGCGCTGAGTTTGCGCGAGGCTTTGGCGAATTTTCGCGGCGGCAGGGTCGTCGTCGGCGTGCCGCTTGGGCCGTATCGTTGCCCGCCGGCGCCTTATGAGGCGCAATGGATGCTCGATGGATATTTCCGCGAAAAAGGCATGCGCGATCGGGTTCAGATCGAATATTTTACCCGCGAGCCTGAACCGACCGGCGAGGCGCATGATCCGGTAGTCTGGATGGACTCCGAGAGCAAGCGGCGCGGCATCAAGCAAAACTATGACTTCGTCGTGCGCGCGATCGATCCCGAACGAAAGCTAGTGCAGGGACTGTACAACTACAACATTCCGTATGACCTGCTGGTCATGGTCCCGCCGCATCGGCCGGCGCAAGTCCTGCTGGAGAGCGGTTTGGCCGATACCGAAACCGGCATCAGGGTCGATTACGAAACGCTAGAAACCAAGTGGGAGCACGTCTACGCCATCGGCGACTGTGCCGACATGCCGGCATCCAAAGCCGGCGGCGTCGCGCACCAAGAAGCCGATGTGCTGGCGCATAATCTGTCGGTTAAGATCACTGGTAAAGGAAGACCGGTCGATCTCTGGCTTCATACGATATGACTGCTGGCATTCGGCGCTGGACGCGCCGCCGCAAATCGAACCACTTATCCAACCGGATGGCCGCCGTTTGGAGCTACCGAACCGCGGACCTGGGGCCCGTCGCGCATGATCTACTGGGCGAAGATCGGTTTCGAGAAATGGTGGCTCTGGCGCTATTTCTAATCTTAAGTTTATAAAAAATTCACAAATTTTCGGAGGGTCTCTCGAAACCGAGCTCCGGAGACGCAAAAAGCACATGCGCAGGGTAGGAGGGAGCCCTATACCGTAGTTGTTTCGACAGGAAAAGCGCCTGTACAAGAAAGTTGACATAATATATCTTATCAGACGTTAAGTCTGGTCGCCCAGTCGGCGCAACTCCACGGAGGATCGATCGGATTAACGCGATGCTTGAGAGATTGAATTGCGGGAATTACTTGGTTGCAGTCGGTGAGGTGGATTTCGCCTCGAGGGCGGCTACTTTCACGGCAAGCGGTGAACCGGGGTTGTCTTTGAGGTAATCCTTATAAGCCTGAAGCGCTGTTTGACTGTCGCCGAGCGCTTCGGCGCAACGCGCCTTTCCGAGGGTCGCGCGCGATCCTAATGCGCTGGGGATTTTTTGTGCCTCGCTGAAATGCTCAATGGCGGGTTTGCATCGCTGCATTTGTTCTTCGGTCTCGCCCAATGTGACCAGTGCAATCTGACGATAAAGGCTTTCCGGTTTGGTCGCGACCACTGATCGTTCAGCGGCATTCAATGCCTTATCGAGCTGGTTGGTCGCGAGATAGCTGTTGGCGAGATAAAGATGCGCCAGTACGGCGTAACGCGACCAGCGGTAAGTTTGTACGTTCTCGAAGGCCGGAATGGCTTCGGCATACTTGTCTGCCTGATACAAGGCGAGCGCTCGTGTAAAATCGTGGGACGCGGCGACGTTCTGCCGTTCCTTGAAGGATTGCCAACCCCAAAATGCGAGCGCGAAAACAATCACCGCGCCGGCGGCTGCAAACACTAACGCCCTATGCGCGGAGAAATACTCCAGCGTCTGATCCGAGAAAACCTGGAACTTGTCCGGCTGGCGTAATTGCTTGCGCGTGATGCGTCGGCTCGCAGCGGCCATGGAAGTGATCGGTTATCGAACTGCGGGAATTCTAGCTTGGAATAGCGATCGTGAGGGTTTTGGAAGCGCTCGGCCCTACTGCTTGTACTTGAAGTCTTCCGGACCCATCTTCTCGAGAATTTCAGCCCATTTTTCCTTGGAAACATTCGAGACGTTCTCCACGCCTCGCTCACTTCCTTCCTCGCTCTGCTGCAACATGCTCGAGGCCTCGAGCACGGCCTTGGCAACGTAAATAGGGCTTTTCGTACGCAAAGCTAACGCGATTGCGTCGCTGGGGCGTGAATCGATCATCATTTCGCGTCCTGCGACACGCAGATTGACGGCCGCGTAGTAAGTATTTTCCTTGAGCTCGGTGATTTCTACGCATTCGACCGAGCAGCCGACTTCTCCAAGAATCGTCTTCAGCAAGTCGTGCGTCATCGGGCGTGCCATTTTGATTCCTTCGATTTCCGTCGCCATCGCCGTAGCTTCCAGCAGACCGATCCAGATCGGCAGATTGAGTTTGTTCTCGGTATCCTTAAGAATCACGATGGGCGTTTTAGTGACCGGGTCGAGAGTCAAACCGCCGACCGACATCTGGATCGTGTCTTCTTTTTTCATCATGCCATGTCCCCTTCTTGCTGGGAATTCAAACTCCTGTCATTCGAGCACGCCTCGCCAATCAACGAGGTTGCCGTGGCGCCGGCGATCCGAACCGGCACGAGCCGGCCGACAAATTGTTCCACCCCTGTCACGTTCACGATGCGATTGCTGCGAGTGCGACCCATGACTTGTCCGTTTCTGAGCTTTGACGGGCCCTCGATGAGTATTTCTTCGATCGCGCCAATGCGGCTCCGGTTCTTTTTCAGCGAGATTTGCTGCTGGAGCGCCTGCACGATTTTGAGCCGCTCCTTTTTTACATCGCTGGGGATGTCGTCCGTATAGATCTTTGCTGAAACGGTCTGCGGCCGCGGCGAATACGTGAACGAATAAATTTCATCATACTGCACTCGTTCCAGCAATTCCAGAGTTTGAACGAACTCGTTGTCGCTTTCGCCGGGAAATCCGACGATGATGTCGCTGCTGAGCGCTACGTTCGGGCAGCGTTTGCGCAAGCCTTCGATGCGCTGCAGATATTCATCGCGGGTGTAGCCGCGACGCATGCGCGACAGCACGCTATCGGCACCGGACTGGACTGGCAAATGGAGGTGTTCACAAAGACTTTCGAGGATCGCGAAGGCTTCGATCAATTCCGGCGAAAGATCCTGCGGGTGCGATGTCGTGAAGCGAATCCTGCGCAGACCGGCGATCGCGTTGATGCGCGCCAACAATTCAGAAAAGCTCAGCTCTCCTGGTGTGAGCTTGCCATACGAGTTGACGTTCTGCCCCAGCAGCATCACTTCAATAACGCCGCGGGCCACCAGAGACTCCACTTCCGCAGCGATCTTCCCGCTCGGCCGGCTCAGCTCGCGCCCGCGAACATGCGGCACGATGCAAAAACTACAGACTTTGTTGCATCCTTGCATGATGGTCACAAACGCTTTGACCCCGTCAACTTGGGTCTCTTCGTCCGAGTCCTCCATGTAGGCCGGGTTGCGATAAAACGCGGTCTCGACCGGACGCGTCCGCGCTGCGTAGACTTGTTCGACCAGATCGGGCAGTTTGTGAATGTTATGGGTGCCGAATACTAAGTCGAGGTGCGGCACACGTTTGAGCAAATTTTCGCCTTCCTGCTGGGCCACACAGCCACCAACACCGATCACCACGCCGTCGCGGTGCTTCTTGAACTCCTTCCAGCTACCGAGCGCGCTGTAGACTTTTTGTTCCGCTTTTTCGCGCACGCTGCAGGTGTTCAGTACGAGTAGGTCGCCGCACTCGATGGCATCGGTCCGCTCATAGCCACGCCGCGCCATGACACGGAGGATGCGCTCCGTATCGTACTGGTTCATCTGGCAGCCGTAGGTCTGGATGTAAATCTTTTTGCTCATGGCACGATCAAATCGACGATTTTATAAAGCTGATTAATGCTGCGGCACTCTTCGGCGATGTGACAATACGGCACGTAACGCGGCATTTCGCTGTCGCCGATGCCCCAAGTCATCCGGCTCTCGGGATTGAGCCAGATGAGCTGCTTGGCTTTCTGTTGAATCTCCCGCAACACCCAATCGTTCGGCCGGTTATAATTGTTGCGCCCGTCGCCGATGATCAACACGGTGGTCTTGCCGTTCACTGCGGAAAAAAAGTTTTTGTAGAAGTGCTCGAAAGCGCGGCCAAAATTGGAGTGCGAGAAGACGTCGACGACATCGCCCTTGAGAGCAGCCTCGACCGCGGTTTGAATGTCATTGGTCTCGAACAGTTGTGTTACCTCACCGAGCTCGGCGACGAAGACAAAACTGCGCACCTTGGAATAGAGATCCTGGATCGAATAGACGAACTGCAGCATGAAACGCGAAGCATTCAGAACCGAGTCCGAAATATCACACAACACCACCACCTGCGGTTTGGTTTTCTTACGCCGGTCAAGCCGGATGTGAAACGGCACGCCGCCGTATTGAAGATTGGCGCGCAAGGTTTTTTTTATGTCGAAGCGGCCCCGCGCCGCCTTTTTTCTTCTCACCGAAAGCCGGTTTTTCAATCGCTGCGCGAGACGAGCGACCGCTTCGTTCATCTGGCGGATATCGTCTTCGGTGTAAAACGCAAAACTCTTGTCGGCCAGCGCAGCACGCTGCGACGAGTCTTTGGGGTCCAACCCGCGTTTGCGTTGCTCCTGCTGAATGACTTCGCGCAAAAGCCGATTGAGATCGCGCATGCGCTCATCGAGATAGCGCAGCACGTTTTGCAGATCTTCACCGTTTTCACCGAGCATCTGGAGCATGCCCTTGAAGCGCTCGATTTCGCTCTGCACGCGATCGAGCTGCAAGCGCGCGGCCATGCGCGTGTACGGCGTATAACGAAAGCCGTCCGGCATGCTTTGTTCCATCTCCTGCTGCAGGGCGTCGCGTAGCAACCGTTCGATCTCGCCCCGATTGTTGTTGAGCAAAGCGCGGGTCAGCTGCGACAGCTCGCCCTCCATTTGCTTTACCAGACGCTGCAGCCGATCAAGCATCTGCTGGAATTGCTCGGGCGATAATCCAAGCTCTTCCATGATGCGGCGATCGATGGCGTCGAGCGCCTGGCCGATGCCTAAAAAGAAATAGTCAAACAGCTCTTCGAAGGGTTTGACATCGCTCGCGCGTTTGACCAGCGTGCTTCGCAGTGTATGCCGAAATAGCGCTGGATCGGCGATGCCGACCAACTCGAGGGCGCGAAAAGCATCCATGTTTTCCGCCAGGGACACACGGATGCCGTTTCGTCGCAGCACGCTGGCAAATTCGATCAGACGATCTTCCATGTCCAAATCGCGGGCTGGAGATCTTAGTGCAGGTGGTCTTTGTCACTGCTTCCTGGCACACCGCGCTGAGCTTGTTTTTCCGCCAGGTAGGCTTTGAGTTCGTGATGCGCTTTGCGGATATCGGCCTCGTACTTGACCAAGGTGGAAAGCGTTTCCTCGACCAGCTCCTGATCGAGCTGTTTGACGTTGAGCAAGGTCAGGGCGCGCACCCAATCGAGCGTTTCGCTGATGCTCGGAGTTTTTTTCAAGTCCAGTTTGCGTAGCCTTTGCAGCAGCCGCACGACTTCCTCGGCAAGTCGAGCGCCGACATTGGGCACCTTGAGCTTGATGATCTCCATTTCGCGCTCTGAATCGGGGAAATCAATATACAGGTGCAAACAGCGGCGTTTGAGGGCGTCGGACATTTCCCGGCTGTTATTGCTGGTTAAGATCACCAGCGGAATATGTCTCGCCTTGAGCGTGCCGATTTCCGGCACCGAGATTTGAAAATCGCTCAAGACTTCCAATAAAAACGCTTCGAATTCTGCATCGGACTTGTCGATTTCGTCAATCAATAGGACGCACGGTCTTTCCGAAAGTAACGCGCGCAACAACGGCCGTGGCAGCAAAAAACGGTCGGAAAAAAAGACCCCGTCCTGATTGGCGATGCAATCCACTGCTTCTTGTAGGGTTTGGGAGCGCTGCAGAATGTCGCTGATTTTTTCTTTGAGAATCTGTGTGTACAGCAGTTGCTTAGCGTATTCCCATTCGTAAAGAGCCTTGGCTTCATCCAGACCCTCATAACACTGCAAGCGAATCAGTTGCATGCCGAGCGCATCGGCGAGCACTTTGCCTAGTTCGGTTTTACCCACTCCAGCAGGTCCTTCGACAAGAATCGGCTTTTGCAAGCTCGTACCGAGATAAACCACGGTGGCGACGTTTTTGTTACAGATATATTTTTGCGCGCCGAAACCCGAGATCACATCATTGACGGACTGAAACATGGTTGCCCTTTCCGACTTTTTCGAGGCTAACACAAAGGATCTATAACGACAATCAACCGGCAAGTTTGCAGATGTTCGCCTCATTCGGTAAAGCTGAAAAAGTGTGCACGCTAGCCGTTTATTTTCGCGCCTTCGATGACTTTCCATTGATTATCGCGGCTAATCGCGACGAGCATTATGATCGGCCCTCGGCGGCGCCGAGCCTCTTGCCGACGACGCCAAAAATCGTCAGCGGCCGAGATCTTCGCGCCGGCGGCACATGGTTGGGTTGCAATGCGCGCGGTGTCGTTGTCGGGATATTAAATCGCCATTTAAACGATGACCCTCCTCTGCTGCCAAGCGCCCGTTCTCGGGGCGCGCTCTGTCTAGACTTGCTCATGCAGAACTCGGCGACTGAAGCCACCGAGCTTCTTCGCGGTCATCGGATTCGTTACAATCCTTTTACGGTGTTGTTTGCCGATCCACACGCAGCATACGTGGCGCACAACGAAGACCAAGCGATCCTCAATCAAAGACTCGACGCCGGGCTGCACGTTTTCAGCAGCGCGGCGGATTTCGAACTACATTCGAGCAAAGCACGGCGAGCCGAGGCGCTTTTTGCCGAGGTGAAAAATCGCGTGCCGCTGTTGGGTTTTGATTTGTCCGCCTCAATTAAAATGCTGCAAGCCGTGCTCGCGGACCATTCCCTTCCGCAAGGCTCTACCAATCCAGGTGACGCGATTTGCGTTCACCGCGAGACCTCCGGCACGGTATCATCGAGCATTTTGTTTTTTTCTCAGTCGAGATCGCGATTTGAGAGCTACTATTGCAAAGGCCCGCCATGCCGTAACTCTTTCGGGGATGCACTGGGACTAGATATATCGTGAGTGAAACAACGAACGTACGCGCAGCAGCTACGGTGATTCTTCTGCGACCGTCGGCGCCAACGGGTTTCGAAGTCTTCCTGACGAGGCGCCCCGAGGGCATGCGTTTTTTGGGCGGCATGTATTGTTTTCCCGGCGGGAGCGTCAACAAAGAAGATTCTTCGCCTCGGACGCTGGCGCGGTGCTCGGGTGTGAGTCCGCAGCAAGCACGCAAAATCATTGGCGCGCAGTTTCGACCGCAATCCGCTCTTGGGTTCTGGATCGCTGCGATACGCGAGCTATTTGAAGAGGTGGGAATTCTTTTGAGCGTGGGTGATTCGGGAAGCCCCATTTCTATCGATGGGATGCGGAGCCATCCGCTCGCGGAAAAGCATGCCGCGCTGATTGCGAAATCACTGACTTTCTCTGAGCTGCTGGAGAGCGAAAATCTTTACTGCAATGCGTCGGCTCTGACCTACTTTTCCCATTGGCAGACACCAGCGCAAAACTCGCTCCGTTTCGATACACGTTTTTTCCTCGCGGTATTACCGCCGGCCCAAACGCCCTTGCCAAGCTCATACGAAGTCATCCAGAGCCTTTGGCTCACCCCCGATCGGGCGATTCAACTGTTCGAGCGCGGCGAGTTGCCGCTGATTTTTCCGACTTTTGCGTCGCTTCGCACCCTGGCTGATTTTGAAACCCTGGGAAGCCTGTTCGAAGAGTTCAGTCACGAAGCGCGGTCATATCGGGCGAACGTTGACTAAACTTCTGCTTCGCGTTGCTTTAGCGCGGTCACTTGGTTACTTTTAGCATTCCATCCGCATGATCCCGCCGCGGACTTGGTTGCGACAAATGCGTATAGGCAGCTACGTGCTTCACTCCTTGCGAGGGCGATTGGCCGATCTTTACTATGGCTGGCGCATGATCGCGGTCGGCTCAATGCTACGCATTCTCGGTGGCGGTCTCTACTTCTACGGCTTCTCGGTTTTTTTTCTGCCGCTGAGTCAGGATTTGAGTCTCAGTCGTGCATCGACGTCACTGGTCTTTTCACTGGCGCGAGCACAAGGCGCGTTCGAAGGCCCGATCGCCGGTTATTTTATGGATCGACACGGGCCGCGCCCTCTCATGATTATGGCGCTGATGATGACCGGTATCGGCCACATGCTGCTATCAGGAGTGCACAGTTACGTCACGCTGCTGATCGTTTATATGGGAGTGGTATCGCTTTCGTTTCACGCCGGCTTCATGGACGCACCGATGCTCATCGCCAACACCTGGTTCATCCGCAAGCGCACGATGGCCATGGCTTTGATCAGCGGCTCCATTGGCATCGGTGGATTTATTTTTACACCCATTTTGTCCGCGGTCGTTCATGCCTTTGGTTGGCGTCAGGCCGCGTTTGCCTGCGGCATTGTCTTCATGGTCGTGGGCATGCCACTAGCGCTCCTGGTTCGCCGTTCGCCGGAAAGCATCGGCCTGCTTCCAGACGGTGATCGCGTCCTACCCGGGCATATCGACCAGACGCAGGATGGGCGCGCCAGTGAAGAAATCAATTTTACTCTCGCGCAGGCGCTGCGCACCTCTTCGTTTTGGTTTATCGTGAGTGCGACCGCGATACGGGTTATTGTTCTCAGCGCGATCAACGTCCACTATGTCGCGCTGATGGTTTGGAAAGGTGTGAGCGAGCAACGTGCCGCGTATTTTCTCGCGGCTCAGGCGCTCATGTCAGTTCCCTCGCACCTGCTCTTCGGCTGGATCGGCGATCTTCTTCCCAAACCCAAATTGATGGCCACTTGCATGCTTCTGGCCTTTGGGTCGATGTGTGTGCTTGCGCGCGTACATTCCGAATGGGCGATTTTGATTTTTATCGCGCTTTTCAGCGTTGTCGAATCGACGTTCCCGGTCAACTGGTCGACGGTGGGCGAATATTTCGGACGAAAAAATTTTGCCAAGATACGCGGCTCGATGAGTTTCGTCTCCACCTGGGGAAGCGTCATCGGTCCGGTCAGCGCCGGTGCAATTTACGATCACACGCGAAGCTACGAGCTTGTGATCTGGTCTTCCGCCGCTCTGTTGGTGGTGGCAAGCTTGCTTTATGCATCGGTCAAAAAACCGTTACCGCCCACGCAGGCGAGTCGTCCGCGGATGAGTGAATAAAGTGTCCTATTTGGCAGAGGCATCTATATTTCGGATTGGCCGCGGGTCGGATCATGCCACAAGCTCTGATATTGAACGGCGACAACTTGTTTGTAGGTCACGGGTTGCGATAGATGGCCGACGGATTGGGCGAACGCGTTCATTTTCGCAATAGCGCCTTCGGTGATCACCGGATCGTAAAACTCAACATCTCGCGCCACGACGTTGGCAATCAACTGAGCGGCGTCGGCCGGGAATTTCCGCAAGCCGACTTTCCGAGCAAGCGAAGGGTCGGCACGCAACGCTGTTTGCGCTTTGACGATCGCGCGCACGGCCGCCGCAATGGTTTTTGGCTCCCGTTGGATGAAGTCATCGGTTGTGGCCACTCCGGCGAAGGTGAAAAAGCGCACCCCGTCGGGATCGTCGCCGCGGCGGACATCGATCAGAACCTTTCCCACTCCATGATTTACTGCGGTCTCCGCTCCCATGGCGTTGGCCCAAAATCCGTCAATTTGTCCGGATTGCAATGCTTGCGCGGCGAATACACCAAAGGAGACGTTGCGGGATTTTGCGTTGGGCAGCTCGACAATTTCGACGTCGCGCGCGGGGTCGATACCGGCAATTTGCAGCATGCGCTTGAGCGCAAGGTCCGGCCCTTGAGCAGCGGTCAAGCGTAGCCCGCGAACCGCGTTCAAGTCTCCGCGCTTGGCCGGCAGATCTGACCTCACGGTCAATAGCCAAGGCGTTCCTTGCGACAAAGCAATGATAATTTTCACACCGTCCCAATTGGGAAACTCCGTCAAAACGTCGTGGACGGAACCGGCGATCATGGCGTCGGCATCGCCAGCACGCAAAGCCTTGGTTGCATTCAGCATCGGAAAAAGCTCGATGCTCGCCTCCAACCCTTCCGCTTTGAAATAACCCAGCTCGTCCGCCGCGAGAGCCGGAAAACAGGTATTGCTAATCAGGTCGACCGCTGCAACGCGAAATTTCACCCTCGCTCCTCCCTAGAACCCTTTCCAACGAGTGACTATGCGGCATTCGCCGGATTGGGTCAAATTCCTGGTGCGGCTATTCAGAAGATCACCCCTTGTGCTATAGGAGATCAGCCCATGACAGAACCTACCGTTCGCCTCGGCGTCCTATCGCCGGCTACTCCCAATCGTCCGCACTTCAAATCGTTCGAGAGTATTTTGCCTCCCGCTATCTCGATTGCCCACGACGGTTTAGGTCTGCTCGGCGAATCGTATCAGGATCTCGCGGGCAAGGAGGACGTGATTCTCGCTCATGGCCGCGCGTTGGTGGACAAACATCACATCGCCGGTGTGATGCTTACGGGCGGTTTCGTAACGCTCTTTAATCCCGGTATTGAAGCGAAGCTCGCCGCCACGATTGGGCTGCCCGTGGTGAGCGCGATTTCATCCGCTATCGCTGCGTTAATGGCGCTATCGGCCAAATCCGTGCTGTTAATGACGCCATTCGATCGTGCATCGGATGAAACGATCAAGGTGCACGTAGAGCAGCTCGGTTTCACGATGTCTCTCGGCCCATCCTTCGATAACCGCGTGCCAGGATCATCATTGGGATTAGCCCCTGAGCAGCTGTTCGGCCTGGTCGAGAAGGCATTCGCGGCGCATCCGGCAGAAGCGATTTATTTCCAGGGCGCCACCATGGATCCTTTGCCGATCATCCAGCAGATCGAGAATCGACTCGGGATACCCGTCGTCACGAGCAACACCGCGATGCTTTGGCATCTCTTGTCAAAACTTCAGCTGAAACATGCAATAAGCGGCTACGGAGAAGTCCTGCGCGAGTGGCCAGCCCTGAGACAGTAGAGACCCAACAGTCGGTTCAGTCGGTTGCCGCTTCCCCGGCGATGGAGTCCAGGATCTGCCATCGCTCGTAATGCAATTCAAGCTCGCACTTCACGGCTCCGAGGCGTTCTACGGCGGCGGCAATTTTGTCGCTCGATTGCCGATAAAAATCGCCACTGCCCATGCGCGCATGCAGCTCAACCTGCTCAGCCTCCAACGCCTCGATTTTCGCGGGTAACTCGTCGAGTTCGCGCCGTTCCTTATAGCTGAGCCTACGGCGCTTCTCGGAGCTCCTGGATTTGACTGGTACCGCGACGGCAGTGGCTGTGGCGGTGCGCTGAGCCCTTGAGTTCGCTGGCGGGATTTGTCGCTGATAACGCTCCCAGTCTTCATAGCCGCCCGCATACTCGAGAAACTTGCCCTCGCCTTCAAAGACCAACGTGCTGGTAACGACATTATCGAGAAACGTGCGATCATGGCTCACCAGCAAAAGAGTGCCCTCATAGGCGGCCAGCAGCTCTTCCAAGAGCTCCAGAGTGTCGACATCCAAATCATTGGTCGGCTCATCCAGCACCATCATATTCGCCGATTGGGTAAAAATTTTAGCCAGGAGTAACCGATTGCGCTCACCGCCAGAAAGCGCCCTGACGGGCGAATCGATGCGCGTTGAAGGAAAGAGAAAATCCTTCAGGTAGCCGATCACGTGGCGTGAGCGACCTCTAACGCTCACATAGTCTGAGTCGCTCAGGTTTTCCCGCACGGTTTTATTCGGGTCCAGAGTTCGTCGGTGCTGATCGAAGTAAGCAACCTGCAGCTGGGTGCCGAGCACGACTCCACCCCGGTCGGGCTTCAGTTCGCCGAGCACGAGCCGTAGAAGCGTGCTCTTGCCGGAGCCATTGGGTCCGATAATTCCGACCCGATCTCCGCGCAAAATACGCGTCGAAAGATCGCGAATAATGACGTTTTCCCCAAACCCAAAACTCACGTTCCGGACATCGACGACAAGCCTCCCGGAAAGGGCGCCGGAATCAATCCCGAAGCGCGCTTTTTCCTGAGCTTCGAGCCGCTCCGCCTTTTCACGCCGCATCACTTGCAGTGCTCTGACCCTTCCTTCGTTGCGAGTTCGCCGCGCTTTGATACCGCGCCGAATCCAGGCTTCTTCCTCGGCGAGCTGTTTATCGAATTTTGCATTAGCACGCTCTTCGATATCCAGCAGCTCGTCTTTCTTCCGTAGGTAAGCATCAAAATCCCCCGGAAATGAAACGAGTTTGCCGCGATCCAGCTCGACGATGCGCGTTGCCAGGCGGCGCACGAATGTCCGGTCATGTGTGATGAACATCAGGGCGCCGCGATAGTTCTCGAGATATTTCTCGAGCCAAGTGATGGCATTGATGTCGAGATGATTGGTTGGCTCATCGAGCAATAAGAGGTCGGGATCACTGACCAACGCGCGGGCGAGCATCACCTGACGCCGAGTTCCACCGGAGCAATCTGAAAGTCTAACATGTTCGGGCAGGCTCAAGCGGGTGAGAACGGTTTCGACTTTTTGGTTTACATTCCACCCGCCAAGACTTTCGATCCGACTCTGCAGGCGTGCCAATTCATCAAGCGAGTCGCGCTTCTCAATACCAGCACCTTGAACGAGACGGTGGTATTGGCTGAGGACCGAGCCCAACTCTCCGAGGCCCCCTGCCACTACCTCGAAAATCGTCTGTTCCGTGTCGGGCGGCACTTCCTGTTCCAGGTGAGCAACGCGGAGGGTATCAGCGCGCCAGATCTCGCCTTCATCTGCGCTGGCGGTTCCCATGATGACGCGGAAAAGGGTGGTTTTTCCGGCGCCGTTTCGACCGACGACGCAAACGCGTTCGCCAAGCTCGACTTGCAACTCGACGTGGGAGAGGAGCGGCAAGTGCCCATAAGCCAGAGAAACGTTTTCTAAGCGCAGCATCGGCATGATAACGTCAGAACGGATCGAGATCGTCTAGGAAAGAAAATTTCGCGTGGGGAGCGGTTACTTCATCGCTGCGACCGCAAGCGCAAGAGCTGCGACGGTTCCCGTTGCGATCAGCGCGACAACAACGATTTGCAGCCGCTTCTGGGTTTTTTTCAGCAGCTCATGAATCAAGCGCACCTGAACATCTAGGCTTTCGTTTAGGGTGGATTGTACCTGCAGCGCATTTTCAATCGCGTCAATACGCGCATCTGCGCCGTTCGGACGAGATTCGGCGAGCAACTTGCGAAGGTTGGCGACTACAGTTGCGCTTCCAACAAGGATTGGACCTAACTTCTGGATGAGGTCTTTCATAAAAACGACAAACCAATCACGCCTACATCATACCGAAGTCTGGCGCTGCGACAAGACCGCTGTGGGCGAGCTAACCCTGCGCAGCGGCGATGGATGTAACGCTGAGCCAGTCCGATGTTTACGTTGGAACCCCAACAATAGGCAAGCGCGCGATGGAAGTAAGCCCGCCGAGAGAGGTTCGCCCGTTGTCTCGGCCGGGCTCTCGCGATGAAAAGATGTGATTAACCGATTTGATTTCCTACTCTGAGTTGAGTCTGAGGCAATTCAGCGACCGTCAGGTTCAGACTCATTGCTTCTCCGTCGCGCTGAATTTTCACTCCGACCCGTTTGGCGATTGGCGTGCGCGCGATCCACAGCGGCAGATCCAAAGCGTCGATTACCGGCATTCCGTCATATTCTAGAATGACATCGCCGAGTTTGATTCCGCCACGATCGGCTGGCCCATCTTTGGCAAGACCAGCAACGAGAGCGCCTATGGGCTTGTCGAGACCGAGCGTTTCCGCGAGAGCCGAGTTCAATTCCTGGATTGAAATTCCTGCCCAGCCGCGCGTAACTCTTCCTTTGCTCTGAAGCTGCGGCAAAATCTCCTTGATCAAATTAATTGGGGTGGCGAAACTGATCCCAATGCTGCCGCCGGTTTCGCTGACGATCGCTTTATTGATGCCGACGACTTGGCCGTTGAGATTGATTAACGGTCCGCCTGAGCTTCCAGGATTGAGAGGTGCATCTGTTTGAATGAGGCGATCGTAGGATTCGCCGATGTGGCGACCTTTACCACTGACGATTCCAGAACTGACGCTGTTATCTAGCCCAAAGGGAGTTCCTACAGCCATAACCCATTCGCCGACTTCAAGATTATCTGAATCGCCTAATCGAATCGTCGGCAAACTGTCTCTGACGTCGATCTTGAGTAGCGCGACATCAGTGGGCGCGTCTTCGCCAATCACACGGGCCTCCAATTCCCGCTTGTCGCCAAGCTTGACCATAATTTTTTTCGCTCCGGCAACCACGTGAGCGTTGGTGAGAATTATACCATTGCTGCCAATGATGAAGCCCGATCCTTGCTGGCGCTGTGGCAAAGACGGCGCCGTCGGCGGCAGGCCAAAAAATTCGCTAAAGGTGCCGTCGCTGAAACTCCCCTGGGGCTGAACACCGCGCATACTCGGCGGCACAGGCAACATCGTCACCGACACGTTCACTACCGCGGGCTGTAATTGCTTGGCCAGCGTCACAAAATCCGGGCCCCTGCTTCGTCTGGAAAATCGCGCCGAACCGCCGTCGGTGCCGAAATTGTTTGGTGCGAGACTGCAACCGAGCCCGTTTAGTAGGAAAATGCACAGAACCAAAAGAGAACGATTCTTCATGGATTTCCTCCGCAATTTAGCAGCGGCTCGAGTGTGACGCTGATTCGCTCAGCGCGGTGAAGTATCCCCGCACGCTTGGGCGCAACGTCCATGCCACGACAACAAAAATCAGATTCGCGTCATACCACGATATTTTCCTGCATCGATGAGCTGTGCGGGGTTCGATGCATGATTTTCACGGACTGACTTGTCGGAATTTGCCGAGAATTCCGCCTGAAAGTGGAGGGCCGCATTGGATGCAACCTTTCCGAGGCCAAAACGTCAAAGGGTTAGAAAGGGAGGTAACTAATGAAATCTGCTAAAAACGTTATCGCTGGACTCGCGTTGATCGCGGGTCTAATTGGACTCGCCGCGCCAGCGTCGGCGGCATGGTCTCACGACAGAGACTTTTCACGGGATCGCAGGGAACTCGCCGGGGCGAGGCAGGAGCTGTATCACGATCTGCGCCGCGGCGCCGGGCAGCACGAGATCGCTCGAGATCGCGCGGCCATCGCTCGTGAACGGCGGGATATCTGGTCGGACAGGAGAGATTTGCGCTATGACCGCGGCCGCCGCGATTACCGGCCCTGGTATCGCTGGTAATACCGCTAGTTAAGAGCTCTCTAGGCCCGTCTCACTATCTCGGTGGTGGGACGGGCCTTTTTACCCGCCTTCAATAGTCGAGATATCTTTCTCGGACACCTTGTTTTTTCCTGTCGACCTGGCAAAATTATCGCGAAGGACGTCGTTCCTTCGGGGTCAAGCGTCAGCAGATCACGGCAATACAGCTCTTCTTACCATCACCGGGGAGGAGTTAATCATGTGGAGTCGTTCCTATCGGAGACATGTCATTATGGCGTTCCCGAGTTTCGATACGGCGACAAACTCATGGGCACCCCAAGCAGACATCAGCTGGCCAATCGGGCCGGAACGGCAATCGGAGTTCGTGCGCTTTCCACTTCGCGTGATGACCGAAAGTGAAGCCGTTGCTTGCGCTCTACGAAGAGGCCAATCCTGGATCGATAACCGTTTGAGGGCGCGCAGCGCTGAAAAGACAGCGAACTTGGTGGTCGACCGCATCAACAGTTTGCCTAGTTCATTCCGGAGAACCAATCTCAAGCCCCCCGCCAAACCTACGGCGACGATCCGGAATGATTCGACTGAACCCTTTACTTTCGCGCAATTCAAATCTGCGGTCGTGAGGCCCGGCACCAAGATTGCCGAGAGTGCACTGCGCAAAAGTTACAGCGGACTCATGCAGTTGCAGAAAAATAAGAATTGGTCGACGGCGGATATTCGAGCGACGCTCATGCGTGTTCAGGACTTCTTGCTTTCCCAATCCACACGGCGCGCGCAACGCAATCGGTTACCGATGACGGAACGAGATTGGCGAAAAATTGCCTGATTAGCGCAATTTCTCGCGGCGCTTATTTTCTCTATTTGCGAATCACGAAATTTCGAAACCGCGCCGCATCCATGACTGCTGCCTGCATGCCTAGACGACGGACGGGCTAGAACTCCACCGTGTAATCCTTGCCGGTTGTGCCTTTGCATCTGCCGAGACCATGGCCGGTATATGCCGAGCCGATCAAAAAACATTGCATTGTCGTCTTCCTGTCGCTCTGAAGATTGGCGGTCCAATAGAACAGAGGGCCTGCTACCATCTGGGTTGACTTTCCGGACGTGGGGTTGAAGTTTTCTCCATAAGCGACGTCGAGCAGAGTGTTCGAACCGCCGAGCATTCCGGCGAAGGCGTTGCCGAAAGCCGACACGTCCGGACCGTCTGCTGCAATCGCGCCCGTCCCGAAGGTGTTCTCATATCGTTCAAAAAAAGCTTGCCGCGAGACGGGCTTGAAAGTTCCTACCAGCGTTTCGCCCGCCGACCCGCTAATTTGCATTAGACCCGTCTCATCGCGTGCGTGGCGCCACTTTCCTTCCCATGATTCGCCGTCAACCGAATACAGGGTCACGCGTTGCGAGCAGCAAGACAAAAAAAGCGAATAGCAAATCACAGCGGCTCGAAGCACCACGGCTGCGAGGGTTGGACGCAAGTGGATTCCCTTCGTGGGCATCACATCGTGAATTAAGCGTAGTGTCGGGACGTGAGAGTTAGCTCAAAGAGAAAGTGATCGGAAGCGTATTCACTATCTCCTTCGGCTGCGCTGAAAGCGCATACGCAATGTAAGCTCACGGATTTTCTCCAGGCTCAAGGTTTCGCTAATCTGTTGCCCATCGGCTAGTTCGTAATGGATGGTCGCCCCCATTGCTGACCAAGAGATGGTAAATGCGTGAGGCTCCAACCGGTCGAGGTGCCGACCGACGGTGCGCAAGAGTTGCGATAGCTTCATCGTTCCGCTCGCCTGCGCTGACTGGCGCTTGCGCCTTTTTTTTCGCCCCTGGGCATCGAGCCACGAAACATAAGTTGGTACAAAGCTGAGCGAGCCGTTCTCCTTCATAAGCTCGTTCGTTTTCTTAGCCAAGCCCGGGAGATCCCAAATTTTCTCAGAGAGATTTTTCTTGTCTGCAAGACTCGCTAGATGAGGAAAAGAGTCCGCCTGGATGACGTAATTTCGCCCATCCTTCTGCATGACGAACGCGACGACTCCTAGTCCTTCCAAGGATTGACCAATGGCTCTCAACGATTTTGCGTGCGGCATCGGATAATTATTCGCCAGGGTCGGAGCGCCCAGGCGAGAAAAATCACGGCCATTGTATTCTGCTGGAGCGTATCCCACAACGTCACAACCAACCCGCCGTCAGATACCCTGCCGAATGGCCGCGTGAGTTCCGTCGTCTGGCATCGGCAGTTTACTACATTGCGTTCCCGTTCAGCTATCCACACGGCTTGAAGTATTGCGCTCGATTTAATGTAATTTGCGGCGCGCCATATCTTAAGCTAACGAACGGTCTCAGGACTTTGCAGGAGATAAGAGCGAAGACATTTCGCGTAATCGGTGATGGCCTGTGCATGTACAAGGAGCGCTCCGATCGGTTCGACCATACAAGAGCGAAATAACTCTGAAACAAAATCAATCAAGGAATCGCCATCGACTGAAAGTCGCGGCCTGCCCGTAAGGGGCGCCCTGCTCATCTCGCACATTCCAAACTGTTGCTTGCTCGATCAAAAAGCGCCGGCCGCTGCGGGAAATTCGCACGCCAGTGTAATCTTCAATATAACCGTGCTGCGTTACTCGCCCGAGCAATCGCGCTCTTTGATCGCGGTGTAAAGGCTCGGCTGTCAGCCGAGACGGCAAGGCGATCAGCTCTTCCCACGTGAGTTCGAAGAGATGCAAACCTGCCTCGTTCGCGTAATTCAGGAGCGGATCGCTCCCCGAATCATGAGATAAAACTACAAAGGGCGCATAGAACAGCGCACGCGCCTGCTCCCTCGGAGACTGCTCTTGCTGAACCAGATCTTTTCCCGTCCAATGACGAAAACTGTCTAGCAATAGCCGTACGTGTCCTTCGAGATAGTCGTTGAGCTCGGCCGGTTCCTTCCAGTTTGTCATGACGATGTCGTCGCAGGCGAAAACTGAAGTGGAAGCACCGTCGGGAATTTAGGCATGTCGGAGTTCAGTTTTCCATCCACCTAGAATCCAAACGTCGGGACGTAGCACCGACAAGCCAGCAGGTTTGACGCCATCCCGGTGGATCGGCTATTTCTCGCATGACCGTTGTCGCCGGAGGCTCAGATGAAAAGAAATCCGCTGGTGCTGCTGTGGCTTATCCCTGTAGTTTTAGCAAGCAGGCCGGCGCTAGGCGCTGAAACTCCCCTACGGAGAATCCGCGCGGCGATTACATCGATATCGGGTTCCATGGTGCCGCCGTGGGCAGCCCATGAGGCCGGTCTATTCAAAAAGTATGGGTTAGAAGTCGAAGTGATCGCCACGCCGAGCGGCGTGCAGGGAATCAATGCGCTCATCGCCGGCGAAGTTTCATTTGTCCAGATTGCCGGCGGCACGACCGCGGGAGCCACAGTGGGCGGCGCTGATTTAAAGATCGTCGCGACCATGGTTGGCACGTTGGTGCTGAATCTCGTGGTTCGCCCGGAGATCGAAAAGCCCGAGCAACTCCGCGACAAAAGCATTGGCATCAGCCGCTTCGGAACCTCGCTTCATACCGGCGCACGTATTGCGGCCAAGCACTTCGGGCTGGAGCCCGGAAAAGACGTGCATATCGTGGAGATCGGCGCTGGGGATTGGATAGTCGGTGCCCTTCAGGGCAATCGAGTTCAAGCCGCCGTCTTTGGTTATCCGGCGACCAGCAGAGCGCTCAAGCTCGGCAATCGTCTGCTATTGCACATCCCAAGTCTCAAGATTCCCTATGCTTCGACCGGTGTGTCGACCCGTGGCGAAATTATTCGGGATGATCCAGATCTCGTGCGGCGCTTTCTTTCGGCGGAAATCGAAGCGATCGCGTTGATGAAAAAAGATCGCGCGTTCGCGACCAAGGTGCTGTCTAAATATCTCCGTACCCAGGATGCAGAGTTACTCGCCGAGTCGTACGACGTCCAGATTGCGAAATACATGATGAAGGTGCCGCTGACCACGGCCGATGCCGTGAGATCGGTCCTGGAAGAACTTAGCGAACGCAATCCCAAGGCGAAGGATCTCGATCCCCATAAGTTTTTCGACGATCGATTCGTTCGCCAGCTCCGCGCCAATGATTTTATCGAGGCGCTCTACCGATAACGCAACGGGACAAATCGTCCATCGGTAGCGCCAGTTATTTCGGGACAGGCTCCGTTGCCGCGTTTGTTCCTGCGATAAAACCTTGCGTGGTGCAACGACCGAGTCCGTGCTGGTTGAAACCGCCTGCTGATTCGCCGGCGCAATACAATCCGGGAATGACCTGCCCTTCCATATCCATGACTTGGCATTTGCCATTGATTCTCAGGCCTGAACGCGTGTCATGGACATTGGGAGTCGCCCAAGCGGCATAGAACGGCGGCACCTGAATCTTGTATTTCGGCGATGGTTTGCCGAAGTCGTTGTCCTTCCCCGCTTCGACAAATGAATTGTAGCGCTCAACGGCAGCCTGCAGTATTTCACCCCGCATGGGTTTGGCCTGGTATTCGTTGCTGATTGCGGAAGCGAGCTCCGCCAGAGTGTTCGCACTAAAGAAATATCCATCGGGGTCGACATACGGCGGCGTGACCTTCCAACCCTCGCGCTTTACCGCCTCGCTATCGAAGATCGCCCAGACCGGACCGGCCGAATAGTCAGGCGGCGCGGAATAGTCGTTCATCGCAACGGCGGCATTGAAAAAATTGTATTTGTTGGGATGGTATTCGGCCCGCTCACAATTGCGATAATCGTTGGGCGTGTACGGATTGATATCGTTGTAAACATTGCCGTGCGGATAGTCGCCTTTGGTCTCATCGTAAAATCTTTTCCCTACTTGATTGACCAGGATCAAGTCATGCCAATCCTTGACGTTCAAGCCGGTCGAGCGCACTAAGGGAAAGATCGGACATTCCAACTCCCAAGTCATGTAATTCCACTTCGTTGCGAGCACTCGTTGGGTGCGGATGTTATCGCCATTTTCCAGCGTCTGATTGGCGAACCCCCAAAGCGAAGCGCCGATGGCGCTAGCGGCGAGTTCGCCGCTCGCATCCTGGTAGCTGTAAGGCTCACCGGCCACTGTCAGCACGTCCGTTAACCGCGGATCGAACATGCGACGAAAATTTACGTTGCTGGTCATGCCGCCGGTGGCGACGATGACGGCTTTTTGGGCACGGACCTTCATCTCGGGTTTGGTGCTCTCGATATTGCCATCGGAGCGAAAGCTTTTTAACGGCGCGGATTGCCCAGGCATGATGCGCGGATTGTAGTGCGCCGTTACGCCGATGACTCTGCCGGTTTTCTCCCCTGCCCGGACGATCGACGCCATTTTGTAACTCAGCAGAAAACGCACACCCTTCGCCCGCGCGCTATTTTCTAATGGACGAATGACTCCCGTTCCGGCGCGATTGTTCGGGCTTTCAGGGCCGGCCCCTTTGGTCCAGAACGCGTGATTCTCGCGCGGCGCCGAATTGCCGATGTTGTGGCCGCCTTGATTATCCGGTGGGACATCTTTGAACTTAACGCCATTTTCCAACAGAAATTCGAAGGTGGCCGCACAATGATCCGCGAACGCGCGCATGACCGCGCGGTCATTATAGCGATAATCTGGCCAGCCGTTGGGCTGCACAATGGTCCAATCGGTAAGGTCGGAAAAGACCGTGTCGGGCGAGTCTTTGATGCCGTACTTATTTTGCGCGCTGGTGCCGCCACCGAGGGGAACATTGCCACCGCTGATGATCGCGTGGCCGCCGATATCATAGTTGGCCTCGATCACAATCACCGATGCACCGCCATCGGCTGCTTTAATCGCGGCGGGTAGCCCGGCTGCGCCTGATCCGATTATCACGACATCGGCTTCCAGATCCCAGCTTTGTTCAGTTGCCGCGTGCGCCATCGAAATATCCTCCGCGATTTGTGAAATCTGAAATCGATTACATCCGCATGGCCGAAAATGCAAGCTACGAAGAGCCAGGCCAGCAATCTGTCGAAACGCGATGAAAGCTGAGCAAGGAGTAACAGCGGCCGCAGCAGATTTTACTGACTAACTAAATTGAGTACTGGTGAATCACGGGAGCAGAGTCAGAACTGACGTGAATCGAAAGGGGTCGGAAAATCACACGAGGAGAAACGAGATGGGCTCGAAAAGGCCGGTCGCGGCTGGGTACCAGCGCGCGGAAAAACGACGGCTTAATCGTTCTTCGGATCGCCTTTGGCGGTCGTGATCGAGTCAACCGGTTCGGTTGTGGCATTAGCAGTCGGAACTTTCTGGCGCGTCTCCTGCTCGCGAGCTTTGATCGCATTCAGGCGTTCGCGGAACCAGGTTTTTTCCGGCCAATGCCAGTTCTGATCCGGATTCGAACATGTGTTTGCTTGTTTCATCGGTTGGGAGTTGTTAGAGCAAGCTCTGTACCATGCCAACCTGTAGAGTTCTAAAGAATCTGCGGAAATTTCGTTTAGAGAATTCGAACAAATCCGTTCACGCCAGGCAGAAATCGGTGTGCACTGAGCCACGGCGCATGGGCGTATTGGTTCCGCTCCGAAAGGCAGAGTTCATGGGCTTTCGTCCTTTGAAACAGAGAGGCCACTGGGTTTGCGTGCTGATTTGCGTCTCTGGCTTATTTTGGTCAGAGATGCCCAGCTTTGCTCAAACGACTACGGTACGAGGAAAAATCGCCGCTGTTAGCAGCCAGGAACTGATCGTATCAACACCGGCGGGCGAGGTAAAAGCGCTGCTCACTGACAAGACCGTGGTCCGTACCGAAGTGGGCGTTGATCTCGCAGACCTGAGACCGGGTATGTATCTGGGAACCACCGCGACCAGACAACCCGACGGTACATTTCTGGCTTCCGAAGTTCATATCTTTTCCGAGGATCAGCGCGGCACCGGCGAAGGGCATCGGCCGCTCGGCTCGGATCCTACGAGCGGCGCGACCATGACCAATGCTAATGTCGAGCGCGTTGAAAATGTCACGCTTAAAGACATTCAAGGCCGGCTCATCAATCTCAAGTATTCCGGGGGCGAAATAAAAGTTTTTGTTCCGCCGAAGATTCCAATTGTCAGACGGGTGATTACCGATCGCACGGCACTGATTAACGGCGCGGAGGTTTCGGTGCAAACCGCCCAGAATTCGGAGGGCACACGTATCGCCACGCAGATTACGGTACGAGTGACCGAGGTAAAGACCTAAAGCAAGCCGAGCGGTTCCGCTGGTGCGAGAAAGAAACGGGCTGTCACGCAAATCTCCGCCAGTTCATGAACGACTTTTCAGAGTAGACCTTCTCGATGTCCGCGACGGCTAATCCACGGCTCTTCAGGTAGAGAGCAATCCGGCGCAGAGGCATCCCGACTGCGGCGAGGTAATCGCCGCAAATGGATTTGATCAGATCACTTCCCTGGCCTTGGATGGAGTAGGCGCCGGCTTTGTCGTCGGACTCGCCGGACCTGAGATAATTTTCTATTTCCTCTTCCGTATAACGACGCATTTCTACGGATACTGTTTCAACGTTCATGATGCCGCGTTCGCCCGAATCGACGAGCGCGACGCTGGTAAAAATCCGATGCGTCTTGCCCGATAAGGCGCGCAAAATCCGCCGCGCATCCTCCCGATCGGCGGGTTTGCCGATCTTTTCACCCGAAAGCTCGATCATCGTGTCACTACCGATGACGATACTTCCTGGATGTTTCGTCGCGACGGACTGTGCTTTGCCCAGGGCGAACTCGAGCACTTCCTGATCAGCAGGAAGCTGAGCGGAGATTCGCTCCTCGAATTCTGGAGCGATGACTTCGAACGGGACGCCGAGCAGAGCCAAGATTTGGCGTCGGCGCGGTGAGGTGGACGCAAGAACAAGCCGCATGAACGCGTACTTTAGACCGAGACGTTCCCCTCGATCCCGACCGACTGTTGATCGGGGATTTGCCGGGTCGGCATGGTTGCGGCATCGGAAAAATTTTGGGCAAATTCCTGCAGTCGGTAGCGCACTTCATCGGCCGAGTTGGCACGCGTCATTTTCGCGCGCATTTCGGCGGCACCGCGAAAATTCCGGCAGTACCAGGTCAAATGTTTGCGCATCGCCATAAACCGGGAACGCCCGCAAAGCCGCTCGAAATGCTCGCTATGCTCGACGATCACGGCGAATCGTTCCGCCAGTGAAACGCTGGATTCCGGCAAAACCATTTCCTCACCCGAACATAGCGCTTCCTTGACGCGGTTTTTAAAGCGAAAGAGCCAGGGATCACCCTGCGCTCCTCGGCCAACGAGCACTCCATCGACGCCGGTCTGCTGCACGCGGCGGTAAACATCCGAGAGATCTTGGGCGTCGCCGTTGCCGATCAGCAGCGTGTCCGTGGGCGTGGCGGTTTCCACGGCGCGCGCGATCGCTTCCCAATCGGCCTCACCGCGATAGCCTTGCTCCAAGGTCCGTCCATGAAGCGAAATCGCCGCCAACTGTTCTTCCAGAAGAACGCCGAGCCACTCTTCCACGATAACCCGGTCATATCCCAAGCGTGTTTTTACTGAAACCGGAATCCGGCGCCGTTGGGGCGGCGTTTTCCAACCGTTGCGCGCTAAATTAATCTCGTGGATGCCCTGGATCAGGTCGGCGCGAAGATTCAAGTCTTCAAGCGTTTGGCCGTGGTGCCAATCTTGAATGCCTCGGTGCGCCGCGCGCACGATCTCACGCGCGATCATCGGCGTGCGTATGAGTGCGGCGCCGCAACCCGTGGCGGCTACTTTCTTTGCGGGGCAACCCATATTGATGTCGAGCCCATCGAAACCAAGCTCACACACGACGTGGGCAACTTGATAAAAAAGCTCTGGTGTCTTGCCGTAAATTTGCGCCACGATCGGCCGCTCGATTTCACTGTAGGTGAGATCCTTGAGCAGGGTTTGCGGCGAATGGAGAGCCGATTGAATATTGACGAATTCCGTCAGGATCACGTCGGGCTTCCCATGCTTTGCCGTGATAAACCGGAATGAGGCATCGGTAACGCCATCCATAGGCGAGAGACCAATGATCGGTTTTGGTATTTTGGCCCAAAAATTCATCGCTATCGCGGACCAACATAGCACTGCGAGCACGGCCAAGCGAGCGTGCGCGTTCCATGGCCTTGACCTACGATCGCACGCCAACGTATGTTCGAATCATCAGGGCTATCGGGAGGCATTTCATGACGGCAAACGGAAACGCTGATCAGGCGCTTCATCTTGCAACCCATTCGGGTTGGTATCGGTTCGAGCCGCGCGGCACCGAGTGGATTCAAGCGGACCGCGCCCTTACCTATTGGCAAATGAGCTGCATTCAAGTCGATCCACAGGATCCCGAGCGTGTTTACATCGGCACAGAACATTCCGGGATGTTTGTGAGTCGTAACGGCGGAGCGGATTGGAGCCGGGCCAATCCAAATGTTCCTTGTCTGACGATGTCTTCGATGCTCGCGCTTCCAGGCAAGTTGCTGGCCGGAACTATGCCCGCGGCGCTCTACGTCAAAACGAACGGCGGCCAGTGGCAAGAACTGCCAGGCGTGCGACAGGGGTCGAGCGGCGGCAGCTTTCCTCCCAATCCTGATTTTCCGCCTCGCACGCGAGTCCTAAAAAAATCGCACGAGAACGGTGGCCGGCTTTTTGCCGGTATCGAAGTTGCCGGCATTCTCGTGAGCGATGATGAGGGTCAAAGTTGGGCGCCCGCAAATGACGGATTGACGGATCCGGACATCCATCAAATTTTGCCTTGCAGACACAGAACGGGTCTGGTTGTGGCAGCTTGCGGCGAGGGAATTTCCCGAAGCGCCGATGCCGGTCGCCACTGGGAAAAAGTGACGCCCGCGGGCGGCCGTACCTACGGCAATGCTCTGGCCGAAGATGCAAGCGGGACGATTTATCTTGGCATGACTCGGGATCGGCCGCGGACCTGGACGCGCGCGGGCCGCGCGCAGAGCGCGATATTCAAATCGCAAGACGGCGCCCATTGGGAATTGCTTGAATTGCTTACCGAGGAAATGGCGGGCGGCATCATGGATATTTGTACCGCGCCAGACGGTGAAAGCGTCCTCGTCTCGACTTCCGACGGTGAGGTCGTTGCGCTTTCTGCCGCCGGCGCAAGCCGGACGATCATCAGCGGCCTACCCTGCATCACCGCGATGGCTCTGGGAGCTTAATTCGGTTTTTCCGTGGCAGGAAATCCATTTAATTTGGCAGCCGCTGATACCTGCCTTTGAAGAAGAGTAGCGGTCGCTCTCCCGTGGCTTCTATAGTGACGATCTCACCGACGACGATGGTGTGATCACCGCCGTCATGGCATTCCCGAATCTTACATTCGACATAGCCGAGAACGCCCTCGATAATTGCCGCTCCATTCGTGCCGCTGCGCCAGTTTAAATCGGCAAACTTGTCCGCACCCTTCGTGGCGAAGCGGCGCGAGATCTCTTCTTGATCTTCGCTTAAAAAGTTCACCGTAAAGCCGTTTGCCAAACCAAAACACGCATAGCAGGTCGCGGCTTTATCGACGCTGATGAGGACCAGCGGGGGATTCAGCGACAGTGACAGAAAGGCATTGGCGGTGAGCCCGTTGGGATTGCCGTCTGGATCAACGGTGGTAATTACCGTCACACCGGTGGCGAAATGTCCCATGACGCGACGGAGCTCTTGTGGTTCAATGGCCATGCTCTTATCGTACTTTGGTAGCAGAGCGCCGCTTGGGCTGTCAATGCGAGGTACAGCATCTTTCGTGCTGGACGAAGGCGCGCTCGACGTGATAAAAATTTCCCCAATCGGAGGTGAAACATGGTCGTACAGGAACGCGAAGCGGAGAATTCTTTTGATCGCTATATCGCTGAAATTCGCGCTGCATGGGGCGATGGAAAGGACCCTTCGCTGCCGTTCACAGTGGCGGGATTGATGGAGAAGCTTTTCGCTTCCACCCGTCCTGGCGATCCTTGGATGGCCGAGATCATCCGCGAGGGCAAACCGTCGCGCGAACTCTACCGCGATCCGGAGTTTGGGTTCATTCAAATGGGACACGTGCACAAACAGGGTCATGGAAATAAGCCGCACGATCACGGCCCGTGTTGGGTGGTGTACGGCTCTTTTAGCGGCGTGACCGAGATTACCAAATACAAGCGCATCGACGATGGCAGCGAGCCGGGAGTGGCCAGGTTAGAAAAAGAGCGGCTCGATCGGCTAACGCCCGGGGTTGTGGTGCCTTATCTTCCCGGCGATATTCACTCCACCCATGCCGCCGCAGGGCCGGGAGTCGTGTTTCGTTTCCTGAGCTACGATCTCGAGAAGATCGAGCGCTATCGCTATAACCCCGAAAAGAATACCGTGGCTAAAGTTTAGTTGGCTCGGCTGCGGAGTGTTGAATGGGTAGTGAAGAATTCTTCTTCGAACAGATTCGTTCGGCTGGCTGCTTGTCATACGTGCTTGGCTGCGCCAAAGAAAAAAAGTGCGTGGTCATCGATCCGGAAATCGATAAGGCGGATGATTACGTTGCGCTCGCCGAGTTCCTCGGTTCGAAGATGGTTTATGCCATCGATACTCATACCCATGCGGATCACAACTCGGCGTGCAAAGTCATGCGCGAGCGGTACAATATTAAAACCGTCATGCACCGAGCTGCCGACGCACCCTATGTCGATATTCGCGTTGATGATGGTGATGAAATCAAATTCGGGCAGCAAGTTCTCAAAGCCGTTTACACTCCTGGACATACTCAAGACGCCATGTGCCTGCTTTTCCACGACCGCCTGTTTACCGGCGATACGTTACTTATCGGGGGTTGCGGCCGCACCGATCTGCCCGGCGGTAATGCCGAAGCGCAATACCAGAGCTTGGTAAAATTAAAGCGCCTTGGTGATGAGATTCGCGTCTATCCGGGTCACGATTACCGCGAAGCGGTCTCGACCCTCGGCGACGAGAAGCAGAAGAATGCGCGCATGCTGATTCCGACCCAAGAGGAATTCGTTCATTTCATGACCTCTCGTCGTCCTCCCCTGCCGCGCAAAATTCAAGAAGCCCTGGAATGGAACCGTACGCCCATTTTCGGCACGCAGCGCGGCATGGGTGAAGGCATCTGAATCGCCAGAATTTCGCGGTTCACATTTCACTGATAACTGATAAATGTCTCACGACCAGCAGTAACTGCCATTTGCCTTTATACTCTCGCCGGCTTGCGGAAAAATGACGCTTCCCGCTCAGTTCACGCTTCCCGAGATCATCGATACCGTGCGCCGCTACTGGGGTTATTCCGAGTTGCGGCCGCTCCAGCCGCAAGCGATTTATGCCGGACTACAGCGTCGTGATTCGCTGGTCGTCATGCCGACCGGCGGCGGCAAATCATTGTGCTATCAGGTGCCCGCTGCCTTGACCGGTTCGACCGACATTGTCGTTTCACCCTTGATCGCGTTGATGAAGGATCAGGTGGATGCTTTGCGCCAATGCGGCTATCCGGCGGCGGCCCTCTACAGCGGCATGAGCCCGGAAGAAATCCGCGGAATCGAAGCGCAGATCATTGCCGGCATTTATCGGCTCGTGTTCGTGGCTCCCGAACGTTTGCTCACGCCGCGATTTTTGCAAATCGTTGAGCGGGCAAACATTCGTGCCTTCGCGGTCGATGAAGCCCACTGCATCAGCCAGTGGGGCCATGATTTTCGCCCGGAATATCGTCAGCTCGCCGGACTGAAAAAACGTTTTCCGAATACCAGTGTCCATGCGTACACCGCCACCGCCACCGAACGAGTGCGCGCCGATATTGCGGCACAGCTTCGGCTCAAGGATCCGCTAATCCTGGTCGGAAATTTTGACCGCCCCAATCTCGTCTACCGCGTCATACCGCGAGCGGATGTGCGTTCGCAGGTGTTGCAAATCCTTCAGCGCCGTCGCGGTCGCGCCGCGATTGTCTACTGCATCAGCCGCAAAGATACGGAGTCGCTTGCGTCATTCCTGCGGGCGCACGGCTTACGCGCGGGTTTTTATCATGCTGGCATGGAAGCTGAAGAGCGGCGCCTGACGCAGGACAAATTCGCCGCGGAGGATCTCGAGGTGGTGGCGGCGACGGTTGCATTCGGCATGGGGATAGACCGAAGCGATGTGCGCTGCGTGATTCACGCCGCCATGCCCAAATCAGTCGAACATTATCAACAGGAAACCGGCCGCGCCGGCCGTGACGGATTGGCAGCCGAATGCGTCTTGCTCTACTCCGCCGCGGACGCTCTGCGCTGGCATTCGCTCATCAACAAAAGCGCCGCAGAAAGCGATGCGGCGCCGGAGATTGTGAATGCTTCGCGCGCGCTGATCGAAGACATGCGCCGCTTCTGCGCTGGGCTTCATTGCCGTCACCGCAGGCTCGCGGAGTACTTCGGGCAGCGCTATGAAAAAGCCAACTGCGAAGCATGTGACGTCTGCTTGAACGAGGTTGAGAACGTCGGCGATGCCACAGTGACCGCGCAAAAAATTCTTTCCTGCATCGCTCGGGCCGGTGAGCGCTTCGGCGCCGAGCATATTATCGACGTTCTGCTGGGCGCGAAGACCGAACGGATCCGCCGCTGGGAGCACGACCAGCTACGCAGCTATGGCTTATTGAAAAGCAGCAACCGCCCCGCTCTCCTCAACGTCATTTATCAGCTCATCGATGAGGGGCTGCTCGAACGCAGCCCTGATGAACGGCCGGTGTTGCGCTTAAACGATGCCTCGCGCGAAGTGTTGCAGGGCCAGCGCGGCGTCCGCCTTCTCGAGCCCAAAACGAAAGTGAAGAAAACCCGCGTCGATGAGAAGTCGTGGGCAAATGTCGATATCGGCCTGTTCGAACTGCTTCGACGGTTGCGTCGCCAGCTTGCGGAACAGCGCGGTGTGCCAGCATATGTATTATTCAGTGACGCCACGCTCCGCGACATGGCTCGAATGAGACCGGGCTCGCCGAACGCGCTCCTCGAGATACGAGGCGTCGGCGAACGCAAGCTTGAGGAGATCGGAGCGCGTTTTCTCGACGCGATTGCCACCTACTGCCTCGAGCATCGTTTGCCGCTGGATGTATGATTGGATGAGTTCTGAAAGGAGCGGACGCTCATGAACACTCGTGTCGTTGCACCGCTGTTGATTGTGTTCCTGGGTTTGCCATTTTTCGCTTCCGCGAATCCTTACCTGCCAAAATCTGGCGAGACCCCAACCACGGTGCGGGTCGCGGCCTGCGCGATCACCGGCGGGTTTATTCATTTGTACGCTGCTCTCGACTATGGGCTTTTCGATAAATACGGCATGAAGATCGAGTTTGTTTCGATTCGCGGTAGCGGCGTGGCCTTAGCGGCGCTCGCGGCCGATGAGATCCAGTTCCTTTATTGCGCCGCCGATGCGACGATTCCCGGAGTCGCCGCAGGCAGCGATGCCAAATTGATCGCGGCGCCGCTCGTCGGATTGCCCTGGGTATTGCTGGCACGCAAGGACATAAAACGGGTCGAGGATCTCAAGGGCAAAAGTATCGCGGTCACCCGCCCGGGCGATTTGACCTTTCGCCTGGCCCGCGCGCTGCTGAAAAAATTCAATCTGAGCGATGCCGACGTGAATGTTCGTACGGTGGGCGGCACCGGCCAAGTGGAGCCGTTCAACGCGATGCGAGCAGGCATCGCCGAAGCCGCACTGGTGACGCCGCCCCTCGATGCGCGCGGCCGGCGAGATGGCTTCAATCTCGTCTATCGGCTGAATGATCTCGGCTTACCGGCTGTCTATAGCTCGCTCCACGCCAATGCCAAGACCCTGAGAGACCGTGCGACGATCGCACAGCGGTGGGTTGCGGTGTTGGCGGAGTCCATTCAGTTCGTGGAAAAAAATCCTGACAAAGCCAAAGCCGCCGTCAGCAAAGCGTTAAAGCTTAATGACGCCGACGCGCTGCAATCCGCGTACGACGCCTATGCCAAACTGCTGATCAACCGACGTCTCATCGTGCCCGAGCAAACGGTCGCAGGAGTAATCGAAGTGGCGCGCGAGCAGGGCACAAACATTCGCCGTAAGAGCGCTGAGATCGTCGATAACCGCTTCGCTGAGAATCTGGAGAAAAGCGGTTTTCTAAAGGAACTCTGGGGCCCCGATCTAGCCCGGTAATTTGTGCGACGAACCTGGCCGCTGGCCACCGGTAACTGTCATCCCGAACCCTTCGACGTCGCTCAGTGTAAACTCTGGAGATCTTGCGGTGTGAGTAATCAAGAAAGATTTCTCGGCTTCGCCTCGAAATGACAGACTGCCGTTGGTTAAACCGCCGAAGTTGATCGCTGGTTTAGGCGTTCAGGGAGTCGTCGAAATACTCCTGCTTCACTGGATACTTTCACTCAGTAATGAACCCACTCACTTCCCACCAATCATTGAGATAAACGAACGGTCGATCATGTCTTCCACTGTCAATTTCTTTTTAATCCTGCCGCTGCGAAACTCCTCGTCGATCACCACTGGAATCGCCTTCTCGGCGATCTGCCCGTTCACCGGGAACGAATCGCGATATTCATCGTAACCTGCGGGAGCATAATTGGGATCCATTTTGACGTACTTTTTCATGATATTGACCGCCTCGTTCTTGTTGTCGCGCGTATAGCGCACGCCTTTCTGATAGGCGCGCAGAAACTTCGCCACCTGATCTTTTTCTTTGCTGAGGTACGATTCGCGCGCGGCAAAGGTTTCATAGGGCCACTGAGGAAATATATCTTTGAGGTCGAGAAGCTTATTGAATCCTTGAGACTTGGCGATCTCGGTCACCGGAAACCAAACGACCGAAGCATCGACGCCCTTGGCGGCCAAGGCCGCGAATCGCGCCGGCGTGCTGCCGATCTGTAGAATCGTCACTTCCTTTTCGTCGACGCCGAAGTGCCGCAGAGTCGCGCGCGTCAGGAAATCCGTGAGCGAACCGAAACGGCTGATGGCAAAGCGCTTGCCTTTCGCCTGCTTCATCGATTTGAAGTCTGGTTGAGAGTAGAGCTGAAACGGCATGAGATTGCAGATGCCCCAAAAATTCTTCACGTCGATACCCGCAGCGTGCCCGCCCACGGTCTCGACAAAAGCACTGCCCATGATCTGCACATCCCCGCCGATCAGCGCTTGCAAATTGGTCGCGCCGGCGTTGAATAGCACGAGCAAAACATCGAGTCCTTCATCTTTGAAAAATCCTTTGGCTTCGGTCACGTACACGGGCAAAAATGCGACGTTGACGGAAGAAAGACCGACGACTATTTTGGCAGAGCCAATCCCGGGAACCAGCCCGGCCAGAAGCAAGCTCAAAGCAAGCGATAGCGCGAATCTTTTCATGACCGACCTCCTTAAGGGTTATAGCTTCTGAATGACTTTTTCGCCGAATAGCCGCATGGAAGCGAGAATTTCCTCCTGCGGCAACCCGGGCGTCCAATCGAAACGAGGCAGCAGGTAAGAAACGCCGAGGCGTTCTTGATACTCGCGAATCTGATCGATACATTCCGACGGCGAACCGAGGATAAACCGGCCCTTGGCAAGTTTGTCGAATGCCCAACTCAGCTCGCTGGGATCATTCATCGCCTCGTTTTGTTTCCACTTGATATAAATGGCCCGATAAAGCTGCTCCAGACAGGAACGCGCTTTTTCCACCGCTTCTCTTTTGGTCGCCGCAACGAATGTCTCGCGGATAATAGGCAGTGCCGGAGCGTCGGATTTGCCAGCATCTGTCCACGCGGTCCGGCACAATTGCACCTGGCGCTCAAGCTCATCGATGGCCGAGTGCGGTCCAATCATCCAACCGTCGCCGATGGACGCGGCACGCTTTACGGCGGCGTCGGTGTTCGCCGCGATCCAGATCGGCGGCCGCGGCTTTTGCAGCGGCTTCGGATCGACGGTAACGTTTTTGAGCTTGAAAGCGATTCCCTCGAAGCTGACGTTGTCCTCGGTCCAAAGTCTTCTGACGATTTCGACGGCTTCGACAAAACGCTGATAGCGCTGGCTTTTGGTCAGATTGAATGCGTTCAATTCTTCTTCGCGATAGCCGAGGCCGAAGGCGGCAAAGGATTTGCCTTCGTTCAGCACGTCGAGGCTAGCCAGTTCACTGGCAACAGTCACAGGATGGCGTAAACCGAGAAGCGTAACGGCTGTTCCCACGGCACAATGTTTCGCTTCGGCGCACAAACGCGCCAGCGCCGGTACTTGGTTCAATCGCTGCAGTCCGGGAATGTTGTAATGATCGCCCATGGAAAACGCGTCGAAGCCGACCGCATCCGCGACCCGCACCTGCTCAATCAAAGTCGGCATCAATGACGCACTTGGTTTTTCAATCGAGACTTGGGGATTGAGTTGCAGGCAAAATTTCATAATGGATGTTAAACCCGGAAAAAATACTGGTGTTGGGCACGCATCGGCAGTTTACTTGTACAGCTGATCGACGAATCCACTCTTCACTAATTCCAGCATCACGCTGCCGTCCACGTAATCGCGCGGATTGCTCGATGCTGTTGACGGTTTGTCTTTGCCGAGCAAATCGAGTCCTACTTTGATGGCCTCGAGGTTGATGCCCGGGACTTTCAGCATTTGCTCGATGATCACCTCCTGAAAGCTGTCCTCCAACGCTTCGCGGTCTTTTTTTCGATCCATGCGAAGATATTTCGCTAATACTCCGATGGCGAATTCCTTATCGTTCTTCAACTCCTTTACACCTTCGATATAGGCTTTGAGAAATCGCGTCACCATGTCGCGCCGGCTCGCAAGCAATTGGCGGCTCACCACAACACCTTCCTGAGGATAGGGAATGCCCAATTTGTTCATATTGATAAGTGCATTATAGCCGAGGCGCTGGGCTGCGCCGCTCAAGGGTGGAATGACTACTGTGCCGTCAACGGTATTGGCCTTGAGCGCAGCGAACCGCTCGGTTTGTCCCCCGACTTGGACAATCGTCACCTCCTTTTCCGGATTGACTCCGAGTTTTTGCAACGCGAGACGCAACCCGGCGTCGCTCGACGACCCAAATCGGCTAATCGCCAGCCGGGTCCCCTTCAGGTCTTCGACTCGCTTGAGGCTCGGTTTCACGATCAAAGTATAGGGCAGTTTGTCCATGTGTGTGGCGATCATCACCAAATCTGCGCCGCGAACCGCCGCGCTCAAATACGCGCCGCCCATCACGGCAATTGGAATACTTCCGGCGATCACGACCTGTGCCAGTTGCGTGCCTCCTTGCATGGCAATGACCTCGGGTTCAAAGCCGAATTTTTTCAATATGCCCCGGTCATTCGCTGCCCAGACCGGCGCGAACTCAGCGCTCAAACCGGGAATGCCAACGCGCAAAGGCTCGGCGTTGGCCACAACCGCAGCGCTGATCGCAGCCAGCAACATCCAAAGTGAAACAATTCGCATCAAACGTCCTCCCTGCACCGCCTCTCAAAAATTGCTGTGAATCCGATTGTACGTGCTAGCGCTGTCCGTCGCCGCGATCACGTAGGGCTCTCCACACGCGTTCCGGTGTCAGCGGCAAATCGCGAATACGCACGCCGGTGGCATTGAACAGCGCATTTCCGATCGCGGGCGCCACAGAAACGATTCCCGACTCACCCATTCCTTTTGCACCGTAGGGGCCGGGTCCGTCAGAGTTCTCGACCAGCGCTGAAGTAAAGAGCGCCGGTAGATCGGTAAAACGCGGTACGCGGTAATCCACCAGGCTCGCATTCAGCGGCTGGCCGTTTTCGTATTCCAGAGCTTCGAAAAGAGTATTGCCCAGGCCCTGAATCGCAGCGCCTTCGTCCTGCCCTTCCGCCTGAAGCGGATTGAGTGCCTTGCCGACATCCGCAACGGTAACGTATTTTTCCACTCGGATCGCACCCGTTTCCTCATCCACGGCAATTTCCGCGCTGCCCATCCCGGTTTCCCAAAAAAGCGGTAAGCTTTTGCCGAGCGTTCCGTCAGGCCGCATGTAGCCGCGGCCGATCAGTTCTCCGCCGGGCATGCCAAAAAAAGCGCTGACGACCTGGCCGTAGGTCATCTGTTTGTCGCCGCTTACTGCTTGGCCGTTCGATAAGGTGATTGTGCTCGCATTCACCCTTAAAATTTCCACTGCGGCTTCGATTAGCTGCCGGCGCAGATCGAGAGCAGCAGCCTTGACGGCGCTTCCCATGACGGTGGTGGAACGGCTTGCCCCCGTGGAGCGATCGAAGGGCGTTGTCCGAGTTTCGGTCTCGCGCATCGTGACCTTCGCAACAGGAATGCTTAGCTCCTGCGCAACGATTTGGCAAAGAATCGTGCGCGCGCCCTGTCCCACTTCGGTCGTGCCGGCGAGCAACACCGCGCTGCCATCGGCGAGCAAGCGCAACAGAGCCACTGATACGGGCATCGCTTCGGAATCAGACACCCCGATGGCCAAGCCTATACCGCCCGGCCGCCGAGAGTTCGATTGCAATGGCGCCGCTGCAGCTTGAAGCCCTGCGCGCAAATCGGCATCCATGGGCGTGGCGCCAGGTTTAAGAACCTGACCGCGATCGAGCAACTGCAAACGGCGATACCCGAGCGGATCCATTTGAAGCCGAGCAGCGATGGAATCCATGTGCGATTCGAGGGCCCAGATCGTCTGTGGCCCACCGATGGAACGCATCGAACCGGCGGGAACTGTATTCGTATAAACCGCGAGAACGTCGACTTTGCAGTGAGCCAGCTTGTAAGGACCGATCATTCTGCTGATCGCCCGCTTTGCTACGCGCGGGCCGTTATCGGCGTAGGCGCCGGTATCCATCAAGACCTCGGCTGTGCGCGCGACCAAGGTTCCGTCCCGCTTGATCCCCGTCTTGATTCGTATCCGTGCGGAGTGGCGCCGGGTGGTGAGCATCGCTTCCTCGACGCTTTGCGCGATGCGCACAGCTCTCCCGCCGGTCTTGCGCGCGATCGCTACGACGAGCGGCTCGATCTTAAAATAGGACTTACTGCCGTACGCGCCGCCGACGAACGGCACGTTGACCTCCACCTTGGCGTGGGGCAGCCCGAACATGTGTGCAATCTCGGAGCGCACCAAAAAAGGATGCGCGGACGAGCTCCAGAGCGTAACGACGCCGGCGCTCACACGCGCAATCGCACTGTGGGGCTCCATCGCGTACTGATAGATCATTGGAAAGGAGAAAGTCTCTTCGACAATTTCTTCCGCACCGGCAAAAGCTTTGTCCGGATCTCCCTTAACGAAACGCTCGCGGTGGCAAATGTTAGCGCCGAAGCTTTCGCCGACACCCGCCACCTCGTGAAATTCCCCCGCGCCGGACTGCTGCTCGTGCAGCAGTGGCGCGCCTTCCGCGAGGGCGGCATCGATGTCGGGGACGCAAGGCAATTCTCGATAGCGCACATCGATGAGCGATAAGGCCTGTTCGGCTTCCAGGCCGCTCTCCGCGGCCACAACGGCGATCGGCTCGCCGACGAAGCGTACTTTGTTGATCGCGACGACCGCGCGATCGCGCAGGCAATTACCGTAGTACGGATCGATATCCGTTAGATCGTCGCGGGTGAGTATCGCGACCACCCCGGGAACCGACAGCGCTTTGGTAATATCGATGGATTCAATAACGGCGTGCGGCAGGGAGCTGCGCAACACTTTCGCTTCCAGCATCCCCGCGATCGCAAGATCACCGGTAAACTTGGCCGCACCGGTAACTTTCTCGACGCCGTCGACGCGTGGGACGGAAATACCGATCGTCATACAGAATGCGATCTTCTCATATGCGGTTGTTGCTTATTAAATGTTCACGAAAGACCAACGGTTCTCATCTCGAAAGGAATGTGAGAGATCTTTCCGGAAACATTCGCGCGCCGGCGAGCCGAAGAATCACTCGCCGAGGAAATCAAATGACCGACTGTTCCGGTAGAATCGTCTTCAAGACGCGCAGATAATTACCGCCGAGAATGAGCTTGATCTCTTTGTCCTGGTAGCCATGGCGCTGTAAGCCGTCGATCAAATTAGGCAAATCCTCGATTTCCTCAAAACCTTTGATCAGCGGGTCTTTGTGCAGCGGGTGGTGGCGATCCTTGAGCGTGCGCGGGCCGTCGTATTTGACGAAGTCCATGCCTAACGCCAAATGCTCGATCCCGACCAGTTTGATCATGTAATCCATGTGTTTGAGCATATCGTCGATGGCGACTTCGCCTTTGCCGACACGCTCTGGAAGCGCCAGGATGCCGACCAGACCGCCTTGATTTGCAATCGCCTTGATTTGATCGTCGGCGAGATTGCGCGGGTTATCGAGCATGCCGCAGGCGTTCGCGTGGCTGACGATCAGCGGCGCAGTGGCGGCGTCGAGCGCCTGAAAAAATCCTTCCCGGTTCATGTGCGAGAGATCCACAATCATGCCCAAGCGGTTCGCTTCTTTAATGACCTCAACACCGAAATTCGTTAGCCCTCCGCCGGTGCGGTTTTCCCATACGCCGTCGCCGAGCTCGTTGCGAAAATTCCACACCGGTTGCAGCGACCGTAGACCCAAGCGGTAAAAATTTCTGAGATTGTGAATGCTGCCGCGCAGCGGCATGCAGCCCTCGAAATGCAGGAGAAATTTAACGCTGCCCGGCTCGACTTTCTCCGGCAAGTCGCTGCGCGTTTTGACCATTTGAATCATACCTTCTGAGCGCGGCGCTTCCTCGAGGAATTGATCGATCTGGTCCAATGCGGTTTCGAGATACCGACCGGTATTTTGCGAATGGGAGTAAGAATCGCCGCTGATCGCATAGACGGTCATATTGATGCCGTCGCGAATCAACCGCGGTGCAACGGCGTCCCGGATCGGCGATTTTTCACCGATCGAAGTTCGATAGAGCTGCTCGTAAACGTCACGATGCCCTTCGATGACAACGCTGCTCATCAACAATTCTTTTGCATCCATTGCGAGGCGTACCTTTCTTGAAGGCGCTATATTATTGCGGTACTAATACCGGCTAACATCAGTACAAGCAAGACAGATAGATCTTTGTCCCGACTGCAAAAATTCTCAGCCACCGCGTGGCTTTTCGTGCTCGCGGTGGGGTCGCTTTTAGCTGCCTGCAGAGGCACACCGGGATCCGGCGACAGTCACTTTCGCGTCAATCTCGGCACCGAACCGCCTAGCCTCGACTGGTCGCTCGCGACCGATCACGTCTCGTTTAACGTCATTGCCAATCTGATGGTCGGGCTGACGGAGTTCGACAAGAATCTGAAGCCCGCACCCGTGATCGCCAATTCTTGGGATGTGCTCAATGGCGGCAAAAGAATTGTCTTTCATCTGCGCGATGACGTCCTGTGGAGCGACGGCAAGAAGGTGCGCGCGCAGGATTTTGAATATTCATGGAAGCGCTTGCTCAACCCGAAAACCGCATCGCAATATGCTTACATCCTGTTCGACATCGCGAATGCCCAGCACTATGCGGAGGGAAAGTTAAAGGACCCGGCGAGCGTTGGGGTACAAGCGCAAGATGATCAAACCTTGATAGTCACGTTACGTCACCCCGCATCTTATTTTCTGGCGATTACCACGTTCGAAGTGACATATCCACAGCGCCAGGATGTCGTGGACAAATTCGCCGACCGCTGGACCGCGCCGGGGAATATTGTCACCAACGGACCGTTTCTTCTGACCTCATGGAAGCACGAGAACGAAATCGAGCTGAGCGCCAACTCGAAGTTTTTCCGCGGCAAACCCGCGATCGATAAAGTGACCATGTACATGGTCAATGAAAAAACCACAGCGGTCGCCATGTACGAGCAAGGCAGCCTGGATTTCATGGATGAGTCACACAGCATTCCGACGCTCGACAAGCCGCGTTTGGCGAAGATGCCGGGCTACAAAGTCGTGCCGCAGCTACGCGGCGAATATTACGGCTTTGCTGTGGACCGAAAGCCATTCGACAATCCCAGATTGCGCAAGGCTTTTGCCCTCGCCATTGATCGGACGGTGTTTCCGAAGATCCTTCAAGGCCGCGCGGTGCCCGGGACGTCGTGGATTCCGCCGGGGATGCTCGCGCACAACCCGGAGATTGGGCTAGGCTTCAATCCGGCGGAAGCACGTAAACTGTTGGCGGACGCCGGGTATCCCGATGGCAACGGACTGCCGCCGATTGTGCTGGGCTATAATACTCAGGATGATAATAAGCTCGTCGCTGAGGCGGTTCAGGGAATGTGGCAGAAAAATCTCAACGTCATCGTCAAGATCGAAAACCAGGAATGGAAAGTCTATCTAAAAAAGCTGCAAACCGATCCGTTCGTCGTGCATCGCGCCGGCTGGGGCGCCGATTATCCCGATCCTGACAATTTTATGAAGCTGTTCACTTCAAACAGCGGCAACAATCATGGCCGCTGGAAAAATCCCGGCTATGACGAATTGCTCGAGCAGGCCGCCCGCGAGCAAGACGAGAAAAAGCGCACCCGACTTTACGATCAAGCGCAAAAACTTCTTACTGAGACCGATGTTGCGATTGTGCCGCTTTTCTGGACCACCGAAGCAACCTTGCTGAATCCCAAATTCACCGGCCTCGAATATAATTCGATGGCGCGGATGGATTTAAGAAACGTCAAACCGGCGGCGAAGTAATCCGTAACCCGTTTGAATTACCGTAACCGCCCGGAATTTTTTTCGGCAATTTGCCAAGCCGGGTGAAATCGCATAAGGAGTAAAAGAAATCACCTCGAGGAAGGCGACCGAAATGGAACTCAGCGAAGATGATGTGCTGCACATATTAAAATTGATCGATGAATCGAAATTCGACTATTTTCAACTCGAAGTCGGCGAGCTCAAAATCACCGTCAGTAAGGGCGATCCCATTCCGCTCGGCTCCCCTACCGCACAATCGATCGCTGCTCCGGCACCGAGTTCAACCGTAGCAGCGAAACCTCAGTCGACAGCAAGTTCGAGTACGCCCGCAGCCGCAAAACCCGCGACGATTCCGGAAGGCATGGTGCCGATCACGGCGCCGCTCCTGGGAACCTTCTACGTCGCACCTGAGCCCGGCGCGCCGCCTTTCGTCAAAGTTGGCCAGCAGATCACGGAAGATACCACGGTCGGTCTGATCGAAGTCATGAAAGTGTTTAACAGCGTGCGGGCCACCGTGGGCGGAACCATCGTGGAAGTCGTTGCGCAGAACGGCCAATTCGTCGAATTCGGTCAGGCGCTGTTCATCGTTAAACCGTAAAACCCTTTTTTTCTGGATAGGCGACGAGTTACTTTTCCGCGCTGCGAAAGTATCTTCTCCCTTTTTCTTAGGCTCAGGAGCCCTCATGTCGGTTAGACGAGTTTTGATCGCCAATCGCGGCGAGATCGCCGTCCGTATTATCCGCGCCTGCCAAAGCCTCGCCATCGAGACCGTCGCCGCGGTTTCAGAAGCCGACCGCGAAAGCATGGCGGCCCGGCTGGCGAACCGGGCCGTGTGCATCGGACCGGCGCGCTCCATTGACAGCTATTTGAAAGTGGAGAACCTGATCGCCGCCGCACAGGGCACCAGCTGCGACGCGCTTCATCCCGGCTATGGTTTTCTTTCAGAGCGGGCCAGCCTAGCACAAGCCTGCGCTGAGAATGACATCACGTTCGTCGGTCCGAGCGCGGAAAATATCATGCAGATGGGCGATAAGCTCGAAGCCCGCAAAATCGCCCGCTCCGCTGGCGTACCGCTCGTGCCAGGCTCCGATCACGCAAAAAATCCGGATCAAGCCGCGCAGCTCGCCGAGGAAATCGGCTATCCGTTGTTGTTGAAAGCCTCCGCGGGCGGCGGTGGCCGCGGCATCAAGCTGGTTTCGAACAGAGACGAAATCGAAAACACGTTTCGCACCGCCGCCGCCGAAGCGCGCGCCGCGTTCGGGAACGATACGCTTTACATGGAAAAATATGTCGGCAACGCCCGCCATATCGAAGTCCAGATTCTCGGTGATTCACAGGGCAATGTCATTCATCTTGGCGAACGTGATTGTTCTTTGCAGCGGCGGCATCAAAAGATTATCGAAGAAGCGCCTGCCTATGCGGTGCCGCCGGAGGTCCGCGCGAAAATCTGCAATGCAGCGGCGGTCTTGGCCCGCAGCATCGGCTATCGAAGCGCGGGCACGATCGAATTTATTTACGATAACGCCAGCGCCGAATTTTATTTCCTCGAGATGAATACCCGCATCCAGGTCGAACATCCGGTCACCGAAATGATCACGGGCGTCGATTTAGTCGCCCAGCAGTTGCACATCGCGCGCGGCGAGTCGCTGCCGTTCAAGCAATCCGATATCCGATTTGCCGGCCATGCCATTGAATGCCGCATCAATGCGGAATCGCCGCAGCATGGATTTCGACCCTGTCCCGGCCATATCGCCGATTGGCAGGAGCCGCGCGGACCAGGAATTCGTGTGGACACTCATTGTTTTCCAGGCTACTTCGTTCCACCCTACTACGACTCTTTGCTCGCCAAGCTGATCGTGCACGCCGATACGCGCCAGGGCGCTGAGAATCGTACGTCTCAAGCGCTCGATCACTTTCACGTGAGTGGCATCGACACTTTGATTCCCTTTCTAAAAACCGTCATCGACGATCCCGAATACCGGGCGGGTGCCGTCAATACGCGCTGGCTGGAAAAAAAGCTAGAAGAATATTCCGCGCGCGAAGCGGGTTAACGCGTTAACAATTCCAGTAAAACCACGAACGTTGGCTGGCTTTTCTTCTCCACATCCCGGGGGACATTTCGTGGTGAAGATTTCTGTTTTGTGACTAAATTGCGCCACGCTTGTATGACAAGGCAGAGAGCCTGCGTTACATTCAGCACAGCTCGATGATTTCTATATTAGTGAAACGCTTCGTTCATGGCGTGATCGTTCTCTGGGCCGTGGCCAGCCTGACGTTCATCCTTTTGCGGCTCGCGCCCGGCGGGCCCTTCGATAGCGAGCGCAAGCTGCCGCCGGAAATCATCGCCAATCTCGAAGCCAAATATCATCTGAACGAGCCCGTGCTCGAGCAGTATTCTCGGTATCTCGCCGGAGTGGCACGCGGCGATCTTGGTCCCTCTTATAAGTATCTGGATCGCGGCGTCACGGAAATTATCGCCGATACTTTGCCGACTTCGGCCTTGCTCGGCGCGCTCGCCGTAATCTTCGCAGTGCTCGTATCTTTTCCCCTCGGCTTATTCGCCGCGTATTACCGCGAGTCAGTCATCGATCGGTTCTGTTTGTTTCTTGCCACTCTCGGCATCTCACTGCCCAATTTCATCCTCGGCGCCTTGCTTATCTGGGCCGTAGCTTTGCAGTTGGGCTGGCTGCAGGCCGGTCGTTGGGACGATTGGAGCAGCGTGATCTTACCAATGGTCACGCTGGGGGCCGCGCCGGCAGCCTACTTGTCCGCGCTGCTGCGCTCGACCCTGATCGAAACGTTGGGCGAGGATTTTGTGCGGACCGCACGCGCCAAAGGCGCGCGCGAACATTCGGTGATCGCAAGACATGCGCTGCGTAATTCACTGATCCCCATTCTGACCGTGATGGGACCGCTCACCGCCGCCCTGCTCACGGGCTCCTTTGTCGTTGAATATGTATTCGCTATCCCTGGCATGGGGCGGTTTTTTATCACCGCCGTCACCGACCGCGATTATCCGCTGATCATGGGCGTTTCGCTCGTTTATACAGCGATTCTGGTGAGCGCCAATTTTGCCGTCGATCTTCTCTATGGTTGGGTCGATCCGCGCATTCGCGCTGAATAGAAGCTATGGCGCTCGAACTGAGTCCCGTTAAAACCACGGGGAACCGTCTTCTCCCGATCAGTGCGGTGTTCTTGTTGATCGTCATCTCATCCGCGGTCGTTGGGCCCTGGTTATCGACTTACACGGTTGGCGGTTTGGAAGCGGCGCGCCTCTTGGAACCGCCGACCGCGACGCATTGGATGGGCACAGACGGGCTCGGACGCGATCTGTTGATTCGAGTGCTCTATGGCGCGCGAGTTTCGCTCACCGTGGGTCTCGGCACGGCAGCCATCGCGCTGATGATCGGAACACTCTATGGTCTTATCGCGGGTTTCAAGGGCGGCAACTGCGATCACGCCATGATGCGTATCGTCGATTTATTTTACGGCCTGCCTGACATGTTGATATTCATTCTGCTGTCGCTAGTGTTCGGCAGAAATATCGGCGGCTTGCTGATCGCGCTCGGGCTGGTTTCCTGGGTGCGCTTCGCGCGCATCGCTCGCGGCCAGGTGCTGCAAGCAAAGGAATTTCTTTTTGTTGAAAGCGCCTATGCTCTCGGCGCTTCACGCGGGCGGATCCTTTCGCGCCATATCCTGCCCAATATTGTGGGTCCGATTCTGGTCACTCTAACGTTTAGTATTCCGTCGGCGATGCTCGCGGAATCCACGCTGAGCTTCATCGGTATCGGCATCAACGATCCGTATAGCGCATGGGGAACGAGCTGGGGCACGCTGGTGCAGGACGGCTATCGCGCGATGCGCAGCTACCCGCATGTAATCGTTTTTCCAGCCGCGGCGATTTTTTTAACAATTTTGTCGCTCAACATACTCGGTAATGGTTTGCGCGATATTCTGGATCCAAGACAGCGTTAAACGTGTTTTCTGCTTTATCTAATGCAGACCAAAATGCCTCTCGATTGATTGACTTAGCAGCACATTCCCGTTATTAAACTAAAGTTTACGTCCGTAGCGAGCCGTTAGCTCAGTCGGTAGAGCATCTGCCTTTTAAGCAGAGGGTCGCCGGTTCGAATCCGGCACGGCTCACCAGCAAACCCCTCGCAAATTTAAGCAGTTGCTCTAGCGGCTCAATAGCGGCTCACACCGACTTTCGGCGATTGCCATATCCGGAGTAGCGGTTTGCCGGCTTCGCGCCTCTGATCGCCGCGACCTTGTTCTTCGACCGTGCTTGCAGTTGATCCGTGTCGTATCGCTCGTTGATGGTCGGTGTAGTTCATTCTATTTGCCTCGATCGTTCAAAAGTTTCTGTTGTTGATGTAGTATCGCGCAGCATATACTTTATACAAAGACCAGCCGGAAGACTCATACGCATATAAACGGTCCGGTTAATCTAGGAGGGAGATGATGAATATGAACCAAATCGTGTATGACCTCGCCTACTGGTTTGATTTCGTCTTGCTTGCGGTAAGCCATCATCCTCTGATTTCCGTGGCCACAGTGTTGGTCGCTTTTCTTTTCTATCAGGCCCTAGGCGTAATGAAGGTCATTGGCACAATAATCAGCTTTGCCCTAGCTGTGGCCACGGCCATTCTGTTACAGATGTTGATGTGAGATGCGGACCATCGCCCACACAGCACACAACACCAACACTACCCACCGGTTAAGTTTCGGCTAAGTATCACTGCGAATAACGCCAAGATGATTCCTCGCACATGAACGAACATGAGCCTACGTGCTCGGTCCTTGGGCTTGTCCATCTCCAACTCGTCGTTTATCCGCTGCCATTGATTGGTTGCCGTAAAAACCGATCCTGTTTTTGTCGAGGCGGAATGGCGGAATCGCTATCCAGGATCGAACCTCTTTTTAGTGAATAACTGGGAAGCGATGGTATTTGAGGCGGTGCGTTAAATGCCTAGGGTCGCCAGAAAATCCAAGATGGAATCAGCAGCAATGTGTCCGATTTTCGTCGCGAAGGTGCGTTGTTCGCTGTCGCTTTCTGCGGTGGATTGCCTTGAAAAAGGTATAGATTTTAGTAAGGTGTGATCTTTACTTTCACCCTTGCAAAGACTTTTAAGCAGAGGGTCGCCGGTTCGAATCCGGCATGGCTCACCAGCAATCGTCCCCGTCGTCTAGCTCGGCCCAGGACACCGGCCTTTCACGCCGATAACACGGGTTCAAATCCCGTCGGGGACGCCATGATATCATTGAGGAAATTGGCCGACTTGGCCATAACTTCGCTATTTGCCGCCAGATTCACCTCGCTGTCTGGATCAAGCTCGGAGATCGCGCAGTAATGTTTTTCGATCATAGCCACTGACGTCCCGCAGTAGTCCGCAACCCGCTTCAAGTTAACATTCTTGCCGACCATGTCGCTAATAAACGTATGGCGGCACGCATAGAACTTGTGCTTGCGAATCTGCAGCGCATCGAGAATGCGGTCCCAATAATCGATCCTGAACGACGCGGCGTTGAGCGGATCACCATGCTTGTTTAGAAATACCTTGTCGCTTGGCTTTGACCAGGGGTGGCGCAGTGTCTCGATCAGGTCCATGAGCGCACGGCTTATGGTGATTGTCCGCCCGCTGTGTGTGGTCTTTGGATGATCGTTGTCTTGGCCGAGGTGGCGCGACTTGTTGATCCGGATTGTCCTTTGCCCCGCGTTAATATCTGCCCAGGTGAGCGCGATTGTCTCGCTCGGTCTCATGCCGGTATCAAGCTGCACGCAAATGAAGGGATAGTAAAACGGCTCATGCTTTAAGAACGCCTCACATATGCGCCGCTTCTCTTCTGCCGTGAGCGGGTCAGGTGGTTCTTGTTTTGGCTTAGGCCATTGGATTTGCACAAACACGTCTTTCAGATCGCCGCGCTTGTCTCGGTACATAGCGCGAAAACAGCCGTCGATAATATTGCGGCAAGTCTTAACCGAAAGCCCCTTGTCTGTGAGTTCGGCGCGAAACTTATTGAGCATATCGGCCGTGATGTTGGACAAA
>Ga0207683_10000239_pt1 | contig 48926 bp, 44 predicted proteins | sample KBSM73metaG_FD_184333 | JGI IMG/M metagenome (GOLD analysis project Ga0207683, IMG submission 184333) | Miscanthus rhizosphere microbial communities from Kellogg Biological Station, Michigan, USA - KBS M7-3 metaG (SPAdes) (version 2) | ecosystem: Host-associated > Plants > Roots > Rhizosphere >...
CACGTGGGCGTACCCGCAACCGGGCTACCGTTGGCGTTGACGAGCGTGCCTGCCTGCGACACATAGGCGAGCGTGGCATCGGCGGGGCTGAGCGTGAAGCTCAGCGCGCTGATCAGTTGATTGGCCGCGGTAATCCCGGACTGCAGATTCGTCAGAATGATCTGCAGCGTGTTCGCGCCAAACGTGAACGAGGCGGTTGCGTCGACGGGGTTGTTATTGTTGTTCGTTGCTTGGAACGTAAAAATCTGGCTCGCTTGCGCGCCGGTGGACAGCGCCAGGGCCGTCACGGTCGCAGCGATCAGTGCCTTGATCTTCATGGGAAAGCCTCTCTTGTTTACAATCCGGACGATATTTCCGTCCACACGGGTCCTGTGTTGCAAGGACCGGGCCACTTCGCCAACCGTATGAATGGAAAGCAATAAACCCGCAGCGCCGCGACCCGTTCCCGCCGTCTGTAATATTCGCCGACACCGAAAACGTGCCCTATGCCCATGTCATGGACCGAAAACCAGTAAACCGCCTCGGATTGAACAAAGTAGGAGGTGCTCCTACAACGCGGACCGGGCCAACGTCACCACCTCGGACGAGAGTGCGGCGAGCGAGATCCAGGCCGTCCGGTCGGCTCGTGGCATCGCCGCACGATTCTGGGGCGTGTCGAGGATCGTCGGCATCAGGCAGTGCACGGACACGCCCCACGGTTCGAGCTCCGCGGCCATGCTTTCGCTCAGCCGCGCCACGCCGTTCTTGGCAACGGCGTAGGCCGCCGCGCCGGCGCCGCCGTGGGCGCTCGAGGCGGCCGCCACGTTGACGACGCAGCCCGACCGCGCCGCGATCATCGCCGGCACGACCGCCTGCACCGCATGGACCGCCGTCATCACGTTGAGGTCGAACATGCGGCGCCAGAGGGCGTCGGGCGCCTCGTGCACGGCCGGGCCCATCGCGAAGCCGCCCGCGATGTTGCAGAGGACGTCGATCCGCCCCCAGCGGGCGAGCACTGCCGCGGCGGCCGCGCGGGTCGCGGCGGCGTCGAGCAGGTCCGCGACGACGATCGCGCGGCGCGGATCCGCGGCCGCGGCCGCACCGCCGTCGTGCACGACGCCTGCCACGCGCGCCCCGGCCGCGAAGAAGGCGTCGGCCACGGCGCTTCCAAGGTTCCCGGCCGCCCCCGTCACCACCACGACGCGCCCGTCGAACTCGTCGCTCATCTATTTGATCGCATTGAGGAGGTTGGAAGGCGAGTACTGGTCGGTCAACACCCGCGTGCCGGGCGGCCAGCCGCGCTCGATCTCGAACCGCGGCAGCACCCACGACTTGTCCACGCCCACGGCCGCGAGGCGCGCCTCGAGCGCGTCGGCGTTCCGGGCGATCTCCGCGCGGTCAGGCAGCCCGCCCATCCGCACGACGATCACGCGGTTGTTGGTCTTCAGCGCGTAGAAGTCGCCGAAGGCGGCGTGATACGTGGCTGACTCGTAGTGATACAGCTTGCTCGACGTGAACGTGTTGCCGGCCAGCACGCCCCGCTCGCTCAGGATCGATTTCACCTCCTGCAGGAACTCGAGCGTCAGCATGTGCTCCGGGATGTACTCGTGATCGTAGGCGTCCAGCACGACGAGGTCGTACTTGACGCCGCGCCGCTGCATCCGCTTGACGAACACCCGGCCGTCCTCCTCGTGCACGCTGGTGCGGGGGCCCGGCTTGAAGTCGAAATACTGCCGCGCCATCCGCACGACGGCGGGATCGATCTCCACCGCGTCGATCGTCGCGTTGGGGAACACCTGCTGCATCGCCATCGTGATGCCGCCCCCGCCCAGGCCCACGACCAGGATGCGCTGAGGCGCCGGGACGAGATAGCTCGCGCCCATGACGAGGCGCGCGTAATTGAAGACGAGGTGCGACGGATCGGCCAGCGACTCGCACGACTGGCGCACGTTGAGGTTGCGGCCGAACGCCATGCACCGCAGGCCGTCGTCCTCGTAGATCGTGATGTTGCGATAGAGCGAGCGCTCCTGGTGCAGCACGTCGGACTGCGCGCCATCGGGCGCGCCGACGACCAGCAGGGCGCCCACGAGCGCTGCGCCGCGCCGCCCGCGGGACGTCCGCGCGCGGCGGCCGCGGCGGTCGCCACGGTCATTGCGCATCGCGAAACGGCAGTGCCGCGAGTCCGAGCAGGAAGGAGACGACGATCATGCCGACGAAGATCTGGTTCACCTCGAACCACAGCACCATGTAGAACGACGTGAGGATCGTACCGGCTGCGCTGCCGAACGTCGAGACGAAATACAGCACGCCGGCCGAGCGCCCGGTCGACGCCACGGTAGTGGCGAGGAGCCGCACCGCGTAGGGCGACACCATGCCGGAAATGGCGGTCGGCACGAAGAACAGCAATGACGACGCCACGAGCGACGCGTAGCGCGGGTCCTGGATGTGCTCGAAGATCCAGTCGAGCACGCGATCGCCGAGGAGCACGATCGGCAGCGACGCCAGCGCGGCGGCGATCAGCACCAGGCCCAGCCGGCGAAGCGTGGGGGTGAACAGCGAGAGCTGGCCGCCGAGCAGGTAGCCGAGCGACAGCGCCAGCATGAAGACGGTGATGATGCCGCCCCACACGTAGATGCTGTTGCCGAAGCTGGGCGCGAGGATGCGCCCGCTCAGCAGCTCGACCGCCATCACGTAATAGCCGCTCCACGCCGCGATGGCGAAGATCGCGAACCGTCTGCCCATTCGCCGTCGTCCCGTTTCAAACCGGACGCAAGGCTAACAGACATGGTCACGGCTGCGCGTGGACGTAGCACTGGATCTTTTCGTACGCCCAGCCGAAGTTGCCGTTGCCGAGCTCGGCGAAGTTGGTCGTGTAGAAGTGATCGCGGCCGTGCGTGTTCCAGTAGCGATACAGCGGCACGAGGCCCGTCCCGGGATTCGGATGGACGTAGCCGGCCGGGCCTTCCAGCACCCAGCCGAACTTGCCGGGGCCGATCTCGCTGTAGTCGGTGGTGAAGAAGTGGTCGCCGATGTTCGAATTCCAGTATCTGTACAGCGGCACCGTGCCGGCGACGGCCGTCGCGTGGACGTAGCAGGCGACACCTTCGTACTGCCATGCTGCAGTGCCGCCGCCGAGCTCCGCGAAGTTCGTCGTGTAGAAGTGATCGGGAATCTGCGCGTTCCAGTAGCGATAGAGCGCGATGGGCACGTCGCCTTCGGCGGCGCCTCCCAGCATCTGCCGGAGGTCGGGCCGTGCGCCGATCCGCTGCGTGGCCGGAAACACCGCCGACGCCTGCTGCGGCGAGCCCGAGGCTCGGAGCAGCGCCCGCGCCGTCGCGGGCGTGAGGAGCGGCGCTCCGCGCGCACGGAAGGCGCCCTGGACGCAGCCGAGGGCGCCGGCGACGATCGCTCCGGCCGCGGACGTGCCGGCGAAGTGGTCGGTGTACCAGGCGTTCGGATCGGATCCGCCCTGCAGGTCGCCGTAGCCGGTCGTGGTGACTTCCTGCCCCCAGCCCTGGACATCGAGCGCCGCGCCGTAATTGGAGAACAGAAGCCGCGAGCGGTCCGTGCCCCACGTGGCGCCGTGGGTGTTGGGCGGCGGCGCGCCGGCGCCCACGAGGACCGCACCGCTGTCCCGCGCGCCGCGGCGCAGCGGATTGCTCCACGCGGCGGGAAAGCCGGCGGCCGGCGCGTCGTAGAACGGGTCGTCGAGACTCTCCTGGCCGTTGCCCGCGATCTCGACGACGATCACGCCCTTCGCGGTGGCGTAGCGGATCGCGTCGAAATCGTCCGGCCACCATTCCAGCGGAAGGTAGCCTTGCTGCGCAGTGTATGGACCAGTGTTGGAGCGCGGGCCGGCGCGGTGGAGCTCGATCAGCAGCAGATCGCCGGGGTTGAGGCGATCGGCGGCCGCGCGGATGGCGATCGCGGTGCCCGTGTCGGCCGCGATCGCGCACACGTTGGCGTCGGGGCAGATGCCGGCGACGCCGATTCCGTCGCCGCCGAGCACGCCGAGCACCGCGGTGCCGTGATTGATGTTGTCGACGAGCGTGTCGGGGGTGCCGCCCACGACGCCCCCCTGGTTCGCGTGCAGGTCCTCGTGCCCGAAGTTCCAGCCGGCCTCGACGTCGATGATCTGGACGCCGGCACCGCGCCCCCCCGGCTGCGTCCACGCGTAGCGCGCGTCGACGCCGCCAGGCGCGGCGTCGAGATAGCCCTGCCGCACGCTGAAGTCAGGGGTTGCCGCCGGTGCGGGTCCTGCCTTCGGCTGCATGTCGTTGAGGCCGCCGGGCTCGGCCGCGGGCTTCACGTAGGCCGCCTCGACGTGCGGCAGCGCGCGAAGGTCGCGCGCGAGGGCGTGCAGTCCCGTCGCGTCGCCGTGCACGCGGTAGTAGAGCGACAGGCGCGGCGCCGCGACTCCGGCCGCCGCGAGCCGCGCGACCGCGGCGTCGACGCGGTCCTCGGTTGCGCCGAAGAGCGGACGCATCTCCGCGCGCGCCGCCGTCATCGCGCTCTGCAGCGACGCGACGTCCGCGCCGGCCAGTGAACGCAGTCCCGCGGTGCCGGCGCGAAGCCGCACGTCCGCGGCGACGACGACGATGAGCTCGGGGGTGGACGCGCTGGAAGCGGGCATGGACGTTCTCCTCGCGCCGGCGGCGGCGGACGCACCGGCTGTCGCGGCCGAGCATTGCACCGCGCGTTCGCGCCGGTCAAGCGACGATTCGCCCGCGCCTATAGAATGCGGAGGCACGCGCAACGGATCGTGCGCACGCCGCGAAGGTTTCGATTTGATCACCGCCGAACTGCTGACCCACGTGCCGCTGCTCGCCGGCATCGAAGAATCCGAGCTCGAGAGCGTCGCGGCACGCATGGCCGACGTGCCGCTGCGCACCGGCGACTGGCTCATCCAGGAAGGCGAGGTTGCGGCGTTCTTCATCGTGCTGTCCGGCTCGCTGGCCGTGACGAAGCGCGTCGGCGGCCACGAGCTCGAGCTCACCACATACGGTCCCGGCGACTACGCGGGCGAAGTGCCGCTGCTGCTCGGCGCCCCGGCGCTCGCGAGCCTGCGCGCCCGCGAGCCGACGCGCGTCGCGCGGCTGCAGGACCAGGACTTCCGGGAGCTGTTCGTCGCCTGCCCCGAGCTCAACGCGAAGATCCTCGGCACGATGGCTACGCGCATCCAGCGGCTGCAGGCGGCGACCGCGAGGCTGCCCGAAGAAGTCGTCACGCTGATCGGCCATCGTTTCGACCTCGCCTGCCACCGGTTGCGGGATTTCCTGGCGCGCAACCACGTCGGGCATCGCTTCGCTGATTTGCGCGATCCGCTCGCGCGCACGTGGGTGCCGCACGAGCCGCGCGCGGACGACGCCTATCCGCTGGTGGTGTTCCCGGACGGCACGCGGCTCGTCACTCCCTCACTGCGGGCGGTCGCCGACAAGCTCGGGTTGCAGACGAAGCCGGCGGACCGCCGCTACGACGTCGCGATCGTCGGCGCCGGTCCCGCGGGACTCGCGGCCGCGGTGTACGGCGCCTCGGAGGGGCTGTCCACCATACTGATCGAGCGCGAGGCACCGGGCGGCCAGGCGGGCACGTCGTCGCGGATCGAGAACTACCTCGGGTTTCCCACGGGCGTTTCCGGGGACGAGCTCGGCAGCCGCGCGCTGCACCAGGCGAAGCGCTTCGGCGCCGAGATCCTCGTCGCGCGCAACGTCGTCGGCATCGACGCGCCCCACGACGACGATCGCCGCGCGGTGCTCCTCGACGGCGGTACGCGCGTGGACGCGCGATCGGTGATCATCGCCACCGGCGTGACCTGGCGGCAGCTCGACGCGCCCGGCGCCGATCGCTTCGTCGGCCGCGGCCTCTACTACGGCGCCGCGCGCACCGAGGCGCCGGCCACCCGCGGCGCCGACATCTTCCTGATCGGCGGCGGCAACTCCGCCGGGCAGGCGGCCATGTTCCTGTGCGGCTACGCGCGCTCGGTGACGCTGCTGGTGCGCGGCCCCTCGCTCGCCGCGAGCATGTCGCACTACCTGATCCAGCAGCTCGGCACGCAGCCGAACGTCCGCCTCGAGTGCTACTGCCGCGTCGCGGGCTTCGAGGGTGGCGATCACCTGGAGGCGATCCTGATCGAGGATCGCCGCTCGGGCGCGCGCCGCCGTGTGGCGACCAATGCCGTCTTCGTGTTCATCGGCGCCGACGCCGTCACGGACTGGCTGCCGCCCACGGTGATCGTCGACGCGCGCGGCTACGTCTGCACCGGCCGCGACGTGATGGACCTCGTCGCCGCACGCCACGCGACGTGGCCCCTCGAGCGCGACCCCTACCTCCTGGAGACGAGCGCGCCGGGCGTGTTTGCCGCCGGCGACGTCCGCCACGGCTCGATCAAGCGCGTCGCCGCCGGCGTGGGCGAAGGCAGCATGGCCATCGCCTTCGTGCACCAGTTTCTCGCGGAGCTCGCGGCAAGGGCGCCGGCACAGGGCGCCGTCGCCGAGCCGGGGCGGGGCACCGCCGTCACCGCGCCGTCGGCGCGGTGACGGGCAGCGTCCGCCAGTCGACGGATTTCGCGACGATCCCCTCGAACGAGCGGATCGACGCCAGCGGCACCTGCGGCGCCGTCGTGCCGATCGCGGGCTCGCCGCGTTCCATCCGCCGCGCGGCGTCGACCATCACCTTGCGAAAGCGCACGATCGCCGCGTCGCTCGATCCCAGCCGCTCGCGCGAGCGGTCGGTGATCGGCCCCATCGTCTCCCACATCGCCATGTCCTGCGTCGGGATGCCGGGGATGCCCGTGTGGTCGCCCTGCTTCATCGCCTCGCGGTCCTGCAGGAACATGTTCGCCAGCGTGCGCACGCGGCGATAGTTGCCGTCGAGGTCGACGCCGACGCGCGCATGGCAGAACGCGCGCCATTCGTCGCCGGTGACGCCCTCGCCCCAGTCGCTCCACGCGATGAAGTAGAACATCGTGTGCGTGTCGTCCATCGGCACGTTGACGTTCGCGAGGCTGTAGCGGTCGTTGGGCGGGATCAGCGCCGTCGACGGCGCGACGAACGCCGTGATCCGCACGTAGTCGTGCGTGTCGGCCTGCTTGAGCGGGCGGCGGATCGCGGCGTAGCGCATGCCGTAGCTCGTCGTCTCCACCTCCAGGCGCGGCGCCTTGTCGTCCGACGGCCGCGGCCAGACGCCGTCCTTGGCCATCGCGCGGTCGACATGGGCGGCCGGCATGTCCGTCGAATGCAGCGTCGAGCTGTGCGCGGAATCGATCGCGCCCTCGAGGATCTGCGCCCAGTTGCAGTCGACCTGCATCTTGACGATGGCGACGCGCGTGTCCGGCGTGGGCGCGAACGCCGGCGGCTCGAACTCGCGCAGCGTCTCCGGCGGCCCCATGTAGACCCACACGAAGCCGCCGGCCTCGCGGGCCGGATACGCGGTGTGGCGGACGCGCTTGCCGAGCGTGCTGGTCGGGGGCTCCGACGGCGTCTCCAGCACGTTGCCTTCGACGTCGACTTTCCAGCCATGATAGAGGCAGCGCAGCCCGCATTCCTCGTTGCGTCCGAACGCCAGCGACGCGCCGCGATGCGGGCAGTGCTCGCCAACGACGCCGACCCGGCCCCGCGTGTCGCGGAAGGCGACGAGATCCTCGCCGAGCAGCCGCACGCGCACCGGCGCGCCGTCGGCGGCGGCGACCTCCTCGCTCATGCAGGCAGGCAGCCAGTGACGGCGCATGAGCTGGCCCATGGGCGCGTCGCCCTCGACCCGGCACAGCAGCTCGTTCTCTTCGTGCGTCAGCATCTACGTTTCCCCGGTCAGCGCCACCTGGCGCTCGAGCGCGATCTCGCGATTCTCCCGCGTCGAGGCCAGGATGGCGAGGCAGGCCTCCAGCGTCGCGCGGCCCCACTCGCCCGTGTGCACGGCCGCGCGCGTGCCGGCGGCGGCGTCGCAGAGCTCGTCGACCACCTCGGCGCGCGGCAGCGCCGGCGGGGGCAGCGCATCGAGCCGCTCGCCGCCGTCATCGTAGATCGTCACGCCATGCGGCCCCGGCCGCAGGTCGGCGCCCTCGCACGACGCGATGACGAGGCCGAATTGCGGATGCGCGGCTGGCGGCCCGGCGACGGCGCCGGTGGCCCCGTACATCCGCGCCTGCCGCAGCGCCGCCTCGGCGGCAGTGCCGGCGGCGCCGACGGCGGCACGCGCCCCGGAATGGCGCGCGCGATCCTTGGCGTGGCCCATCTCCCCCGTCCACCCGCACAGCTCGTCGCTGTCGAAGTGCGCGTAGCCGCTGTACGTGAGCGTGGCCGCGACGCCGTCGCCGAACGTCATGAACGCCGCGTACGCGCCGTCGATCCGCCGCGCGGCGTCCCACGCGCCGGCGGTCGCGCGGAGGCTCCGCGCGCATCCGCCGGCGAGGTGGCGCACGACGTCGATCTGGTGCGCCGCCTGGCTGTAGACCGCGCCGCCGCCCTGCGCCGCGTCGAGCTCGCCGGCGTGGCGTGGCCGATAGACGAAATCGGTGAAGGCGAGCGCAGTGATCATCCGCAGCCGCCCGTAGGCGCCACCGCGGATCAGCGCCCGCGCGCGCCGCACGGGCGCGTCCGCGGAATGGCTCGGTCCGACGACCAGCGCCACGCCCGCGCGACGCGCGGCCGCGATCATCGCGTCGCAGTCCGCCAGCGTGAGCGCCATCGGCTTTTCGACCAGCACGTGCTTGCCGGCGCGGGCGGCCGCGATCGCATGCGCGGCATGGAGCGGATGTGGCGTCGCGACGTAGATCGCGTCAACGGCGGGGTCGCCGCACAGTGCGTCGACCGTCGCGTGCGCCGTGCCGCCGAACTCCGCGACGAAGCGCTCGCGCGCCTCGGCGCGCGGGTCCGCCGCCGCGACGAGGTCGACCCGGGGATGGGCGCCGAGCGTCGGCGCCATCAGCGCGAACGCGCGGCCCAGTCCGGCCACTCCGAGGCGCAACCGCGATGCCTCCATCGGCGTCAGATCTTGAACGCCTCGAGCGTCTCCGGCGCGAACAGCGCCTCGGGCTCCAGCAGTCGTTTCGAGAGGCCCTGCGCGTGGTGATAGCCGAGGAACGTCGCGAGCGTCGCGCGGTTCGCCGCGAACCCGTACGGCCAGAAATCGTCGCCCATCAGCGCACGCGCATCCTCCACGTGCGCGATGAGCCACGGCAGCATCGTCTTCAGCGCCGCCGTGACGTGGAGGTCGGCATACGTCCGCCGCTGCGCTTCCGCGAACGCCTTCATCAGCGCCTGCGCGATCCACCGGTTTCGCTCGTACACGTCGGCGCGGATCACCACCGTGTGCATGATCGGGAAGATGCGCGTGCGCTCGTAATATTCGCGCTCGACGGCGGGGTAGTTCTCGAACAGCCGCCGCACCTTGCCGTCGCCGCGGCCGAACGTCGACGGCATCCGCGCCGTGTGCAGCGCGTCGATCTCGCCTGCGGCCAGCATGGCGGAAAGCGTCTGCGTCGGGCCGATCGGCTGGACGCGGATCGACGGCGGCAGGTCGAGCTTCAGCTTCTCCGAGCGGCCGGGCTCTTCCTCTCCGCCGGTGAAGTACGTGACGCCGTCGACCGGCACGCCGTAGTGCTCGGCGAGGATGCCGCGGATCCACACCGGCGCGGTCATCTGGAATTCCGGCGTGCCGATCCGCTTGCCGACGAGGTCGGCCGGCGCGCGGATACCGCTGTCCGTATTGACGTAGATCGACGAATGGCGGAAGAAGCGCGACGGAAACACGGGAATGGCCACGAACGGCCGCGGCTCGCGGAACATCGACACCGTGTACGACGACAGCGACATCTCGGCGACGTCGAACTCGCGGTGGCGGAGCATCCGGAAGAACGTCTCCTCGACCGGGAGATCGAGGTAGGTGAGGTCGATGCCGTCGGGTTTGACCGAGCCGTCGGCAAGCGCGCGCGTGCGGTCGTAGTTCCAGCAGGCGAGCGAAAGCTTCAGTCGTGACACGCGGCGCTCCCCATGGCGTTCATCCCGTACGGGCGACGGCCGCCCGCCCGCATGGTAGGGCACGCGCGCGCCGGAGGGCAACTCGCGGCACCGCGACGTTGCCGCCCGCGGCATACTCTCGGCTTCCCTCTCCAACGCTCGACGTGCCGGCCCCATGACAGACGCACGACCCCCCAAGCGCGTGGTCTTCCTCGACCGCGCCACGCTTCCCGCCGGCATCGTCGTGCGGCCGCCTTCATTCGCGCACGAGTGGATCACGCACGAGCTCACGGCCCCCGGCGAGGTGGCCGACCGCATCGCCGATGCCGACATCGTCGTCACCAACAAGGCGCCGGTGCGCGCCGCGGCGCTCGCCTTTGCGCCGCGCGTGCGAATGATCGCCGTCGCCGCCACCGGCTACGACAACGTCGACCTCGCCGCCTGCGCGGGCCGCGGCATCGTGGTGTCGAACGTGCGCAACTACGCCGTCAACACGGTTCCCGAGCACACGTTCGCGCTGATCCTCGCGTTGCGGCGAAGCATCGCCGCCTATCACGCGTCGGTGGCCGCCGGCGCGTGGCAGCGCTCCGGCCAGTTCTGCTACTTCGACTATCCGATCCGCGACCTCGCGGGCAGCACGCTCGGCATCATCGGCGACGGCGTGCTCGGCCAGGCGGTGGCGGAGCTCGCGCGCGCGTTCAAGATGCGCGTCCTGTTCTCCGCCTACAAGGGCGCGGCGGGAATGGGACCGCTGTACACGCCGTTCGACGACGTGCTGCGGCAAAGCGACGTGATCACGCTCCACTGCCCGCTCACCCCGGCGACGCGCAACATGATCGGCACGGCGGAGTTCGCGCGCATGGCGCGGCGCCCGCTCCTCATCAACACGGCACGCGGCGGACTGGTGGACGAAGGCGCGCTGGCGGCGGCGCTGACCGGCGGCGAGATTGCCGGCGCGGCGTTCGACGTGGCCACCGTCGAGCCGCCGGCCACCGATCACCCCTTCATGGCGCTGCTCGGCCGGCCGGACTTTCTGCTGACCCCGCATGTCGCCTGGGCGAGCGTCGAGGCGATCCAGGGGCTCGCCGATCAGCTCGTCGACAACATCGAGGCGTTCGAGCGCGGCGCACCGGTCAATCAGGTGACGGCCGCCTGAGGCGCGCCGCGTCGCGGGCCGCGCGTCCATTCCATTGGCATTGCGCCCCCGGGGCGAGTTCTTTAGGCTAGTGGCTGCACGCCGCAGCACGCCGCGTCGAATCCGACTGGGAGCACCACCATGGCAGCCTTCGTCCGCCCGCCGAGGGCAGGCATCTTTGTCGCGCTCTTCGCGCTGGCGGCGTGCGCGGCCACCTCCACGGCGCGCGGCGACGGCACGGGATGGTTCGATCCCACGCAGGTGCCGCAGGGCCGATGGGAATATTCGCAGCAATGCGCCGTGTGCCACGGCGCGCAGCTCCAGGGCACGGGCGCGCCCGCGCTCAAGGGGCGCGAGTTCGCCGCGCAGTGGAACGGCCGCAAGCTCGACGAGCTGTACACGTACGTCCACAAGAACATGCCGCTCGGCCGGGGCGCCGTCCTGCCGAGCCAGGAATACGCCGATATCGTCGCGTACATCCTCGCGCAGAGCGGCCTGCCGGCCGGCAACGAGCGCTTCACGCCGAAAACGCCGATGGATCGCGTGCTCACGCTCACGGGCGCCGCGGAGACGGGAAGCCTGGCCGCCACCGGCGCGCCCATCGACGTGAAGATCGGCGCGCTGTTCGGCGAGCTGAAGCAGCCCACGACGACGCGGCCGACGCAGGCGGAGCTCGACGCCGCAGACGCCTCCACCACCGACTGGCTGATGTACAACAAGGGCTACACCGGCCAGCGCTATTCGAAGCTCACGCTCGTCAACACGTCGAACGCCGCGCAGCTGCGCCCGCTCTGCATGTACCAGCTCGGCGAGATCGGCACGTTCTCCACCGGGCCCGTGATGTACGAAGGGCTCCTCTACGTGACGACGCACCTCGGGACCTACGCGATCAACGCCACGTCGTGCAAGAAGGTGTGGACGCACCAGCACGTCGCGCAGGGCCCGGAAATGAACGCGACGAACAAGGGCGTGGCGATCGCCGGCGGCCGCGTGATCCGCGGCACGCAGGACGGCTTCCTCTACGCGCTCGACGCGAAGACCGGCGCGCCGCTGTGGGAGCGGCAGGTGGCCGACTGGCGGGTCGGCGAGGGCATCGGCGCCGCGCCGATCGTGTGGAACGACATCGTGTACGTTGCCAAGGCCGGCGGCGACTGGGGCATACGCGGCCGCATGATGGCGTTCAAGGTGGAGGACGGCACGCTCGCCTGGGCGTTCGATCTCATTCCGCGCGGCAACGAGACCGGCGCCAGCAGCTGGGAGAAGGCGGACAGCGCCGAGCACGGCGGCGGCGCGGCGTGGGTGACGTACGCGCTGGATCGCGCGACGGGCACGCTGTTCGTGCCGGTCGGCAACCCGGGCCCCGACTATCACAAGGACATGCGGCCGGGCGCCAACCTGTTCACGATCTCCACCGTCGCGCTCGACGCGCGGACCGGCACGCTCAAGTGGTGGTACCAGCTCCGTCCCAACGACGACCACGACTGGGACGCAACCGTCGTGTCGCTGTTCGACGTCGGCAACCGCAAGCTCGTCGCCACGGCCGGCAAGGAAGGCATCCTGCACGTCGTCAACCGCGACGACGGCAAGCTCGTGTTCAAGCTGCCGATGACGACGCTGCTCAACCACGACGTGCCGATCACCAAGGAGGGCGTGCGTGTCTGCCCGGTGGCGGGCGTGCAGTGGAGCGGTCCCGCGTGGAGTCCCGCGACCCAGCTTCTGTACGTGAACGCGATCGACTGGTGCACGGTGTTCCGGCTCGGCCCCGATCCGACGTGGGTGGCGACCGTCCCCTACACGGGTCTCGGCAACGGCTGGGGCAGCAATGACGCGATCGAGAAGTGGGCCGGATGGATCAACGCCGTCGACCCGCGCACCGGCCGGATGGCCTGGCGCGTCAAGTGGGCCACGCCGATGTATGCCGGCATCACGCCCACCGCCGGCAACGTGCTCTTCACCGGCGACCTCAACGGCAACTTCCTCGCGCTCGACGCGCGCAATGGCCAGACGCTCTACAGCTTCAACACCGGCGGCCCGATCGCGGGCGGCGTCATCACCTACGAGCAGGGCGGGCGGCAGTACATCGCGGTCGCGTCCGGCAGCAGCGGCGGCTCGATCCCGCTCACCGGCGCCACCACCGTCGTGATCTTCGGGCAGTAGGCGACGCCGGCGGGTGCGCCGGTGCCCTCGCCTACCGGCGCATCCGCACCACGTCGGGAATGCCGGGCACGTTGGTCGTCGGCAGGTTCTTGGCGTGCGCCGGCACGACCTTCTTCTCGACGGGCGGCAGCGGCGGCCGCGGCCGGGGCGGCCGCGGCCGGATGTCGCCGTAGCCCGGCGCGTAGCCGAAGCCGTAGAAGTCGTAGCCGTAGCCGGTGTTGTCGGCTTGCGCCGGGACCGATGCCGCGCCGCCGTCACGCGCCGGCCCGTACTGCGCCCGCTGCGCATCTTCCTGCGCCAGGTCGGCCTTGCGTTGCGCGGCCGCGGCGTCGAGGGAAGCTTGCGCGCGCGCCAGCCGCTCGGTCGCCGCGGGGTCCGCCTTGCCCGGACGGATGTCGACCGCGGCACCCCCGGCGCAGGGCACGTCGGTGTAGAGCACGCGGCCGTCGGCCTGCGCGCAGCGATAGACCGGCGAATCGCCGGCGCGGGACGCCGCCGGCGACAATGCGACGAGGGCAGCAGCGAGCGCGACCAAGGGCGTGACGCGGTAGCGATTCATCGGTTGACCTTTCGTTGCGGTGTGCGCGCCTTGGCCGGCGCCTTCGCCGGCTCGTGCCGCCCGGCGTTGCCCGCGGCGGCGCCGTCCGCGGGCGGCTGCGGCGCCGCGCTCGCGGCCTGCAGCGCGGCGAGCGTCGCGCCTTGCCGGTCGGCGATTTGCTGCAGCCGCGCGTCCTGCGCCTGCTGGGCCGAGACGCGCGCCACGCGCTCCTCCTGCAGCATGGCCGTGGCGCCCGCCTGCCACTGTTGGAACGTGCGCGCGTTCTCGCGTTCCTCGACAAGCCCCAGGGCAGCGAGCGCCGTCGCCGCCGCGGCGAGCAGCGCCGCGAGCGACGCCACCGCGAGCGTGCGCCGGCCCGATGCACGGGCCCGCTGCACGTCGGCGTCCGCGCGCCGGAGCACGGCCGCGGACCTGTCGCTGATGTTCGCCTGCAGGAGCGCCGACCGCGCCGTGACGCGCGCGAGACTGCGCGTGAGCAGTGCGTAGTCGGAGAAGTCCCGCGACGCGCCGGCGGCGTCCATCGCGGCGGGCGGCGCGGCGACGTCCGCGCCCGCCGACTCGGCGAGCCCGGCCACGGCCTGGCGCAGCGCGGCCGTTTCGGTATCGAGCGCCGCCAGTGCCGACTGCAGGTCCTCGACCTTGACGGGCTGGAGCGCGGCGAACGTGCCGCCGAGGTCGGCGAGCTGGCGCTCGTGATCGGCGCGCAGCAGCCGGTCGAGATACGCGACGGCCGTCTCGCCCGTCGCGCGGGCGACGGCCTCGCGGCCGGCGCCGCCGTCGCGAAGGAGGCGCACGTCGGGCAGCGCGAGATAGGCCTCGGCGACGGTCTCGAGGTCCTCATCATTCAGCGTTTCCGCGCCGTTGGCGGCGCTCACCGAGGATCCGCCGTCGAGGCTCGCGACGCGCGCGAACAGGCGTCGGAGGCGCGCGGCGGGCGTGTCGTCGGGCGCGATGTCCGCGACGGCGCCGAGGTCGCCGAAGCGCCGCGGCCGAAGCACGAGCGTGCCGGCGGCCGTCTCCACCCGGATCGGGACGAAGGGCGTCTCTGACAGGTCGGTCATCGTGGCCGTCGCAGTGGGAACGGCATCGACTTTACCCCACCCGGAGCGCGCTGCGGCGGCCGCTGCAAGTCCGCGGTAAGCGATCTGTAAGCCGCCGCGTCAGCGGGCGCGCTCGCGCGAGGCGCCGCGCCCCGCTCTCGAGCTGCGCGGCCAAGCCATCGCGGAAAACGTGTTTTTTAACAATTGCTTAGGACGCTCTGCCGTGGCGAAAGAGCGCTCGCGCGGCAGGACCACGCGCCGCCGTGCGATCCGTCAGCGATCGGCAAGCGCCCGGTTCGCATAGTGCCGCTACGCCGAGACGGAAATCCTTCCGCCGCCGGCGCGAACCAAGAGCCTCGACCGAGTCACTGAAGGAGCACCACCATGAACAGCCTCCGCACCCTCGCCCGAATGGCCCGCGCCGCCGGCCCGTACCTGTTGCTCGAGATGATCCTCCCTGGCGGGACGCTGTTCGCACTGGCGCTGTACCTTCATCGTCGTGGCCATCTGCGTTTCCTCGACAACGCCGGACGCGTCGCCAACGCCGTGGGCGAGACGCTCGGCAGCGAGCTGATGGAAGTGAGCCATGCGCTGCAACCGGCCTACGCGTGGCCGATGCTGGGACACTTCGGCTGAACGGGTCGCGTGGACGGTGCGCGGTATCATTCCCGCGCATCGTCCGCGTTCCCATGAGCTGGATCACCGCCACTTACCGCATCCGCGCGCCCCGCGCGCAGCTCGACGATTTCGCGCGCGGGCTGGCGCTGGAGCAGAGCGTCGAGCTCTCGGACGCCGCCGTCACGGACGCGTTCGTGCGCGAGCGCGTGATGGGCCGGGTCGCGGCCATCCGGCCGGGGGCGGCGGACGTGCACGACGTCGACCTCCATCTCGCCACCGTCACCACGGGCCTCGACGTCGCGCAGACGCTGAACATGCTGTTCGGCAACGCGTCGCTCCATCCCAACGTCGCGCTCGTCGACGTCGTGTTCCCGCCCGAGGTCACGGCGGCGTTCCAGGGACCCCGCTTCGGCATCGCCGGAGTTCGCGCGCGGCTCGGTGTCGCCGATCGTCCGCTGTCCTGCGCCGCGCTGAAGCCGCAGGGGCTGTCGAGCGAAGCGCTGGCGGCCCTCTGCTACACCCTCGCCGTCAACGGCGTCGACGTCGTGAAGGACGACCACGGCCTGGCGGACCAGGCCTACGCGCCGTTCGCCGAGCGGGCGGCCGCCTGCCAGCGGGCGGTCACGCGCGCCGCGCAGGACACCGGCCGCGGCTGCCTGTACGCCCCGAGCCTCGTCGGCGCGCCCGCCGCCCTGGCCGCGCAGGCGCGGATCGCGCAGGACCTCGGGGTGGGCGCCGTCCTCGTCGCGCCGGCGCTCGTCGGCATGCCCGCGTTCGCCGAGCTCGTGACGAATCACCTCGACGTGCCCGTGCTCGCGCATCCGGCGATGGCGGGCGCGGTGCGCATCGCGCCGCCCCTCCTTCTCGGCAAGCTCTTCCGCTGGCTCGGCGCCGACGCGGTGATCTTCCCCAACTTCGGCGGACGCTTCAGCTTCGACGAGACGGCGTGCGCGGCGCTCGCCGCGAACGCGCGCGGCGCGATGGCCGGCTATCGGCCCATGCTGCCGGTGCCCGCCGGCGGCCTCGCGGTGGAGCGCGTCGCGGAGCTCGTCGCTTTCTACGGTCGGGACGTGATGCTGCTGATCGGCGGCGCGCTGCTGGCCGGCGACGTCGCCGCGCGCACCCGCGCGTTCGTCGCCGCGCTGGAGCGCGCGCCGGCGGCGGCCTGCGCCGCGACACCATGACGCCGCGCCGCGCTCGCGCCGCTCGCCGATGACCGCGCCGATCCATCGCAAGCACGCGGCGCCGATGCGCTGGGACGGCGTCGACGTGCTCGCGTACAAGCGCGACCCCGCCTCGCCGTTTCGCGACGTCACGCGCCAGGTGCTGTTCGACGATCCCGCGCTCGCCTCCCAGCTGCGCTATTTCGAGGTGGCGCCCGGCGGCCACACCACGCTCGAGCGGCACGAGCACGCGCACGCGGTCATCGTCGCGCACGGCCGCGGCCGCTGCCTCGTGGACGGACGGATCTTCGAACTCGCGCTGCACGACCTGGTGCGCGTTCCCGCCCTCGCCTGGCATCAGTTCCGCGCGGCGCCGGACGCACCCCTCGGATTCCTGTGCATGGTGAACGCGGAACGCGACCGGCCGCAGTTGCCGACGGCCGACGAGCTCGCCGGACTGACGAGCGTGCCCGCCATCGCGGCGTTCCTTCGCGAGTGACGCAGCGCTCGCGCTGGTGAGGGGCGCGCCGGCGGGCTAGGATGTGGGCTGCCGGGGCCCATCGCCCGGCCCACATGAACACATTGCGCCGCACGAGGTCCAAGCGCGTGCGCCGCTGCGACAGGAGATCCGAATGGCGAAGCTGAACGTCAACGGCAAGGTGCACGACGTCGCGGTCGAGGCGGACACCCCGCTGCTGTGGGTGATCCGCGAGCAGATCGGGCTCACGGGCACCAAGTACGGCTGCGGCGTCGCCCAATGCGGCGCGTGCTCCGTGCATTTCAACGGCGCGGTCGCGCGCTCCTGCTCGATCCCGGTCGGCAGCGTCAAGCCGACCGATCGCATCGTCACGATCGAAGGTTTGTCGGCGAAGAGCACGCATCCGGTGCAGCGTGCCTGGGCCGAGGTCGACGTGCCGCAATGCGGCTACTGCCAATCGGGACAGATCATGGCGGCCGCCGCGCTGTTGAAGCAAAAGTCCGATCCGAGCGACGCCGACATCGATTCAGCCATGACCAACATCTGCCGCTGCGGCACCTACCAGCGGATCCGCACCGCGGTGCACGCCGCCGCGCGCCTCGCCGCCACCGGCAAGCAGGCGGCCGCGGCCGCCGACACCGGGAGCGACGCATGAAGCGCTCACGGCACGTCGAGCCGAAGCAGCTCGCCCCCACGCCCGCGAGCCCCGGACGCCGCCGCTTCATCGTCGGCTCCGCCGTCGCCGGTGGCGGCCTCGCGCTCGGCTTCAACGTTCCGCTCGGCGCCGCCACCCAGACCGCCGCCGCGCCCGTCGCCGAGATCAACGCGTGGGTGGTCATCCAGCCGGACGACACCACGATCATCCGCATCGCGCGCGCCGAGATGGGCCAGGGCACGCGCACGGGGCTCGCCCAGCTCGTGGCCGAGGAGCTCGACTGCGATTGGCGCAAGGTCGCCACCGATTCCATCTCGCCCGGCCAGAACCTGGCGCGCAAGCGCGCGTGGGGTGCGATGGGCACTGGCGGCAGCCGCGGCATCCGCGACTCGCAGGACTACGTTCGTCGCGGCGGCGCCGCCGCGCGCATCATGCTGGTCGAGGCCGCCGCCGCCCAATGGGGCGTGCCCGCGAGCGAGCTCACCGTGTCCGAAGGCGTGATCACCCACGCGCCCACCGGGCGCCGCGTGTCGTATGGCAAGGTGGCGGCCGCGGCGGCCAAGCTCACGCCGCCGGATCCCAAGTCGATCACGCTGAAGGATCCGAAGGACTGGAAGATCGCCGGCAAGCCGCTGAAGCGCCTCGACACCGCCGACAAGCTCAACGGCAGCAAGATCTACGCGATCGACGTCAAGCTGCCGGGCATGCTGTGCGCGGCGATCCAGGCCTCGCCGGTGTTCGGCGGCACGCTCGCGAGCTTCGACGCCGACAGGATCGCCGGCATGCCGGGCGTCAAGCGCGCGGTCAAGGTGAACGATGGCGCGGTCGCCGTCGTGGCCGACACGTGGTGGCATGCGAAAAAGGCGCTCGACGCGCTCCCGGTGGTGTGGAACGAAGGCGACAACGGCACGCAGTCGAGCGACACGATCGCCGCGCGGCTGAAGGAGGGCCTCACTGCCGATGGCAACAACGGCAGCCGCCAGAACGGCGATGCGCGAAAGGCGATCGACGGCGCCGCGAAGAAGGTCGAGGCCGTCTACGCCACGCCGTTCCTGGCGCACGCCACGATGGAGCCGATGAACTGCACGGCGCGCGTCTCGGCCGACCGCGCCGAGGCGTGGGTCTCCACGCAGAATCCGGAAGGCGCGCTCGCCACGCTGTCGGAAACCGCCGGCGTGCCGCTCGCGCAGTGCGAAGTGTTCCGCTACGACCTCGGCGGCGGCTTCGGGCGCCGCGGCGGCGCGCAGGACTACGTCAAGCAGGTCGTGGAGATCGCCAAGCAGTTCCCCGGGGTTCCGATCAAGCTGATCTGGAGCCGCGAGGAGGACATGACGCACGACTTCTTCCGCCCGATCTCGCAATGCCGGATGGAAGCGGGCCTCGACGAGGCGGGCGCGCTCGTCGGGCTGCACGTGCGCGTGTCGGGCCAGTCGATCAACGCGTTCTCCAATCCCGCGGGCATCACCGGCGGCAAGGACATGCGCCAGCTGCAGGGGTATTACGCCGAGGCCGGCGACGCGCAGCTCGGCTACACGGTGCCCAACCTTCTGATCGAGTACGCGATGCGCAACTCGCACGTGCCCGTCGGCGCGTGGCGCGGCGTGAACACGAACCAGAACGGCGTCTATATGGAGTGCTTCATCGACGAGGTGGCGCGCGCCGCGGGGAAGGATCCGCTCGAGTTCCGCCGTGCGCTGATGAGGGAGCATCCCAAGCACCTCGCGGTGCTGAACGCCGCGGCGGAGAAAGCCGGCTGGGGCACGCCGCTGCCCGCGGGCGTGCATCGCGGCATCGCGCAGTTCATGGGCTACGGCAGCTATTCCGCGGCGGTGGCCGAGGTCTCCCTCACGCCGCAAGGCAAGGTGAAGGTGCACCGGATGGTGCTCGCGCTCAATTGCGGCCATGCGGTGAACCCGGACCAGATCGCGGCGCAGGTCGAAGGCTCGGTGGCCTATGGGCTGTCGGCGGCGTTCTACGGCGAGTCCACCGTCAAGGACGGCCGCGTCGTCGAGCGGAACTTCGACACGTATCCGATCCTGCGGCTCGCCGAAATGCCGAAGGTCGAGACGGTGATCGTGCCCACGTTCGACTTCTGGGGCGGCGTCGGCGAGCCCACGATCTGCGTCGTGTCGCCGGCGATGCTGAACGCCGTGCACGCGGCCACCGGCAAGCCCGTGCGGCGGCTGCCGCTGCGGCTGTCCGATCTCGCGTAGCGAACCGGAATCGCCCGCGGCGTGGACGCGCCTCGTCGTCAGCCTCGTGCTGTCGACGATCGGTGGCGTCGGCATGTGGTCGTGCGTCGTCGCGCTGCCGGCCGTCCAGCAGGAGTTCGGCGTGGCGCGCGGCGAGGCGTCGCTGCCGTACACGCTGACCATGATCGGCTTCGGCTTCGGCAGCATCCTGATGGGCCGCCTGTCCGACCGCTTCGGCATCATGGCGCCGATCGTCGTCGGCACGCTGGCGATGGCGCTCGGCTACCTGTTCGCGGGATTCTCGGAGAGCCTCTGGCTCTACACGGCGGTCCAGGGGCTGCTGATCGGCGTCGGCAGCTCGGCCACGTTCGCGCCGCTGCTCGCGCACACGTCGCTGTGGTTCACGCGCCGACGCGGCATCGCCGTCGCCATCTTCGCGAGCGGCAACTATCTCGCGGGCACGGTGTGGCCGCCGGTCGTCCAGCATTTCATCCAGTCGGACGGCTGGCGGCACACGTACTTCGCGATCGCGGCGTTCGTCGTCGCGACGATGCTGCCGCTGGCGCTGCTGCTGCGCCGGCCGCCACCGGCGGTCGAGACCACGGAGCAGCGCCAGGGCGCCGGCGGTCCGGGCACGCCGCAGGCCCTCGGCCTCTCGAGCAACGCGCTGCAGGGCGTGCTCATCGTGGCCGGCCTCGCGTGCTGCGTGGCCATGTCGATGCCGCAGGTGCACATCGTCGCGTACTGCGGCGACCTCGGCTACGGGCCCGCGCGCGGTGCGCAGATGCTGTCGCTGATGCTCGCCTGCGGCATCGTCAGCCGCCTCGTGTTCGGTCTCATCTGCGACCGCATCGGGGGGCTGCGCACGCTCCTGCTCGGCGGTGGCCTGCAGTGCGTGGCGCTGCTGCTGTTCCTGCCATTCGACGGCATCGTGTCGCTGTTCGTGATCTCCGCGCTGTTCGGCCTCTTCCAGGGCGGCATCGTGCCGTCCTACGCGATCATCGTCCGCGAGTACTTTCCGCCGGCGGAGGCCGGCGCGCGCGTCGGCATCGTGATCACTGCCACCCTGTTCGGCATGGCGCTCGGCGGCTGGATGTCGGGCGTGATCTTCGACGTCACCGGCTCGTACAAGGCGGCGTTCGTCAACGGCATCCTGTGGAACCTCGTCAACGTGTCGATCGGCACGTGGCTGCTGCGGCAATCGGTGCTGCGCGCCGCGCCGGCGTGACTCCGGACCCGTGATGGACTGCCCTTACTCTCCGGGACGCGCGCGATGACCACCCGCGGATTCACCGGCCGGCGCCCCGGCGCCGAGGCCGCGAAGCGCTTGCCGCCCGGCCAGTACCAGACGCCCGACTTTCCCGTGCTGTCGATGGGGCCCACGCCGCAGGTGGATCTGGCGACGTGGTCGTTCGCGCTGCGCAACGGCCCGCGCGAGCTCGCGCGCTGGTCGTGGGCGGAGTTCGAGGCGTTGCCGCGCACACGGTGGCGCGGCGACATCCACTGCGTCACCAAGTGGTCGAAGTTCGACACCGAGTGGGATGGCGTCACCGTCGACGACCTGCTGGCCGCGGCGGGCGTCGCGGCACCGTCGGCGTTCGTGCTCGCGCGCTCGTACGACGACTACGACACGAACGTGCCGTTCGCCGATCTCACCGGCGGACGCGCGATGATCGCCACGCGCTTCGGCGGCGCGCCGCTGCCGGCCGAGCACGGCGGACCCGCGCGGCTGCTCGTTCCGCACCTGTACTTCTGGAAGAGCGCGAAGTGGGTAAAGAGCCTGGCGTTCACGCCGCGCGACGAAGCCGGGTTCTGGGAGCTTCGCGGCTATCACATGTACGGCGATCCCTGGCGCGAGCAGCGCTACACGAACGACCCGTGACGGGCCTGCCGTCTTCCGCACTGCCGTCGCGCTGGACGGAGGCCGTCGTCCGGCGCGTGCACCCGCTGACGTCCCGCGTGATCGGCGTCGTGCTCGACGCGCCCCTCGCCACGCCGCTCGCCGGCCAGCACGTCGACGTGCGGCTCACGGCGCCGGACGGCTACCAGGCGCAGCGCAGCTACTCGATCGCGTCCGCGCCCGACGCCGACGGCCTCGAGCTCGCGATCGAGCGGCTCCCCGAAGGCGAAGTCTCGTCGTTCTTCTTCGATGTCGCGCAGCCCGGCGACACGCTCGAGATCCGCGGCCCCATCGGCGGTCATTTCGTCTGGCGCGACACCGACGGCGGCCCGCTGCTCCTCGTTGGCGGCGGCTCCGGCGTGGCGCCGCTGATGGCGATGGTGCGGCACCGCCGCGCGCACGCCCCCGGCGTCGCCGCGCTGCTGCTCTATTCGGCGCGCACGTGGGACGAGGTGATCTTTCGGGACGAGCTCGTCGCGACCGCGGCGGCCGACCCGGCCTTCCACTTCGTCGCGGCGATCACCCGCGCCCCGCCGGCGCGTCCCGGCGACTACGCGCGCCGGCTCGACGCGCCGCTGCTGCGCGACGCGCTGGGGCGGTGGGGACACGTGCCCCGGCACACATACGTGTGCGGGTCGAACGCGTTCGTGGAGGGCGTGACCGCCGCGCTCGTCGCCGACGGCCTGCCGCCGCGGTCGATCCGCGCCGAGCGCTTCGGTGGAACGCCGTGACGCGCTACTTGTGGAGCTGCGCCGCGACGGCGTCGAACAGCGCCTCGATGCGGAACGAGACGTCCTGCAGCCGGCCGTTGACGAAGAACGTCGGCGTGCCGCGCGCGCCGCTCGCCCTGGCGCTCGCCTGGTGCTCGCGGATGCGCTGAAGGTAAAGGTGGTCGCGCATCTCGGAATCGAACCGCTCGAGGTCGAGGCCGAGACGCTCCGCGTAGCCGCGAAGGTCGTGCAGCTTGAGATGGGACTGGTGCTCGAACAGCAGGTCGTGCATCTGCCAGAACTTCTGCTGCGCGCCGGCGCATTCGGCGGCCTCGGCCGCAAGCACCGCGTGCGGATGCACTTCCTCGAGCGGAAAGTGCCGGTACACGAGCCGCACGCGTTGATCGAAGCGACTCTGCAGCAGCTTCACCGCCGGCGCCGCCTGCTTGCAGTTGGGACACTCGAAGTCGCCGTACTCGACGACGGTGACCGGCGCGTGCGCCGGCCCGGTGGAATGGTCGGTCGGCGTGACCGGAAGCGTCAGTTCATGCATTGATTTCGTGGCCGGCGCGGGAGGCGCCCGGGCGAGTTGCGAGAGCAGAGTGTACGCCCGCGCCCGCCATGGTGGGAATGGCGTCCCGCGCGCGGCGCCGGCGCTGGCCAACGCGCAGTTCTGCTACGCTTGGCGAACACCTCGCGCACGAGCCCGTCCCGTCCGATGATCCCCGCGCCTCCCGACGCCACGCACGATCCCGCGCTCACGAGCTGGGTCGAATCGGCCAACGATCCGGCCACCGACTTCCCGCCGCAGAACCTGCCCTTCGGCCGCTTCCGGCGCAAAGAGGGCGACCGCTGGCGCATCGGCGTCGCCATCGGCGACGCGGTGCTCGATCTCGCGCACGCGCGCGTCCACGACGGCGACGACATGAATGCGCTGATGGCGGCCGGCGTGGACCTGCGCGTCGCGCTGCGCCGCGCGCTTTCGGCCGGCCTCGCTCGCGGCGCGCCGCAGGAAGCGGAATGGCGCCGGTGCCTCGTCGCGCGAACGGACGTCGAGCTCGGCGTTCCCTGCCGGATCGGCGACTACACGGACTTCTACACCGGCATCCATCACGCGACGAACGTCGGCCGGCAATTCCGCCCGGACAATCCGCTGCTGCCGAACTACAAGTGGGTGCCGATCGGCTATCACGGCCGCGCGTCGTCGGTGATCGCGAGCGGCGAGCCCGTGCGGCGCCCGCGCGGGCAATACAAGGACGCCGAAGCGGCGACGCCGTCGTTCGGCCCCACGCGGCGCCTCGACTACGAGCTCGAGCTCGGGCTTTTCATCGGCGCCGGCAATGCGCTCGGCACGCCGGTGCCGATCGGCGACGCCGCGGCGCACGTGTTCGGGCTCACGCTCTTCAACGACTGGACGTCGCGGGACGTGCAGGCGTGGGAATACCAGCCGCTCGGGCCGTTCCTGTCGAAGAGCTTCGCGTCGACGGTGTCGCCATGGCTCGTCACGCTGGAGGCGCTTGCGCCGTTTCGCGTGCCGTTCACCCGCCCCGCCGACGACCCCGCGCCCCTGCCCTACCTGAGCGATGCCGCCGACCTCGCGGCCGGCGCCTTCGACATCGTGCTCGAGGCCTGGCTGCAGACCGCCGCGATGCGTGCGGCCGGCACGCCGGCCGTGCGCCTCATGCAGTCGAATTTCCGCGACAGCTACTGGACGCCGGCGCAGCTCGTCGCGCATCACACCGTCAACGGCTGCAATCTGCGCCCTGGCGATCTTCTCGGCACCGGCACGCAGTCCGGCGCCGCGCCGGGCCAGGGCGGCTCGCTGCTGGAGTTGTCGCAGGGCGGCCGCACGCCGCTCCCGCTGCCGAACGGCGAGACGCGCGCGTTCCTGCAGGACGGCGATACCGTGATACTGCGCGGTCACGCGGAAGCGCCCGGCCGGCGGCGCATCGGCTTCGGCGACTGCGCGGGCACGATCATGCCGGCCGGCTGATCCCGGCGTTCTCCGGCGTGGGCTTCCGGCTCCGACGCCGCGCGACGGGCGCGTCAGTCGCCGAAATGCACGTCGAGCCCGAGCGAGCGCGCGATCAGCAGGAGCTGGATCTGGCTGCTGCCGTCGCCGATGGTGCAGATGCGGTTGTCGCGGTAGTAGCGCGACACCGCGCAGTCGTCCATGAAGCCCCAGCCGCCATGGACCTGCACCGCGAGGTTGGCCACCTCGGTGCCGATCTCGGTGGCGTAGTACTTGGCCATCGCGAGCTCGCCGAGCGAGACGGTGCCGCGGTCGCCCTTCCATGCCGCGCGATACGTGAGGAGCCGCGCGGCGTCGACCTTGATCGCCATCTGCGCCACCATTTCCTGGATGAGCTGCAGGCGCCCGAGGCTGGACCCGAACGCCTGGCGCTCGCGCGCGTAGGCGACCGAGTGCTCGAGCGCGGCGTCGGCGAGGCCGAGCGAGCACGCGGCGAGGAAGACGCGCGCCTGCTGGTAGCCCTTGTGCAGCAGGTGGCGGCCCGCGCCGACGGTGCCCATCACGTGTTGCGCGCCGAGCCGGCAGTCGTCGAAGTAAAGCGGCCGCGTGTCGCTCGAATGCCAGCCCATCTTGCGGTACGGCTCGCCCGGCACGTAGCCGGGCGTGCCCCGCGGGACGAGGAACAGCGTGAACTCCTTGCGCGGCGCGTCGGCGGCGCTCGTCACCGCGAGCGTCAGCGCGAAGGTGGACAGATCGGTCCCCGCGTTGGTGATGTAGGCCTTCTGCCCGTTGAGGGCCCAGCCTTCGCCGTCGCGCGTGGCGCGCGTCTTGAAGCCCGCGGTGTCCGATCCCGCGTCGGGCTCGGTGCCGGCGAGCGCGCCGATCGCCTCGCCGCGCACGATCGCGGGTAGATACTCCGCCTTTTGCGCAGGCGTGCCGAAGCGCTCGACGATGAGCCCGGCGGCCACGCTCACCATCGTCGTCACGGCGAGCGACTGATCGGCGCGCGCGAGCTGCTCGATCGCGAGCGTCATCTCGAAGGTGCCGAGCCCCATGCCGCCGAATTCCTCTGCGAAGGGAATCGCCGTGATCCCCATGCCGCCGACCTTCCGGTAAAGCTCCGTCGGAAAGCGGCACTCGCGATCGAGCGTTTCGGCGAGCGGCGCCACCTCGTCCTTCGCGAACGCCGCGACCTGGTCCCGCAACGCCACCTGCTCGGGTGAAAGCTCGAAATCCACGCCTGTCTCCTCTGGCCGCGCGCCGTGCGTTCGGCGGGCGCTTCGCCCGCGCGCGACGGGCTCGCCGCGAGGCCCGCCGATCATACCGCGCCAACGGCATGCTAGATTCCACGCTGATCCACGACGACGGCGATGCGCGATGAGCTGGTCCACCGAGCACTGGAACAACAAGCTGTACATGCAGTGGGCCGGACTCCGGATGCTGGAAGCGCAGGACGGCCGCAGCCGCCTCGAGCTCGCGATCGAGCCGCATCACCGCGGCGGCGCCGGCACCGAGGCAGTCAACGGCGCGATCCTGTCCTACATGCACGACATCGTGCAGGGCGCGGCGATCCGCTCGCTGCTGCCGCCGCAAGAGAACGCGCTCGCCACGATCAACCTGCACATCGACTATCTCGAGCTGCTGCGCGCGGAGGTGTCGATCGTCGCCACGGGCAAGGTGGTGCGCCTCGGGCGTGGCGTGGCGTTCGGCGAGAGCGAAGTCAGGGATGCGGCTGGACGCCTCTGCACGCGGTGCGTCGGCACGTATCGCGTGCTGTCCCACGCGGCCACCTGAATCGGCCGAATTGCCATGGTCGCCGCGTGCCGGCTGCTGCTCGTGCTGCTGCTTCTGCTGGCGGCGGGCTGCGCCACGCGGCCGGTCAATCCGCCCATCGCCGAAGCGAAGCCGGGGATCGGCTATAGCTTCGACGCGCGCCAGCGCTACTTCGACGACAAGGAGAATCTCGTCATCCTCGCGTTCTCGGGTGGCGGCACGCGGGCGGCCGCGTTCTCGTACGGCGTGCTGGAATTCCTGCGCCGCACGGAAATCCGCGGGCCGAAGGGCAACACCGCGCGCCTGCTCGATCAGGTCGACATCATCACCGGCGTCTCGGGCGGCAGCTTCACCGCGCTCGCCTATGGCCTGTACGGCGAGAAGCTCTTCGACGACTACGAGAAGGCGTTCCTGAAGCGCGACGTGCAGGGCGAGCTGATCGCGCGGCTCGCGAACCCGGCCTACTGGAGCAACCTGTGGTCTGAGGGTTGGGGCCGCTCCGAGCTCGCCGCGGAGCTCTACGACGAAATCCTTTTCCATGGCGCGACGTTCGCCGATCTCCTCCGCAACGACGGGCCGTTCGTCATCGCGACGGCCACCGACATCAGCAGCGGCGCGCGGTTTCCGTTCAACCAGGGCTTCTTCGACATCCTGTGCTCGGACGTCGGCGCCGTGCGGCTGTCGCGCGCCGCCGCGTCGTCCTCCGCCGTGCCCGTCGTGCTCTCGCCGGTGACGATCAACAACTATGGGGGCACGTGCAACTACGCGCCGCCCGCGTGGGTGCGCCAATTCGTCGACACGCCGAAGCCGCCGCGTCCCGCGGCCCGCGCTATTCGCGAGTTTCGCGAGGCGGAGACGTACAACGACGGCAAGAAGCGGCCGTACATCCATCTGGTCGACGGCGGCGTGTCCGACAACGTGGCGATGCGCGGCGTACTCGACGCGCTGCAGACCCTCGAAGCGCTCTACCAGATCGACGAGCGCACGCCGCTCGACCATGTGAAGCGGATCGTCGTTTTCGTCGTCAACTCGTTGTCGACGCCGCCGACGAACTGGGACGAGTCCGTCAAGCCGCCGGGAACGCTGGACGTGCTGCTGAAGGCCACGGGCGTGCCCATCGACCACTATTCGTACGAGGCGATCGAGCTCCTGAAGGACATCACCTCGCGATGGGAAAACCTGCGACTCATCCGCGACTCGCCCGCGTTCGCCGCCAACAAGGATCCGGCGGTCGCCGTCGTGCTGCGGGTGCCGAAGGCGGAAATCTACGCGATCGACGTGTCGTTTCCGCTCCTCCAGGATCCGGCGGAGCGTGCCTATCTGAATGAGCAGCCGACGTCGTTCGCGCTGCCGTCCGAAGCGGTGGATCGCCTGCGCGCCGCGGCCGGCACCATCATCATGGCGTCGCCGGAATTCCAGCGGCTGCTGAAGGACGCCGGCGTGACCATCGTCCCAACGCCCTCGCCCTCCACCGCAAACAAGGACACGCGCCCGTGAACGACACGACCCCGGATTGGGAACGCCGCACCGCCGACCTGTGGGCGACGCTCGACGACGATACCGACGCCGAAGCGTTCGTCACGCGCATCGACGTGCTCGCCGCCGAGCTGCCGCCCGGCGACGCGACCGGCCTCTTCGAGCGCGGCGCGGCGCGCGACTCGACGGGCCGTCCCCGGGAAGCGGTGGCGCTCTACCGCGCCGCGCTCGCCGCGGGGCTTGAGGGGTCGCGGCGAAGGCGCGCGGTGATCCAGATGTCGAGCTCGCTTCGCAACCTCGGCCAGCCCGCGGAGGCGCTGGCGCTGCTGACGGCGGAGCTCGAGCGGCCGTCGGACGAGCTCGACGGCGCCGTCCGCGCGTTCCTCGCCCTCGCCCTCGTGGACCTCGGTCGCGAGCGCGAGGCGGTAGCCGCGAGCCTCGTCGCGCTGTCCCGCTACCTGCCCCGCTACAACCGGTCCCTGGCCCGTTACGCGCTCGCGCTGGCGCCGGGGCCGGGCTTCGCCGACGCAGATTAGCGCGGGCTCGCGGACACCACGGCCTCGGCGCGCCGGAAGCCCCATTCGCGCCAGATCAGGTAGCACACGCCGGCATCGACCGCGATCAGCGCCGCCAGCGTCGGCGAGTGCGTGTGATTGAAGCGCACCAACTGGTAGACGATCAGCAGCCCGAACACGGCGAGGCCCGCCGGAAACGCCCACGGCTTTTCGCGGAAGAGACCCCAGCCCACGACGATCTTCGCCACGCCGTGCCCGATGAGATACGTGCTGGCGAAATGCTCGGTGTCCCTGGACAGCCCGGCGCCCCAGTGCGTCGCGGCGCGCACGATCCAGTTGTCCGGATCGTGCAGCAGCGCGTACGCCCAGTCCGCGACGTGCGGTCCGATCCATCCCGGCTTGAAAACGAGGAACGCGCCGAGGGCGATCTCCAGCAACCCGTTCAGCACCTTCAACGCCACCGCGACGTCGAACATCAGGTGCACCGCCTGCCGCCGATTCATCGCCATGGCGAAATGTTACCGTGACGGCCGAGCGCGCCAGGGTTGCGGTGACGTGACGCCGGCGCCGCCGGTCACTTGACCTCGCGGATCGGCGGCGGCGTCCACTTGCGCTCCAGCATCGCCTGTTTCGGCCAATAGACGCGCAGCATCACGTTGAACGGGCCCGGCGGCGCGGGCAGCCAGTTCGACGCCTTGTCGGGTCCGGGATTCGCGTTCTGCAGATACAGGTCGATCGATCCGTCCGGATTGGTCGCGAGCTTGTCGTTGTCGCCGAGCGCGTGCCGGTCGAGCGGATTGGCGACGAAGCGCTTCGCGTCGTCGTACAGCGAGACCGCCCAGAACGCCTCGGACGGCGGTGCCTGGCCCTTGTCGAAGTGCAGCACATAGCGGCTGGTGCCGACCAGCGGCTTGCCGTCGCCGTCCACGCGGGCCGACGCGAAGATCGCGTCCTCGGGGGCGTTCGCGCCGAGCCGCAACGCGGCCATCACCGCACGCAGGCCGTAATTGGCGCCGTAGCGTCCGGTGTCCCATTCGACGGCCCAGCCGTTGCGAAGATCGCCGATGTACGTCTTCGCCGACGACGCGATGGCATCGCGGGCGGAGACCACCCCCGCCTCCGTCGCCGCCGCGGTGGGCGCGTCGAGCTTCGAGAAGTCGAACGGCTGACCCGGGACGATTCCGAGCTTGCCGAGTTTCTGCACCATCGCGCCGTCCTCCTTCGAGGGCGGATTGGTCGCCAGCAAAGTCGCCAGGCGCGTGAAGAACGCCTTGGCGTCGAGCTGGGCGACCTGCTGCGCCGCCGACGCGCCGGCGTCGGCCTTGGCGGGCGCGGCCGCGGCGGCGGCGCGCGCCGGCTTCTTGCCCCACTGGGACAACGGCGTCAGCTTGAGCTGCTCCTGCAGCTTCGCGGCCGCGGCGGCGCCGCCGGGGCCGCCGGGATCGACGCGCCCGACGATCCACACCATGTCCGTCGGCGCGGCGATCGCCGTCAGGTCGGCCGGCAGCGGCTTCTTGTACGACGGCCCCACGATCGCAAAGTCACGCTTCTCGGTGCCGGTCTGGCGCTTGCCCGGCGACGAGAAGACGTCGGTCCAGCCGCCCAGCATCGGCAGCACGTAGTAGCGATCGCGGGCGTCCGGCAACGACAGCACCACCGGCTCGGCCGACAGGTCGAGCCAGGCGCGCGAGAACAGGACGTCGCCGTTGGGCGTGACCGTACCCGCTGGAGCGCGCTCGTGGCGGAACGTGTTGACGGGCGTCTTCGCCGTGTCGATCTGGCGCGTGGCGTCCATCAGCACGAGCGGATAGCCGTAGACGTAGGCCTCGGCCGCGAGCCGCTTGGTCACTTCGTCCGCCGACGGCGGCGGCGCCTCGACCTTCGCCGGCGCGGGCGGCGGCGGCGGTGGCGGCGGCTTCGAGTCGCAACCGGCGGCCAGCGCTGCGATGGCGAGCAGCGCGAGAATTCCGTGGCGTGTCGTGGATGTCATCGTGCCTCCGGTCGGGCGCATCGGGCGAGCGCCGCTGCAAAAGGAAAAGCGCTCACGGCCAATGCAGTGAGCGCTTCTCGGGTGACGCGGGAACGAGGGCTTGGTACGGGCGCGTTATCGCGTCGCCTTCGTCACGTCGGCCACCAGCGCCGCCGACTTGGGGCTGCGAACCGATTTGCGGATCACGATGTCCGGCGGCAGAACGTTGCTTCCGCCGTAGTAGACGTCGTTCCAGCGGCTGTTCGAGTACACCACCGTGCCGTCGAGGTTGACGCCGCCGTACAGGCCCTTGGCACGCGTGAACGTGACGAGGTCCGCCGTGATCGTCGACTTCGCGCCGGCGCCCACCGGGCCCGCCGCGACGCTGGCATCGCCGCCGACCTTGAACGAGCTCGACATCAGCGAGTTGAGCCCCTTGTCGGTCATGACCATGATCAGCGCCTCGGACACTTCGACCCCGGCCTGGAAGCCGACGCTGGCCGTCGCGAGGTCGTAGAACGCCGGGCCGGCCCACGTGGTGCCGTCCTTGGCGACCAGCACGCCGCGGCCGCCCGATCCGCCGAAGATGAAGCCGGCTTTGACGAGCTGGGGCACGATCAGCACGGCCTTGGCGCGGCCGAGATTTTCCTGCACCCACGTCTGGTCGGGATCGCGCAGGAAGTTGCTGAACGAGACCTGTGCGTCGGCGACGAGCTTGTCCGGTTCGCCGGCCGCGGGAGGAGGCAGGCCGGAGTTCGGCGTCGCGCATGCAGCGAGGCCCGCCGCAGCGATCGTGGTGACCGCGAAGCGGGAAAGGCGTTGGGTAAGCGTGTTGGAGGTTGCGCCGGCGTTCATTCGAGTTCTCCTTTTTTCTTGCGAGGGGCCGGGAAATCGGCGTGCCGTCAATGTGCGGGGAATCGACGGCGGGAAGTGTCGGCCGAACACCAATGCGCTTGTAGGACTACGGCTGATTCCGGACGCGGTGCGCCCAAAAAAAGCGCCGGCTCGCGCCGGCGCTCTCGGGGGAACAGCGGCAATCGCCTCAGTGCTTGCCCTGGTCGTGCGGGACGGTGACGGACACCGTCTTCGTCGACGTGTTGCTGGCGGGATCCGAGCACGCGAGCTGCATCGTGTACGTGCGGCCGTTCTTGTCCTTGCCGCTGCGGTCGGAGCGCAGGTTGGCGCTGAGAGGGCCGGTGATCTGCCAGTCGGACGACGACGCGCCATCGGTGCCCGACACCGCCACGATGTTGCACGACACGCTGCACGTGTCCGGGGCGCTCACCGTCAGTGCCACCGGCGTCATCTTGCCGTTGGGCGGCCACAGTTGCGCCTGCGACGGCGTGACGCTGGCGTTCGCGAGCGGGAACGAGTATTTGGCGAACGCCGCCGGCGGATTCGGCACGCCGCGTGCGACACCCGCCTGGCGCAGCCGCTGCAGCTCGCTGTCCCCGTCCTCGCACAGCAGCAGGCGATCCTGGATCATCGCGTTCATCGCCCCGATCACCTGCTTGTCGTACGCGTCGAACGTCGGATACCGCTCGGCCACGGCGGGCCGCGGGTCGCCGGTCGACGTGCGGGCCGCGGTCGTCGCCGGGAACGGCACGAATTGCCCCGACGATTCGCAGCCGTCGTCCGCCTGGGCGCCGCGACGCAGCCCCCAGCCGGTGTAGGTCGCCAGCGGCACGGTGACGTCCACGAGGCGGACGCCGGCGATGTCGTTGCCGTCGCTGTCGGTCTTCGGCGCGAAGCTCGGGTAGATGGGTCCGTTCACGGAGACGATGGGGATCGCGGTGTTGATCTCGATCGGCGGCGTGATCACGGGCGGGAAGATCGTGGGAATGCCCGTCTCGTAGAAGTCCGGACCGAGATTGAAGCGATAACGTGTTGTCTTGAGACCCGTGTACGTGACCTTGCCGTTCGGGGTTTCGAGGAAGGGATCGGGGATGTTGGTCGGGAAGCCCGTGCCTGACGGCAACGCCATCGTGCCGTCGGACAGCCGCGGCACGCGGCTCGTCGGCGGCGCGACCCCCGCCGTCGACCACTTGTCGAGCGCCAGGAATAGCGCCCGCTGCACCGGCGACGAGCTCAGCGGGTTCTGGAACTGCTGGCAATTGCCGCGGCTGGTGGCGCTGCCCGTTCCATGCTGCATGCTCGACATGAAGTAGTTGCGGCTGTACGGGGAATCGGGCAGGTCGGACTTGCCGTCGGGTGTCGTGTGCAGCAGCGACGCCGTCTTCACCCAGTACTCGTTGGCCGAGTAGATCTCGACGCCGAGCGGGCACGTGCCGTTGGTCTCGCACTTCGCGTAGCGGCTGTCCGTCTTCCCTGTGAACGGATCCGTGGTTGGAACGTTGGCGAACGGGAACAGGTTCTCCGGATACAGATGATCCTGCCGGTTGCGCTCGGTGCGTCCCGACTGCGAGAAGCGGTAGTTCATGCCGATGCCGCTGCCCGCGGAGATCCACTGCATCAGGCCGTCCAGCACCTTGCGCCCGCTCTCGTCCTCGTTGAAACCGAGATGCCGGAAGTCGTTCAGCAGCCGGCCCGGCTGCGACGAGATCTCCGTATAGATCCGCGTCACGTAGTTGGCGAGCGGGTTGGCGTTGCCGAGGTCGTCGGCGGCGGCGTATTTGATCCAGGAGTTCCAGTCGCGCACCGCGGCGAAGCCGAGGCCCGCGACCGTCGGATCCTTGGCCGTGTACGAGAACTCGTAGATGTCGTTGGCGACGAAGCCGCCGGCGAGCGTCAGCGCGGTCGCGCCCGCGTTGTAGTTCCAGTTCGCCGCGGGAACGACCTGGGCGACATCGTCCATGTGCACGCGGTGGGTGAGCGTGGCCGCGGCCTTGTCGAGCGTGGCCGGCGGATAGCTGAGCGAGATGGCGCCCGCGCTGTACTCGTAGGCGGGACCCGTGATCGCGGAGCCGTCGGGATTCTTCGCCAGGGGCAGCGCCACGGCCTGCGTGAGATTGGTGCCGAGATTGGCGAGAGGCACCAGCGGCTCCCAGCCGCTCCACACCATCGTGAAGCCCTTGGGCATCAGGAATGCATTCGCGAGCACGGCCGGATCGGTGATGGTGGCGGGATCGTTGCCACCACCGCTCACGCGGCCGAGCGCGGTCCACGTCTTGCCGCCGCGATTCGGCGGCTCGTACATCACCTTTCCGTAGCCGGTGAGGCCATGGTCGACGGCCTGCAGGCTGACCGGCTTCAGGATGTAGAAGTTGAGCAGGTACGCGACCTTGCCGCCCGGCGTGCGGCCCGGCTGCCCCGGGGCCGCCTGCGGCTGCGCGAGCTTGATGTCGACGATGCCCGCATTGCGCGGATCGTTGGGATCGACTTCGGCGTAGGCGACGCCGGTGATCTTCTGGTACTGGCCGACGCCCGGCCACGAGTAGCCGCCGAAAGCGATTGTGGGGGCGCTCATCTGCACGCTGACGATGCGTGCCTCCGTGGGCGTGCAAGCCAGCGCGCCGGCGGCGATGGCGCTCGCGATCGCGACGCGCAGCACGTTGCGCTCCGACGGCGGCGACGCGCGTGATGACACTCTATTCTTCGCAGACATGGACTTCCTCCGTTGATGACTGGACGTCTTATTGGAATGTCCCGCGGAGCGAAGCCTGGAGCGGCTGTTTGCAACCATTCGCATGCCGGGCCGGACCGGGACCTGTCGCGGCGAAGCGCGTGAATGGGACTGGACAGACCGTCTGAAAGCACCCCGAGGGTGTGAAGCCGGTTGGTCGCGCGTACGCGTACGTGACGCCATAGTCGCAACGAGTTCAGCGTATACGTGGCGACGCGAAAGTCAATGCAGAAAATGTAATTTTAGATGCGCGTCTCAGGGCTGACGCCCTTGCATCAGCGGGCAACGCGAACATCGACATGACGAAAGGATGCCGCGAATTGAATCGCTTCAACAGGTTGAGGGGCTCGCCCGCAGGATGATGCGCCGCAGCACGGGAGCCGGAACCGCCAAAGAAAAAGGCGGCGCGACATTCCGGCGTCGCGCCGCCTTCAATCCTTCATCGCCGGCCCTGTGGCGCGACGGCGGGATCGCGGCCACGATCGCATCCGATCGTGCGCGCGCTCCGCAGGCGCGCGTCTGATTCGTGGGTCGGTGAACGTCCTACAACCGTCACTCGCCGGTGGTCCCCTGCTCCTCGTTGAAACGGTTGATCCGGACGTTGATGCCGTCGAGCGCTTCCTGCGCGTCGCGGAATCGCTCCTCCTCTTCCTCCGTCGGCTCCTCGTTGGCCGCCTCCCGCCGCTCCAGGACGCCGAGCGCCTCCCGATGCTCCTGGCGCAGCCGTCGCTGCTCTTCCATCAGCGACTCATACTCTTCATGCGGGTCGGACATGACAAGACACCTCCGTGGCTGGGGACGGTCCCAGCCGGCTATTGTCCCAAGATTGCCTGACGTTGGGGAGGTCGCCGAAGCGTAAGGCCGCGGTCGACAGGGGATTGGGACTTCCGCCGACTTCTTTCTTCCCGGACCCGGTCTAGCCTCCAAGGCATGCACGATTTCCTGGTGGAGGCCATCATGTCCCGCAACGCAAAGAAGTCGCTACTGGCGCTGGCGGTTCTCGCAGCGACGGGCTGCGCATCGGTCCCCGAGCGCGATCCGATGATGGACGACGCGCGCATCTCCGTGAACGCGGCGCGGAGCAATCCGCAGGTGGCGACCTTCGCGCCTGCCGAGCTCGACCAGGCGATCGCGACCCTCCGCCAGGCCGACGACCTCGCGGCACGCGGGGGGCGCCCGTCCGAAGTGCATCAGCTGGCGCTGCTCGCGAACCAGCGGGCGGCAGTGGCGCAGGAAGTGGCCCGGGCGCGCGCGGACGAAGCGGCGCTCGCGGTGCAGCGAAGGGCCAACGAAGCGCAACTCAGCGCGGACCTGAGCCGACGGCAGGCGGAGGCGGCGCAGCTCCAGGCCGCCGCGGCGCAGCGCCAGGCCGACGAGGCCCAGCGCGTCGCGGCCTCGATGCAGGCGCGCGCGGAAACCTACGCCGCGCCCGCGTACGACTATCGCCGGCGGCAGAACGAGCGGCTCTACGAAGCGAACGTCACGTACGTGCGGGCCGTCGTGGGTCCTCCGCAGCAGCGCTGCTGGGTGGAGCGCGAGAAGGTCTACGACAACCCGCCGGGCGGCGTGAACGTTCCCGGCGCGGTGGTCGGCGGGGTGATCGGCGGGATCCTGGGCCACCAGATCGGGAGCGGGCGTGGCCAGGATCTCGCGACGGGCATCGGCGCGGTCACGGGCGCGGCCATCGGCGCCAATGTGAATCGCGGCCCGGACGGCGTCGTTTACAGCCAGAACGTCCAGCGGTGCGACTATGTTCCGTCCTCGGCGCGGCTCGACTACTACGACGTGACGTATGCGTTCGGCGGCGTGGAGCATCGGGTGCAGCTCATGACGCCGCCGGGACCGACGATCGTGGTCAACGCGCAAGGCGAGCCGCGCGTCTAGTCGACGGGGCCGCCGCGTTCGGTACGGCAGCGCACCGACACTGGCCGGCGGGGTGCGGATACTGGGGGCGATGATGCCCCCCCTCTCCGCGCTGCAGCCCTGATGGACGACACCGACCAGCCGCTCGACGCGGACGACCCGCCACCGTCGCGCATCTACAGCAACTGGGGGCTCGTGATCCGCGCCGTGCTGCTGGCCCTGATCATCACGGGCGCCGTCTACTACGTGACGGCCGCCGTGCTCGACTCGATCTACACGCCGCTGTTGGACTGACGCGCGAGCGCGAAGCGTTCCTGCAGGTAGTCGTACAGCCGCGCGTCGGCGAGGTCGTCCACCACGAGCGTCGCATCGCTCGCCCTCAGCGCCGCGGACGTCTGCGCGGTGGCGAGCGCAACGACGCCGACCGCGGCCGCCGCCGCCGCCGCGATGCCGGTCAGCGAATCTTCGATGGCGACCGTCGCCGCGGCGGACAGCCCGAGCATGGCGATCGCGGCGAGATAGGGATCGGGGTGCGGCTTGCTGCGCGCCAGCGCGTCGGCGCTGACCACCACGTCGAACGCGTCGGCCAGGCCCAGCACCGCGACCATCATTTCGGCGTTGGCACGCGGCGCGTTCGTGACGAGCCCGGTGGCCACCTGCCGGTCGCGTGCCCACTGCAGGAGTGCCGCGGCGCCCGGCGTGGCCGCCACGCCGCTCGACGCGGCGATCTCGCGAAACGACGCCTCCTTGGCCTCGGCCAGGCGCAGGCGCTCGGCCGCCGCCGCGTGCGGGAACAGGAACGCCATGATGTCGTCGTTGGCGCGGCCCGAGACATGGCGCACGAACGCCTCGTCGTCGAGGCTGCGCCCCGACGGCGCCAGCAGCGCGTTGAACGCGGCTTGGTGGATGTGCTCCGTCTGGGCCAGCGTGCCGTCGAGGTCGAACAGCAGTCCCGCCCGCAACGGCCGCGTCACTTCATCATCGACGTCGTGTCGGTCGCCATCTTGTCGAGCGCCGCGGCCGGCGCGATCTCGCCGCGCATCATCGCGTTGATGATGTCGCGCTGCGCCCGCCAGATCTGCACCGTCGGGCCGGGATACCCTTCCCACGGCACGGCGCGATCGGTTTGCAGGCTGCCCGTCCTGAAATTGGGATTCTGGTCGTAGAACGGTCCGAGGTAGTTCGGCCCCGACGCGAGCTTGTTGGTGGGCAGGTAGCCGGTGACTTCGACGACGATCTTCTGCGCTTCGGGTCCGGTGATGAACTTGGCGTACTCCCACGCGGCCTTGCGCTTGGCGGCATCGGCGGTGGTGATAACGATCGCGCATCCGCCGGTGGGCACCCCGCCCTTGGCCTTGTCGTCGATGGGGAACTGCGCGGTGCCGAGGGCGAAGCGCGTCCCGACGAGGTCGGTGACCTGGCGCAGCCGCGCCGGCGTGTCGAAGAACATGCCGATCTGCCCGGCGATGAACTGCTGGCGCGAGGCGTCGAACTCGATCATCGGCATGCTGCCTTCCGTGACGAAGCGGCGCAGGTTGGTCATCACCTTGCGGCCCGTTTCGTTGTTGAAGGCGACCTTGGTGCCGGTGGGATCGAGCATGCTGCCGCCCGCCTGGTCGATGATCGCCTGGAACAGCCAGGTGTCGGGCCAGTCGTGCACGTTGTACGCCATGCCGGCGGCGCTGGGCGTGGCGGCGTGGATCTTGGCCGCCAGCGCGATCACGCCTTCCCACGTGTCCGGCATCTTCGCCGGATCGCCGCCGGCCTTTTTCACGAGGTCGGTGTTGACGTACATGATGGGCAGCGACATGTTGACGGCGAGGCCGTACTGCGTGCCGTCCACCTTGCCGAGCTCGATCACCTTGTCGGCATAGTTGGCCTGCCGCCATGCGGCCGGCTCGGCGGCGAGCAGCGGGCCCAGGTCCTGGATCTGCTTCCGCTTGATCAGCGTGCGGGTCATTTCCGGCATCAGGTGGAAGCCGGCGAAGTAGATGTCGGGCAGCTGGTTGGTGACCGCCCCGCGCATCATCGCCTGATGGCCCTCGTCGTAGTTGGCGGCAGGCGCGCGGAACGCGATCTTGATCTCCGGGTGCGCCTTCATGAAGGCCTGCGCGATGGGCTCGTGGTACTTGGCGAACGAAGGCTGCGCGTAGAACACGTCCAGCGTGACCGGTTGCGCCTGCGCACCGGCGCCACTGATGCCGACCGCGGCCGCCACCGCCGCCAGGCCGCACGTCATCCTCGAAAATCGTCCCATGGTCCTCACTCCTCTGGCCGCATTGCGGTTGGCGAAGTCACCTTCGTGCGGTGATCTCTCGTCGGCAATCCCGCCGTGGCGCCGCGAAGGCTACCCGGCCGGTGCATTTGCTGACACAATTACTCTAGCAGAGAGCGAATGATCAAACAACCGAAGGGCCGACGATGCACGACGTGGACGACGCGCGCCTCGACGAGGCCGCCCGGGCGGGCTGGCTCTACTACATCGCCGGCAAGACGCAGGACGACATCGCGCGGACGCTGAACGTGTCGCGGCCCACCGCGCAGCGGCTGGTCTCGCTGTGCAGGTCGGAGGGACTGATCACGTTCCGCATGGACCACCCGGTGGCCGAGTGCATGCAGCTCGCGGCACGGCTCACCGAGCGATTCGCGCTGGTGCACTGCGACATCTCGCCGTCGGACGGCAGCGCCGAAACGTCGTTCATCGGCGTGGCGGAAGCCGCCGCCACGTTCATCGAGCGCACGCTGCGCGGCCAGCGTGCGCTCGTGATCGGCCTCGGCACGGGCCGCTCGATGCGCGCCAGCGTGGAGCGCGTGACGCCCATGGCGCGCCCGCTGCACCGGCTGGTGTCACTCGTCGGCAACATCTCGCCCGACGGCTCGGCGTTTCCGTACGACGCGATGATCAAGCTCGCGGAGCTCACGCAGGCGCAGTATTTCCCGATGCCGCTGCCGATGCACGCATCCAGCGCGGCGCAGCGCAAGCTGCTGCTGGACATCGAGTCGGTGCGCCGCATCTTCGGGATGGCCGCCGCCGCCGACGTCTGGATCACCGGTCTCTCGCAGATCGACGAGGACTGCATCCTCTACCGCGACGGCTTCATCACGCGCAACGAACTGCTCGACCTGATCCGGCTGGGCGCCGTCGGGGAGAACGTCGGGCGCGTGTTCGACGCGAACGGCCGCTTCCTGACGAAGGGCACGAACACGCGGATCACCAGCGTGCCCGCGGAGGTGAACGGGCCGAAGCCGCGGATCTGCGTCGCGCACGGCGCGGCGAAGGTGCCGGCGCTGCGCGCTGCGCTCGCCGGGCGCATCGTGAACGGCCTCATCAGCGACGAGGCCACCGCGCGCGCGATCCTGAAGCAATGACCGTGCTGTCGCAGGCGAACGTCGCGGCGTTGCCGGCTCGGGTGGCCGTTCCACGCTACGACCGCGGCGCGGTGACCGCGGGAATCCTGCACATCGGCGTCGGCAACTTTCACCGCGCGCACCAGGCCGTGTACCTGGACGATCTCTTCAACCGCGGCGCAGGGCTCGAGTGGGGACTGGTCGGCGCGGGCGTGCGCGACGCCGACGCGGCGATGCGGCGCGATCTCGCCGCGCAGGATTTCCTCTTCACGGTGGTCGAGCAGAAAGCCGAGGCGTCGTCGGCACGCGTCGTGGGATCGATGATCGATTTCCTGACGCCGGGCGACGGCCGCGCGATCGCCGCCAGGCTCGCGGATCCCGCGATCCGCATTGCGTCGCTCACGATCACCGAGGGCGGCTACTGCATCGATCCGGCGACGCAGGCGTTCGACGCCGCGCACCCGGACATCGTCGCCGACGCGGCCGACCTCGCGCGTCCGCGCAGCGCCTTCGGCGTGCTGCTGGCGGCGTTGTCGCGCCGGCGCGCCGCCGGCCATGCGCCCTTCACCGTGATGTCCTGCGACAACCTTCCCGGCAACGGCGACGTCGCCCGCAATGCGGTCGCCGGCCTTGCCGACCAGGTCGATCCGGCCCTGGCGCAGTGGGTGCGCGCGCACGTGGCGTTTCCCAACGGCATGGTCGACCGCATCACGCCCGCCACGAGCGACCGCGAGCGCGCGCTGTTGACCAAGGAGCACGGCGTCGTCGACGCGCGGCCGGTCTTCTGCGAGGCGTTCAGGCAGTGGGTCCTCGAGGACCATTTCAGCGCCGGGCGGCCGGGCCTCGAGGACGCCGGCGTGCAGTTCGTCGCGGACGTGCGGCCGTTCGAGCTGATGAAGATCCGCATGCTGAACGGCGGCCACGCCGCCATCGCCTATCCGTCGGCGCTGCTCGACCTTCATTTCGTTCACGACGCGATGGCCGAGCCGCTGGTCGCGCGCTATCTCGACAAGCTGCTCGTCGAGGAGGTGATCCCCATGGTGCCGCCGGTGCCGGGCACGCGCCTGACCGACTACAGGACGCTGATCGAAGCGCGGTTCGCGAACCCGAAGATCGGCGACACCATCCGGCGGCTGTGCCTCGACGGCTCGAACCGGCAGCCCAAGTTCATCCTGCCCACGGTCGCCGACGCGCTGCGCGAGGGCAGCGCCCTCGACGGCCTCGCGCTCGTGTCCGCATTCTGGTGCCGCTATTGCGCGGGCGTCACGGACAGCGGCGCGGTCATTGCGCCCAACGACTCCGACTGGCCGCGCCTCGCCGCCCGCGCGCAGGCCGCACGCGCGGAGCCCTCCGCGTGGCTCGGGATGCGCGACATCTTCGGCGCCCTCGCCGACCAGCCGCGCTACGCCGCCGCCTTTTCCGCGGCCCTCGCGCGCATCTGGCGGGACGGCACGCGCGCGACGCTCGCGCATTACGTGGACGGCTGACCATGTTCCTGGGGATCGACCTCGGCACGTCCAGCGTCAAGGCCGTGCTCATCGACGCGGCAGGCGCCGTGGCCGCTGAAGCGAGCGCCCCGCTCTCGCTCTCCCGCCCGCGGCCGCTGTGGTCGGAGCAGCATCCCGACGACTGGTGGACGGCCACTCGCGCGGCCGTGCACGCGCTCGACGCCGGCGCGCGACGGCAGGTGCGCGGCGTGGGCCTGGCGGGCCAGATGCACGGCGCGGTGCTGCTGGACTCGCAGCGGCGCGTCATTCGCCCCGCCATCCTGTGGAACGACGGGCGTGCGGCAGCGGCGTGCCGCGAGCTGGAGCGACGCGAGCCGCGCAGCCGGGCGATCACCGGCAACCTCGCGATGCCGGGGTTCACCGCCCCCAAGCTCATCTGGCTGGCCGACCACGAGCCTGCGGCGTTCTCGCGCATCGCGCACGTGCTGCTGCCCAAGGACTGGCTGCGCCTTCAGCTCACCGGCGAGCTCGCGAGCGAGCCTTCGGATGCGGCCGGCACCTTGTGGCTGGACGTGGCGCAACGGCGCTGGTCGTCGCCGATGCTCGCGGCCTGCGGGCTCGACGAGCGGCAGATGCCGCGGCTGGTGGAGGGGACGGAGGTCTCCGGCGAGGTGGCGCCGCGCGTCGCCGCCGAGCTGGGTTTGCCGGCGGACACGCCGGTGGCCGGTGGCGGCAGCGACAACGCATGCGGCGCCGCGGGCATCGGCGTCGTGCGCGACGGGCAGGCGTTGGTGTCGCTCGGCACGTCGGGCGTGATCTTCGTCGCCGGCGCGGCGTTCCTGCCGGACCCCGAGCGCGGCGTGCACGCGTTCTGCCACTGTCTGCCGGCAACGTGGCACCGGATGACCGTGACGCTGTCCGGCGCGAGCACGCTGTCGGCCGTCGCGCGCATGACCGGCGCGGGCAGCGAAGCCGTGCTGCTGCAGGACGTCGAAGCGGCCGGCGTGGCTGCGCCCGCCACGAGCCGGCTCGTGATGCTCCCGTATCTCGCGGGCGAGCGGACGCCGCACAACGACCCGTTGGCGACCGGCGTGTTCTTCGGCCTGGACGGCGCCACGACCCGCGCGGATCTCGGCCGCGCCGCGCTCGAAGGCGTGGCGTTCGCGCTCGCCGACGGCCTCGACGCGCTCGAGGCGCGCGGCGGGCCGATCGCGGCGCTGTCGGTGATCGGGGGCGGCTCGCGCTCGCGGCTGTGGGGTCGCATCCTCGCGTCCGCGCTGCAGCGTCCGCTTAGCTACCACGACGGCGGCGAGATCGGCCCGGCGCTCGGGGCCGCGCGGCTCGCGGCCATCGCCGCGGGCGCCGCGAGCACCGCCGCCGCGTGTCCCGCCCCGCCGGTGGCCGCCGTCGTCGCGCCGGAAAGCGCCCTGGCCGATTCGCTCGCCGCGAGGCGCGCGCTGTTCCGCCGGCTGTATCCTGACCTCGCGCCGGCCTTTCGGAGCCACGCTTGATCTCCACCGCCGGCTCGCCGATCATTTGCTCATGACATGAAGGTTTGCTTGGAGATGCTCCCTTGGCACGCGTCGAGCTGAGATCGATCACGAAGTCGTTCGGGTCCGTGCCCGTGCTCGCCGGGATCGATCTCGACATCGCCGACGGCGAATTCCTCACGCTGGTAGGCGCGTCGGGCTGCGGCAAGTCGACGCTGGTGCGGATCATCGCGGGACTGGAGCCGCAGACTTCCGGGACGGTGGCGATCGACGGCCATCCGATCGACCACCTGCGGCCGCACGAGCGCCGCGTGGCGATGGTGTTCCAGAGCTATGCGCTGTATCCGCACATGACGGTGGGGGCGAACATCGGCCTGCCGCTGACGATGCAGCGGCTGTCGCTGTGGGAACGGCTGCCGCTGGTCAAGCACCTGTCCCCTCGCCGCCGCGGCGTGATGCGCGGCATCGAGAGCGAGGTGCGCGCCGTCGCTTCGCAACTCCAGATCGAGCCGCTGCTGGCGCGAAAGCCCGCGCAGCTCTCCGGCGGCCAGCGACAGCGCGTGGCGCTGGGCCGCTCGATGGTCCGGCATCCCGCCGCGTTCCTGATGGACGAGCCGCTGTCCAATCTGGATGCGAAGCTTCGCGTGCACATGCGCACCGAGCTCGCCGAGCTGCACGCGCGCCTCAAGACGACGTTCATCTACGTCACGCACGACCAGGTCGAGGCGATGACCATGTCCGACCGCGTGGCGATGATGGACGCCGGAGCGATCCTGCAGCTCGGCACGCCGACGGAGCTGTACGCGCGCCCCGCCACGGTCAAGGTCGCGCAGTTCATCGGCAGCCCGAGCATCAACCTGCTGCCCGCCGCCGTGCGGGCGGACGGCACCATCGACGTGCTCGGGCACCGGGTGCCGCTGCGCACGGCGCTCGCGGAGGGCGCCGCGGTTACCCTCGGGTTGCGGCCGGAAGCGATCGCGCCGCGGGGCGAGGTCCCGTTGCAGCCGGGCCAGGTGGCGCTTCCCGCCGCGATGCGTCGCGCCGAAAACCTCGGTTCCGAATACATCCTGCATTTCGACGTGGCGGGCCACGCGCACCCGCTCATCTGCCGCGTGCCCGCCGATCACGAACTCGGCGAGAGCGGCAACGTCGACCTGGTGTTCGATGCCGCGGCCTGCCATCTCTTCGACGCCGGCGGAGCGCGCGTCGAGCCGGTCGACGGGGCGCGCGGCGAGCGCCGGTCGCGCGTGCCGCTGTACCTCGGCACGGGCGCAGCGGCGCAATGAGCGCGCTCGCGATGACCGGCGGCGGCCGCATGCTGCGCCGATCCGGCGGCCGCCAGGCATTCATCGAAAAGCTCAACGGCATGGCGTTCTGCCTGCCGGCCACGATCCTGCTCCTCGTCACCTGCCTGGTGCCGCTCTGCGTGCTGGTCATCATCAGCTTCACCCGATACGAGCTCGGCGACCTCGACATACGGTTCGTCGGCCTCGCCAATTTCAGCAAGGCGCTCGGCGACCCGGTGTTCCGCCGCTCGCTGTTCAACACGCTGCTGTACATGGCGATCGTGCTGCCGGGCTCCGTCATCCTCGGGCTGCTCGTCGCCGTGCTGGTGCATGGGCGCAAGCGCACGCGCTCGTTCTACGAGATCGTCTATTTCCTGCCGGTGACGTCCACGCTCATCGCGATGGCCACGGTCTGGCAGTTCCTGCTGCATCCGAAGATCGGCCCGATCAACGCGTTCCTGCAGCTGGTCGGACTGCCCCAGCACGCGTTCCTGAGCGATCCGGCGCTCGCGCTGCCCACGCTGGCCGTCGTGGGGATGTGGCAGCTGATCGGGTTCAACATGGTGCTGTTCCTGGCCGGTCTTTCCGCCATTCCGCGCGACCTCTACGAAGCCGCCGAAGTGGACGGCTGTGCCAGTGCCGTCGACCGCTTTCTCACGATCACCTGGCCGCTGCTCGGCCCGACGATGATGTTCGTGATCGTCACGACGTCGATCACCGCATTCAAGATCTTCGACACGGTGGCGGTGATGACGCGCGGCGGCCCGATGGGCTCGTCCGAGGTGCTGCTCTACGCCGTGTACCTCGAAGGCTTCCAGTATTTCCACACGGCGTACGCCGCCGCGCTCACGGTCATCTTCCTGGCGTTCATCGTGGTGTTCGCGGTGATCCAGACGTTCGTGCTCGAGCGGCGGGTGCACTACTGATGGCCACGCCGCTGCCCTTGACCGCGGCCCCCGCCACCAGCCCCGTGCTCGCGCGCCTCCGCCGCGCCGTTTCGCAGGTGCTGGTCCACGGCTTTCTGCTCGCCGGCGCCGTGTTCATGCTGCTGCCGTTCGTGTGGATGCTGGTGACGTCGATCAAGCCGCCGGCGGAGATCTTCAGCGCCACGCTGTCGTTGTGGCCGCGGCAGTTCTACGGCGTCGAGAACTACAGGTTCGCGCTGACGACCGCGCCGCTGCTGCGCTTCGCGGCCAATGGCATCTTCATTTGCGGCTGCATCCTGGCGGTGCAGCTCCTCGTGGCGATTCCGTGCGCCTATGCGCTGGCGAAGCTGCGGTTTCCCGGGCGGCAGCTCCTGTTCGTGCTCACGCTGCTGGCGCTGGCCATTCCGGTGCAGGTGCCCGCGCTGCCGCTGTACATCGGCCTCGCCAATCTCAACCTCCTCAATACGTACTTCTCGATGATGGTGCCGTTCTTCCTGTCGGTGTTCGCCATCTTCCTGCTCCGGCAGTTCTTTCGCGGCTTTCCCGACGACATCATCAGCGCGGCGCGCCTCGACGGCATGAGCGAGTTCGAGATCGTCTGGCGCATCGTCACGCCCAGCGCCTGGCCGGCCATCGCCGCGTTCGCCGTGTTCTCGATCGTCGCGCACTGGAACGACCTGTACTGGCCGCTGATCGTCATCTCCGACGGCAAGCTGGCGCCGCCGCCGCTCGGCATGATGATCTTCGCCGACGCGGAGACGGGGTCGAACTACGGCGCGCTGACGGCCGCGGCCACCGTGCTCACCGCGCCGCTGGTCGTCACCTTCCTGTTCGCGCGGCGACACTTCATCGCAGGCATCACCATGACCGGGGTCAAGTAGTGAAGCAGGACAACGTTCCCTTCGCGCGGGAGTTGTTTCGCGAATATGCGGCGATCACCGTGCCGCTGCACGGCGCGGTCGAGGCCGACGACAAGGCGGATGGCTCGTCGGTGACGCGCGCCGATCGCGAGGCCTCGGCACACGTGCTGAAGCGCCTCAACCGCTACACGCCGGATTTCGGCGTCATTTCCGAGGAGGAAGCCGTGTCGTATCTGCCCGGCGCCCGCTGGCAATGGGCCGTGGACCCGCTCGACGGCACTGCGTCGTTCGCGCGCGGCCTGCCGGTGTGGGGCCTTGGAATGGGGCTGCTGGACGGCGCGGTGCCCACGGCCGGCTACCTGCACTTTCCCACCGTGCGGCAGACGTTCACGTTCGAGAACGGCGCGGCACAGCTGAACGGCGCGCCGATCCCGCCGGCGCCGGCGCACCTCGCGCCGGACACGCTGAACGTGCAGATCACCGCGATCCACGACTACATAGACGTGCGGCGCATCGAGGGCTACCGCCTGCACAACCTCGGATCCACGTGCTACCACATGATGATGCTGGCGGCCGGCCGCTGCGATGCCGTGATCATCGGACCGTGCTTCCTGTGGGATCTCGCGCCGGGATTGCCGTTCACCCGCGCGCTCGGTCACGTGGAGCGCTACCTCGACGGCTCGCCGTTGCGCGTCGACGCCCTGATGCAGCCGCGCTACGGATTTCCCGTTCAGCAGCCGTTGCTGATCGGACCGGAGCGCGTAGTCGACGGATTGCTGCAGGCCCTGCGCTAGCGGGAGACGAGCCAGGCCGTCGTCCACTCGACCAGCTGGTCGACGCTCTGTGCGGTCTTGACGCCCGGCAGCGGGATGTCCCGGTGGAGCGCGAAGATCTCCTTGCCCCACTTGAGGCCGAGCGCCACCTCCGACAGCGTGCCCATGCCCCCGCCGATGGCAACGAGGCAGATGCTGGCGCGCGCGATGAGCGCGTTGCGCATCTCGCCGATACCCGTCGGGAGCGCCACCGTCAGGTACGGGTTGGCGGCGCTGGCGTCCTCCTCGGGCAGGATGCCGATGGCCGCGCCGCCGGCATCGCTCGCCCCTTTCGACGCGGCCATCATCACCCCGCCGCGCCCGCCGCACACGATGGACATGCCGGCGCGCGCCAGGGCGTTCGCCACCTGGTACGCGGCGAGGCATTCCTCGGCGCCGCCGTCGCCCGGACCGATGATGCCGACCGGTTGCCTGCAGCGCCCGGGGGCCGATTGCCTGGCGCCGAGCTGCGCGAGCAGCTCCCGGACGCGCGGGGACGGTGCGAGGCTCGCGTAATCGGCGCGCAGCATGGGCATGGGTCTTTCCTCTCTGCTGACCTTGAAACGATCACGGCTGGCGGATGGTACCAAGCCGGCGGGTGAAAAATCCCGCGCCGACGACCTTTGACGGCGCGGCGAGCGGTGCTAGATTGAAGCCATCCCCGGGCTGAATGGAGCAGCAATCATGCCGCACCAAGTTCGTTGGCTCGCGCTGGCAAGCCTGATCCTCCCCGCCGCGGTCGCGGCAGCCCCCGCGTATGTCGCCGTTCCGCTCGGCAACCTTGGCGGCGCGTCGATCTACGGAACCGGCATCAACGCGCGCGGCCAGATCTCCGGCTGGGCCGACACGGACGGCAGCGGCGCCGCCCACCGCCACGCGTTCCTGTACTCGGACGGCGTGCTCACCATTCTCGGCACGCTCGCCGGCGGCACGCAAAGCTTCGGCTACGCGATCAACGATGCCGCCCAGGTGGCGGGATCTTCCAACTCCGGGAACACCACGTCGCTGCATGCGGTGATATTCCAAGGCGGCACAATCCTCGATCTCAACGTTTTCCTCGGCGCACAGGTGAGCAACGCGTACGCCATCAACGCGGGCGGGGACGCGGCCGGCGCCTCCCGGTCGGGCGCCTCGTTCCGCGCGTATCGCTACAGCGCCGCAGGAAACGCGATCACCACGTTGAGCACGTTCGGTGGAACCACGAGCCAGGCCTACGGCATCAACGTCTTCGGCGCGCTCGCCGGCTTCGCCCACACCGATGCCGAAGACGCGCACGCGTTTCGGTACACCGACGGCGGGGGCCTCGTCGATCTCGGGACGCTGGGCGGACGCGCCAGCATCGGCTATGGCATCGCGCCGGGCGGCGAGGTCGTGGGCAGCGCCTACCTGCCGGGCGATCTCGGCCCGCATGCATTCATCGACGACGGCACGATGCACGACATCGGCACGCTCGGCGGCGGCAGCAGCACCGCGTTCTCGATCAACGCCGCGGGTACGATCGTCGGCGAGTCCACCGACGCGCAAGGCAGCTCGCGCGCTTTCGTGTACGCCAGCGGCGCGATGGTCGACCTCAACACCGTCACCTCGGGGCTGGGGGGCTCGACGCTCACCACCGCGACCGCCGTCAACGACGCCGGCCAGATCGTGGCGATGAGCTGCACCGGCCCCCTGCAATGCCAGCAGGCCTATCGTCTGGATCCCGCGCCGGCCGCGAAGGTCGCCGCGATCGAGTACCACCATGCGGCGTTCGACCACTACTTCATCACCGCCATCCCGGACGAGATCGCCAAGCTCGACAGCGGCGTGTTCGCCGGCTGGACGCGGACGGGCGGCTCGTTCAACGTCTACGCCGCCGATCAGGTGGGCGCGATGCCCGTGTGCCGATTCTTCAGCACCACGTTCGCGCCGAAGAGCTCGCACTTCTACACGCCCGATCCGAGGGAGTGCGCGATCGTAAGGGCCAACGCCAACTGGCAGTTGGAGGGGCTGGTGTTCAACATCCCTGTCCCGGCCGCGGACGGCGCCTGTCCCGCCAATACGGCGCCCGTCTACCGCCTCTACAACAACGGCATGGGCGCCGCGCCCAACCACCGGTACACGACGAGCCTTGCGACACGGGCCACGATGATCGCCGCGGGGTGGATTCCCGAGGGCTACGGTCCCGACGCCGTCGGGATGTGCGCTCCGGTATAGGGCGCAGAAGGAGTCCAGGTTGGACAAGGTGCAGACCATCGTCGTCGTCGCCGTGGGGTACCTTGCGCTCGGCGCGTTCTCGGCCTTTTTTGCGTATTCGGATCAAGACGCCTGGAGCGTGTGGCTCACCAGCGGCCTCGGACTCGGCCTCGTGCTCGGCCGGGACCGTTCCGACTGGATGCCCGTGCTCGCCGGCGCTTTTCTCGGGGCGCTCATTTTCGAGCCGCTGGTAGGCTCGTCGCTGGGCGAATCGTTGATCTATGCGCTCATCGAAGTTGTCGTGACGCTTGCCGGCGGGCTGGCGGCGACATGGATCTCGGCCACGCCGCTGCGTTTCGAATCGCCGCGCGACGTCGGGGCGGTCATCGCCGGCGCGCTCGCGCTGGCACTCACGGGCGCGGTGCTGATCGGCCTGTGGGATTACGCCACGGCACAGCCCAACGCCTGGCGGACGTTTCGTATCTGGCTGACGGGGAATTTTGCCGCCATCCTCCTGCTCGCGCCCTTCATCGCGGTGTGGGCGCAGGTGCGGTTCACGCGTCCGGACCATCGCACGCTGCTTTCGATCGCCGGCGGGGTGGTGGCGTGCGCGCTCTTCATGCTCTGCGTTCGCGCGCTCTTCGGCGCCTCCGCCGCGCGGAATCCAGGCTGGTTCACGCCGGTCGTCACCAGCCTTTCGGCGCTCCTCTTCATCCTTGTCGCGCTGCTCTGGGGTTCCCGCGGCGCTACGCTCGCAGTGCTGGTCGCGGCGATGATCGCGGTCACGCAGACCGTGCGAGGCTTCGGCCCGCTCATCGGGAGCGCCGAGCCGTTCGGCGACGCCGTCCTGAACGCCCAAGGCTACGCGGTAGCGATGTCGATGGCCGGGCTGCT
>Ga0207683_10000243_pt1 | contig 48324 bp, 41 predicted proteins | sample KBSM73metaG_FD_184333 | JGI IMG/M metagenome (GOLD analysis project Ga0207683, IMG submission 184333) | Miscanthus rhizosphere microbial communities from Kellogg Biological Station, Michigan, USA - KBS M7-3 metaG (SPAdes) (version 2) | ecosystem: Host-associated > Plants > Roots > Rhizosphere >...
CGCATTTGAGGCTCATGAGCTTGCCGGTCCTTCGGAAGCGGGTGGCGGCCGCGGCGCGGTGTGCAGCTCGTGCATCGCGCGCTCGGTCTCGCCGCGCGCGAGCCACGGCCATATCGCCAGCGCCCGCGCGATCGCGTCTGCTATCAACAGGCGCTCGTCGCCGGACGGCGGATGCAGCACGTAGTCGGCAACTTCCTGCTCGGACAGCGCGCCGTCGCGCGGATGGCCGATGCCGAGTCGCAGCCGCCAGAAGTCGCCGCTGCCCAGCGCGGCGGCGATGTCCTTCAGGCCGTTGTGTCCGGCATTGCCGCCGCCCTGCTTCAGTTTGACCACCCCAGGCTTCAGGTCGAGCTCGTCATGTGCGACCAGGATCTCGGCGGGCGCGATCCGATAGAAGCGGGCAAGCGAGGCGACTGCGAGTCCGCTGCGATTCATGAACGTCTGCGGCATCGCAAGGCGCTGATCGCCGCCGCGCGCCGCGGCTACCTGTGCCTGAAATTTGGATTCGGGCCGGAAGCTCGCCTGCAGTGTGCCAGCGAGGTGTTCAATCCACCAGAAACCGGCGTTGTGCCGCGTCTCTTGGTATTCGCGTCCCGGATTGCCGAGGCCGACGATGAGGCGGAACGAATGCGCCATGGCATCAGCTCAGATTGGCCAAGGGCCGGATCGAAACAGCAAAAAGGCCCGCCGAGACAAGCACCGGCGGGCCCTTCGCGTACCCGGGGCGCTTATTTCTTGTCGTCCTTCTTGGCCGGCGCCTTGTCGGCACCTTTTTCCGCAGGCTTCTCGCCGCCCTTTTCCGCGGACTTGTCGCCGGGCTTGGCCCCTTCCGCCGGCGCAGCCGCAGCTTCGCCCGCCACTGCTTCGGCCGTCGGCGCCGCGACTTCCTCGACCTCGACGACGATGCGCGGCACGACCGCCGTCGCCACGACAGGGCTTGGGCCCGGCCGGGTCACCGCGGTCACGCCTGCGGGCAGCTTGAGATCCGATACGTGTATCGATTGCCCGACCGCAAGCGGCGACAAGTCGACTTCGACGAATGCGGGCAGGTCCTTGGGCAGGCAGGAGACGTCGAGCTCGGTCAGAACGTGGCTGATGATGGCGTCGGTCGTCTTGACTGCCGGCGCGAGCTCGGCGTTGATAAAGTGCAGCGGCACTTTCATGTGGATCTTGCGGTTCTCGTCGACCCGCTGGAAATCGATGTGCAGCACCTCGTGCCGGAACGGATGCATCTGCACGTCGCGCAGCAGCACCCGCTGCGCGGCCTCGCCCAGTTTCATCGTCAGGATCGACGAATGAAACGCTTCCTTGTTGAGCGCGTGGATCAGGGCATTGTGATCGAGCTCGATCGGTTCGGGCTTCTCGGCGCCGCCATAAACGATTCCCGGCGCGCGACCGGTGCGGCGCAGCCGGCGGCTCGCGCCTCGTCCTTCGGTGCCGCGGGGAAAGGCGGTAAATTCGAACTGCATGATGTTGCTCCTGTTGTCTGCGGCCTTCCGTGCGCTTGGCGCAAACGGTCGTCCGCGATGGCGACAATGCCGCCGGCAGGCGGCGACGGGAAAGCCTTGAATTGTAACCCGAATTGGCCCCGCAGCGCAAACACTGTGCCGCCGCTTCGGGAATGACGCTACTCAATCGACGAGTCCGCCGCAGCCCGCTTTCGCGATCGCATCCCCCGCTGGCGCGGGGCCCCTGCTCCGCGCTCAACCCGGCGGCCTCCTTGGCAGTCCAACGCAACTCACCGAATCGAGCGTCGGCCGCTGCGCCGACTCGCCTCGCGCGATCCCCACGCGATGCGGGGGGCCCCTCGCCGCGGGCTCGCGTCGCTACTCGGTAAACAGCGAGCTGACCGATTCCTCGTTGGAGATGCGCGTCATCGTCTCGGCAAGAAGTTGCGCGCAGGAAAGCTGCCGGATGCGCTTGCAGGCGCGCGCTTCGTCGGACAGCGCGATCGTGTCCGTCACCACGATCTCGTCCAGCTCAGATTCGGCGATGCGCGCGACGGCGCCGCCCGACAGAACCGGGTGCGTGCAGTAGGCCAGAACCTTCTGCGCGCCGTTGGCCTTCAGCGCCGATGCCGCCTTGCACAGCGTGTTGGCGGTGTCGACGATGTCGTCCATGATCACGCACGCGCGACCCGCGACGTCGCCGATGATGTTCATCACCTCGGCGACGTTGGCCTTCGGCCTGCGCTTGTCGATGATCGCCAGATCGGAGTCGAGCCGCTTCGCGATTGCCCGCGCACGCACGACGCCGCCTACGTCGGGCGAGACCACCAGCAGGTTGTCGTAGTTCTGTTTCCACAGATCGCCCAGCAGCACCGGCGTCGCGTAGATGTTGTCGACCGGGATGTTGAAAAATCCCTGGATCTGGTCGGCGTGCAGGTCCATCGTCATCACGCGATTGACGCCGACGGTCGTCAGCATGTCGGCGACGACTTTGGCCGTGATCGGCACGCGCGCCGACCGGGGGCGGCGGTCCTGCCGCGCATAGCCGAAATAAGGTATCGCGGCGGTAATGCGCCCGGCGGAGGCTCGCTTGAGCGCGTCGACCATCACCAGGATTTCCATCAAGTTGTCGTTGGTCGGCTGCGAGGTCGATTGGAGGATGAACACATCACGACCGCGCACGTTCTCCAGCAGTTCGACCATCACCTCGCCGTCGGAGAATCGGCCGACGATGCATCGGCCGAGACTGATGTTCATATGCCGGACGACGGCCTCGGCGAGCTTCGGGTTGGCGCTTCCGGTGAAGATCCGCATCCGCTCGAACGCCATCGTCGCCGCCTATGGAAGACGCAGGCAGGCCGTCCGAACGGAGGGCCTGCCCGACGTGTTGGTGGCTGGGGAGGTAGGGATCGAACCTACGAATGCCGGAATCAAAATCCGGTGCCTTACCACTTGGCGACTCCCCAAGGGAAACCGTTCGCGCGCGGGAACATCATCAACGTGAGGCAAACGACCACAGCGGGTGGCGGTTCAGCGCGCGAGCAACAAATCCGGCCGTTTCTCCGGCGTTTCCACCGGCGCTTTCACCGGTGCCTTCTGTCACGCGCGGCACCCGCGAGAGCGCTCGCTGCGCGGCGTATTCGGAAGAGAAAGCGGCGAAAACGCACGCTCCCGATCCGGTCATCCGCGCTGCCGACGCTGGCGCCGCGCGCGACAGCGCGGCAAGACAGCCGGCGATCTCCGGGAACCGCGCGGACGCAACCGCTTGCAGGTCGTTACGGCCATATCCCTCGGAAAAGACGGCCATTTTCGCGGACTGGCTGTGTCGTGTCAATTCGGGAGCAGCGAACATGGCCTTGGTCGAGACCTCGATCGGCGGCGACAACACGACGAACCAGGTTTGCGGCAGGCTGACCGGCTCGAGCATTTCACCAATGCCCTGTGCGCGCGCTGGTTCGCCGAACACAAAAAACGGAACGTCGGTGCCCAACTCGAGCGCGAGGCCCATCAGTTCGTGCCGTGACAGCCCGAGTCGCCAAAGCCGGTTGAGCCCGAGCAGCACCGTGGCTGCGTCCGAGCTCCCGCCTCCGACGCCGCCGCCTACCGCCAAACGCTTGTCGACCGCGATCGTGACGCCATGCGCAACGCCGCATGAGCGTTGCAGCAGCCGGGCGGCGCGCACGGCCAAGTCGTCTTCCGCGGGCACGCCTGCGGCGCCACGGAGTCGCACGACATCGCCGTCATCGCGCCGCGACAGCGAAACGACGTCGCCGCGCGCGATCAGCACCAGCAACGACTCGAGCGTGTGGTAGCCGTCAGGGCGCCGTCCGGTCACATGCAGGAACAGATTGAGTTTTGCCGGTGCGGGCAGCACCAGCACATGACTCTCGCTCACCGCCACGAATCGACGGCGATGCGCAATTCGACCTCCGCGTAATCGAGCGTCAGGCGTTTGGGGCGCGACGATCCGTCGCCGCCCGGCTCGAACGCCTGATAGACGACGCTCCAGCCATCCTGGCGCAGCGCGGCCGGCATCCCGTCACTTGCCTGGTCGACCGTCGCCGGCACTCCGTCCCGCGGCACTCCCTGGATCCAGGATGCCAGCCCTTCGACCGGAAGCGGCCAGCCGAGCGCGCGCGTGGTCAGCGCCGCCCAGTCGCCGGCCGTCTCGACTTTTCCATCAGGGGTTTGCAGACGTACACCGCTCGCATCGCTGCTCAAGCGCGCGATCGTCTGGCCGAGCGGCGAGCTCAAATCGAGCTCGTCGCGCTGCGCGTCGTGCGTCCAGCGGAAATTGGCGCTCAGCGCATTGTTGCCACGCCGTGCCGACAGGCGTCCGGTCAACTCGAACGCCGCTGCCGGTGCCGCGAGCGTGCTTGCGGGGGCGGGCCGCTCGGTCAACGCCGGCGCGCAAGCGCAGAGCACCACCGCGCCAGCCGCGGCGACTGCGCGAGCGCACATGCCGCGCAGCCTGGGCATCGACTTGGCGACCGGACGTCAGTGCGCCAGACGGCGCATCGTCTCGATCAGGACCGGATTGTCGGGCGAGGCCTTGAGTTGCGATTGCCATAACTCGGTGGCCCGCTCGCGCTCGCCTTTCGCCCACAGCACTTCGCCCAGATGCGCGGCGATCTCGGGGTCCGCCTGGTCGCCGAACGCGCGCCGCAGGAATTTTTCCGAATCGTCGAGCTTGCCCAGCCGGTAGTTGGCCCAGCCCATACTGTCGAGAATGAACGGATCGTCCGGCGCGATCTGCAGCGCCTTTTCGATCAGCTTGAGTCCCTCCGCGGTGCGCGGCGTGCGGTCGACCAGCGTGTAGCCGAGCGCATTGAGCGCCTGCGCATTGTCCGGCTTGAGCTCGATCAGGCGCTTCAGCCTCGACTCGACCTCGTCGATGCGGTCGAGCTTCTCGGCGACCATCGCAACATCGTAGAGCAGGTCGACCGAATCGGCCTGGCGCTCCAGGGCCGCGGTGAGAACCGCGTACGCGGTCTTGTAGTCGCCCGCATCGCGCAAAATTTGCGCTTCCGCCTGCGCGAGCTCGACGCGCCGCTCGGCCGACTCCGGCTTCAGTCCGTTCAGATAGCTGCGCGCCGCGGCGATGTCGCCTTTCTTCGCGATCATCGCGCCGATACGCAGCGTGGCGAGCCAGGCACGATCGCCCTCGGTGACTTCGCGGTACCGGGCGATTGCCTCGTCGTAGCGCTTGGTCTCCTCGGCCAGCTGGCCGAGGTAGAACGGCACGACGCCCTTGTCGCCGTAACCGACCTTGTCGAGCTCTTCGAGCAATCGCTGCGCGGTCGCGTAATCCTTCATCTGCAGCGATATCGCCGCAACGGCGAATTCGAATTCGCGGTCTTCCGGCTCCTCGTCCCACAACTGCTGGAAGATCGCGCGCGCCTCGCTGAAGCGCTTTTGCTCGACGTATACCTGCGCGAGCGCGCCGGCAACGGCGCGCTCGTCGGGGCTCGTTGCAAGAAATTGCTTCAGGAACGCGATCGCCGCCTCGGGCGATCCCTTGGCCAGAATGTCGGCCTTGATCAGGGCCGCACGGTCCCACCCGGGCTTAAGCTCGAGCGCCCGGTCCGCCGCAGTCGTCGCGGCGGCGGTGATCGCCGGATCGGTGAGCTTGGTGTTGTAACCGGCGAGCGCGATGGCGAACCACGCTTCCGCAACGTTCGGATACGGTCTCGCCAGATCCTGCACGAGCCGAAACGCGGCGGCCTTGTCCGTTTGCGCAGCCAACGCCTGGTTGAGCTGCAGGAAAGCGTCGCCGAGCGATTTGTCATTGGCCGCCGCTTCGATCAGCACGCGCTGAAGCTCGGCCTTGAGATCGGAGCCGGCTCCCGAGATGGCGAGCGAGGCCACCATCTGTCGCGCGCGTTCGGCCTTCGGATCGAGCTGCTGCCAGAGCTTCGCCGCTTCCAATGCCAGCGTGCGCTGCCGGGCAAACAGCGCGATCTCGGTGGCGCGGCGGGCAAGTACCGGATCACGCGCTTCGCGCGCGGCTTCGAAATAGGCGCGTGCCGCCAACGCCGCGTCGCCGCGCTGCATTGCGACATCTCCGACCAGGATGCGATAAAGCACTTCCGGGGTCAGATCGTCGGCCGCAGCGGGGCGCTCGGGTGCGGCGGTCGGGCCGGCGGCTTGACTGGGCTCGGCGGGCGTCTGGGCGCGGCTGTCTCCGGCCGCCACGAGGGCGGCGGTCAGGCTGACGAACAACAACGAACGCAGGAGGGGAATCACGATAGGGAAGCCAAGCTCGGTCGATTTCGATTCAAGGCCCTGCGTCTCGCCGGACCTCGTTGCATCTTAGGGTATATTGGTCCGAGCAACAAACGCCACTCGACGCCTGCAGATGCCCGAACTTCCGGAAGTTGAAACGACGCGTCGCGGGGTCGCGCCTCACGTAGAACGGCAGAAAGTGACGGCGGTGAGGATCTACGACCGCAGGTTGCGATGGCCGGTTCCACGCGATTTGCCCCGGCGGCTGGTCGGTCGCGTCGTCGACCGGGTCGACCGGCGCAGCAAATACCTGCTTTTCCGATTGGGTGCCGACACGCTGATCGTCCATTTCGGGATGACCGGAAGCCTTCGCGTCTACGGCGTCGCACCGGAGCGACGCACCCACGATCACATCGACCTGGAATTCGCCAACGGAGTTGTCCTTCGTTACCACGACCCGCGCCGTTTCGGCGCGATGCTGTGGTCGCCGGCCGCCGCCGGCGAGCATCCGCTGCTCGCCGCGCTCGGACCCGAGCCGTTCTCGGCCGGTTTCGATGCGGCTTACCTGTTCGCTTCCACCCGCAAGCGCAGCACGGCGATCAAGCTCGCCCTGATGGACAACCGCCTGGTCGTCGGCGCGGGCAACATCTACGCCAACGAGGCATTGTTTCGCGCCGGCATACGGCCGACGCGCGCTGCCAACCGCGTTTCGCGAGAGCGGCTGGGCCGCCTGGTCGCGGCCGTGAGGGAAACGCTTGCCGCGGCGATCGCCAAAGGCGGCAGCACTCTTCGCGATTACGTCGATAGCGATGGTGCGCCCGGCTACTTCCAGCTCGAGTACAACGTGTACGGCCGCGAAGGTCAGCCTTGCCGCGTTTGCGGGCAGCCGATTCGGATGACCCGGCAGGCAGGTCGAGCGACCTATTATTGCCACGGTTGCCAGACCTGACAAGGCTTAGGTGCTTGTTTTGGCGCGCTTTATGCTACAGTCGCTGCGAGCCAGCGGGAGGACGCGCCGAAAATGATGCAATCCAAGGATCTGGCTGCCAGATTTGAAGCCTACAGCGATTGGCGACGCCGGCTGTCGACCGGCGTGTCGCGCCTGCACGAATGGCTGTCCGAGCAGGAACTGGCCGATGGCCAGGCCGACCTGACCGTTCAGCGCCTGCTCGAGCGGCTGCACCAGGACAAGCTGGTCGTCGCCTTTGTCGCCGAGTTCTCCCGCGGCAAATCGGAGCTGATCAACGCGATCTTCTTTGCCGATTTCGGCCAGCGCCTGCTGCCCTCGGCCGCCGGCCGCACGACGATGTGTCCGACCGAGCTCCTCTACGACTCGACGCGGGAGCCGTCGATCCGCCTGTTGCCCATCGAGACCCGGGCCCGCGACGGATCGGTCACCGAGTTCAAGAACTACGCGGACGAATGGGTCACGATCACGCTCGACATGTCGTCGGCGGATCGGATGGCCGAAGCGCTCTCGCAAGTGTCGCAGACCAAGCGTGTCTCGGTACCGCTTGCGCGCAAGTACGGGCTCTACGATGACGGCGACCCGCTGGCGCCGCTGTCGGCTGCCGACGCCGGCGTCGACGTTCCGTGTTGGCGCCACGCGATCATCAACTTCCCTCATCCGTTGCTGCAACAGGGGCTGGTGATTCTCGACACGCCCGGCCTGAACGCCATCGGCACCGAGCCCGAGCTCACGCTCAACCTGCTGCCGAACGCACACGCGATCCTGTTCATCCTCGCCGCCGATGCCGGAGTGACCAAGACCGACATCGACGTGTGGACCAAGCACCTGGTCGGGGACACCGCTGCCAGCCGCGAAGGCCGGCTGGTCATCTTGAACAAGATCGACGGACTGTGGGACGACCTTCGCACCGCGCACGAGATCGAGGGGGAAATCGCGCGCCAGGTCCGCACCAGCGCGCAACTGCTGATGATTCCCCCGGCGCAGGTTTTTCCGGTGTCTGCGCAGAAGGCGCTGCTGGCGAAGGTCAACGGCGACGACGTGCTGCTGGCAAGGAGCCGCGTGCCGCAGCTCGAGGCGGCGCTGTCCCGGGAGCTGATTCCGGCCAAGCGGCGCATCGTAGGCTCCGCGACGCAGACCGAGATCCGCGAGCTCGTCGCGGGCACGCGCACCATACTCGACAGCCGCATCGCCGGCATACGCGAGCAGCTGACCGAGCTGCAGAACCTGCGCGGAAAGAACCAGGATGTGGTCGAGCACATGATGGAGCGCATCCAGCAGGAAAAGAGCCTGTTCGAGCGGGGCATGCAGCGTTACACGGCGCTGCGCACGGTATTCACGCAGCAGACCAACAGCCTGTACGAAAGCATCGGGCTGGAGACGCTGCGCGCCACGGCCGCCGACACGCGGGAGCGGATCGAGAAAAGCCCGTTCACCAAAGGCGTGCGCTCCGCGATGGGTGACTTCTTCGCCAAGATCTACGGCAGCCTCGACCAGAGCGCGCGGCAGACCGCCGAGACGCACGAGATGATGCAGGCGATGTATCAGCGCTTCGCCAAGGAGCATGGCATCGAGGCGTTTACCCCACCTCCGTTCTCGATGCTCAAGTACCAGAAGGAGGTCGAGCGGCTGGAGCGTGCGTACAACGTGCATTTCAACACGCTGTGGAACATGGTCAGCAAGGCCAAGTTCACGCTGATGAAACGATTCTTCGAGACGATCGCGATCCGGGTAAAGCACGTGTTCGACATCGCGAACCGCGACCTGGAAAGCTGGCTGAAGGCCGTGATGGCTCCGCTGGAGACGCAGGTGCGCGAGCATCACCTGCAGCTGCGCCGCCGGCTGGAAAGCGTCAAGCGCATCCACCGGGCGAGCGACGAGCTCGAGGATCGCATCGACGAGCTCGAGAACGCCGAGGTCGCCGCGAAAGCGCAGATCGGGGACCTCGCGCGCGAAGTCGCCCTGATCGACGCGATCTGCGAGCAGCCCGAACCGCTGCCGCTCGCCGCCAACGCCTAGCGGCTTCGCGCGCGATCGATCAGGCCGGAACGTTGCCGGCCTTGGCCGCCATCAGACCGCGGTACTTCAGCAGCAGCTGATCCTTGCTTTCCACAAAGTCGGGGTTTACAGGTATGCAATCGACCGGGCAGACTTCGACGCACTGCGGCGTGTCGAAGTGGCCGACGCATTCGGTGCACTTGCCGGGATCGATCACGTAGATTTCCAGACCCTGCGCGATCGCGCCGTTCGGGCACTCGGGCTCGCAAACGTCGCAGTTGATGCATTCGTCGGTAATGATCAGCGCCATCAGGATCTTTCACGCGACTGCGCCGCACGCTCCTCGTCTGCCTTCACCTTGAGGCGGGCGACGACGGCCGGCGGCACGAATTTGCCGACGTCGCCACCGAAGCGGGCGATTTCACGAACGATCGTCGATGACATGAACAGGTATTGCTCGGCCGGAGTGAGAAACAGCGTTTCGACCTCGGGATGGAGGTTGCGGTTCATGCCGGCCATCTGAAACTCGTACTCGAAGTCCGACACGGCACGCAAGCCGCGCAGGATCGTGGTGGCGCCGACCGAGTGCACGAAATCCATCAGCAGACCGGAAAAGCCCGCAACCTCGACATTGGCGTACGGCGCCAGCACCTCGCGCGCCATCGCGATGCGCTCGTCGGCAGTGAACATCGGGCGCTTGCTTTCACTGTCCGCAATCGCGACGATCACCCGGTCGAACAGCTTCGCCGCGCGCCGTACGATGTCCTCGTGCCCTTTGGTGAACGGGTCGAAGGTTCCAGGATAGACGATTTTCAGCATGCCCCGATCTCTCCGCTCGGCCCAAGCGCTCCGCTCAAGCCGACGCCGGCAGGCGGCGCAGCAGATGATAATGCACCTGCCCGGCCTTGTCCCCGCGCACTATCGCGAACCCCGTGGGTGCGATGACGGGTGCGGACGCCTCGACATAGAGCGCGCCGTCCGTAGCAACGCGCGCTGCAGCTGCCGGCAGCAGCGCCTCCCATTGCGGAGCGGCAAACGGCGGATCGAGGAAGACGACGTCGAACAAGCGCGTTTCGCGCGCCAGGAATGCTTGCGCGTCGGCGCAGTGGGCCTCCAGCGCCGCGCCCAGCATCTGCGCGGCCGCGTGCAGCGCACGCACCAGCTCGGGCTTGCGATCGACTGCGACCGCGAGCGTGGCGCCGCGCGACAGCGCCTCGAACGAAAGCGCCCCGCTGCCCGCGAACGGATCGAGCGTGCTCGCGCCGTCGAGATCCTGGCCCAGCCAGTTGAACAGCGTTTCGCGAACCCGGTCGGGCGTCGGGCGTATGTCGGCGACGGCGGGAAAGCGAATGCGCCGGCCGCGCCAGCGACCGCCGATGATGCGAATCTGGTGGGCTTGCGGCAAGCGTGCGCCAGGCACCGAAAGGTAGAATTGTACCTTTGCCCGCAGCGCCCCAAATCCGATGCTCGACATGTTCAAGCGCAAGCCCGATGGCGGCGAGCGCAGCTGGTCCGACCGCCTGAAGAGCGGCCTCGGTCTCTCGCGCGAGCGCATTTCCCGTCCGCTGACCGCGCTGTTCGGTCGCGAGGCGCTGTCGGAGGAAGCGGTCGACGAATTGCGCAGCGCGCTCCTGGGCGCCGACGTCGGCATTCCGGCGACCGAGCACCTGCTCGACGAGCTCGTCGCCCGCTGGAAGCGCGCCGGCGCCGATCTCGACGCGCGCGGGGTGCTCAAGTCGGCGCTGGTCGAGCTGATCGCGCCGCTCGAGCAGCCACTCGTCATCGGCTCGGCACGGCCTTTTGTCATCATGCTCGCCGGGGTCAACGGTGCGGGCAAGACGACGTCGATAGGCAAGCTGGCCAAGTACCTGCAGGGCCAGGGACTCTCGGTGCTGCTCGCCGCCGGCGATACCTTCCGCGCCGCGGCGCGCGAGCAGCTCGAAACCTGGGGTGCGCGCAACAACATCCCGGTGGTCGCGCAGCACGGAGGTGATCCTGCGGCGGTGATGTTCGATGCGATCTCGGCTGCGCGGGCGCGGCGCATCGACGTCGTGCTTGCCGACACCGCCGGGCGGCTGCCGACGCAGCTGCCGCTAATGGAAGAGCTCAAGAAAATCCGCCGCGTGATCGCCAAGGCGCAGGAAGGCGCACCGCACGAAACGCTGCTGGTGCTCGACGCCAATACCGGGCAGAACGCGCTGGCGCAGGTCGCCGCATTCGACGCGGCGCTGGGGGTGACCGGGCTCGTCCTGACCAAGCTCGACGGCACCGCCAAAGGCGGGGTCGTCGCCGCTATCGCCAAGGCGCGGCCGCTGCCGCTGAAGCTGATCGGCGTCGGCGAAGGAATCGACGACCTCCGCCCCTTCCGCGCCGCCGAGTTCGCCGATGCGCTGATCGGGTGAAGGACCGCCGCGCGATGGCCACCGCAAAGCGGGGGTGATTAGTAAGCACTAACTCGGGCAGTCCGACCGTCCCGCGCCGGAGGGATCAACCCGCGCTCAAGTCGCCGCCAACGCTCGGGTTCCTAGCCCAAAGTGGGTGGCCGCAGTAAGACCGCTCGCCCGTAGCAGACCTTGGCCACGTGGGGGAACTTCGGGGCAGCTTAGCACTCTGACAAGCCGAGTGCTAAAATATCGCCTCGTCGCCAAGGAGCTTTTTTAGATGCCCACGAATACGCTGGCTTTCCCGACCCCGGCTTCGCTAGGGAGTCTGGATCACTATATCCAAGCGGTGAACCGTTTTCCGCTGCTGACCGCTGAGCAGGAGACCGAGCTCGGCCGCAAACTGCAGCGCGACAACGATCTGGAGGCGGCCCGCTCGCTCGTCCTGTCCCACCTCCGGCTGGTCGTCGCTGTCAGCCGCAACTACCTCGGGTACGGGCTCCCTCAGGCCGATTTGATCCAGGAAGGCAATATCGGATTGATGAAGGCGGTACGCCGCTTCGATCCGGAACGCGGCGTTCGCCTGGTGTCGTTTGCCTTGCACTGGATCCGGGCCGAGATTCACGAGCACATCCTGCGCAACTGGCGCCTGGTCAAGATCGCGACCACCAAGGCGCAGCGGAAGCTGTTCTTCAACCTGCGCAGCATGAAGCCGAAGCTTGGCCCGCTGACCCGAACCGAGGCGAACGGCATCGCCAAGGCGCTCGGCGTCAAGCCCGAGGAAGTGTTCGAAATGGAGACACGGCTGTCCGGGCAGGACATCGCCATCGACCCGCCGGCCGGAGACGACGGCGAAACAATGACGCCGAGTGCATATCTGACCGATAGCGACGCCGAGCCGGTCCAGATCCTGGAACGCGAGGAAACCGCGCGCAATCGCAGTGTCGGCTTGAAGAGCGCACTCTCGAGGCTGGATAGCCGCAGCCGCGACATCATCGAGGCCCGCTGGCTGCGCGAAGACGATCCGGCCACGCTGCAGGATCTGGCCGACCAGTACGGCGTCTCGGCCGAGCGGATCCGCCAGATCGAAAGCAAGGCGCTCAAGACGATGCGCGGAGAAATGGCGTCGCTCTAGTCAAACGCGACAGTGTTCCCGAACGCCGGCCCTCGCGCCGGCGTTTTTTTGCGCTAGAGCTCGACCTGCGTACCCAGCTCGACGACCCGGTTGGTCGGCACGTTGAAAAACTCGATCGCCTTGGTCGCATTCTTCGCCATTGACACGAACAGGCGCTCGCGCCACAGAGCCATGCCCGGCGTCTCCGTAGCGATCAGCGTTTCGCGCGAGACGAAGAACGAGGTTTCCATCATGTCGAACGGCTGACCGCGGCGTCCGCATTCCTCCAGCAGCTCCGGCACGTCCGGATCTTCCTTGAATCCGAAAAACGCCTCGAATTGCTGGAAGTTGCAGCCCAGGTCGCGGATTTGCACGCGGTCCGGCAACGGCACGGTCGGGATATCGCGTGTCGTCATCGTCAGCAGAACGACGCGCTCGTGCAGCACCTTGTTGTGCTTGAGGTTGTGCAGCAGCGCGTGCGGCGCGCGATTCGGCGTGCTGGTGAGGAAAACCGCCGTGCCCGGCACGCGCGTCGGCGGGTTGGCCGAGATGCTTTCGATGAACAGGTCGATCGGCATCGTCTCGGCGTTCAGGCGCTCGAGCAGGATCGCGCGGCCGCGCTTCCACGTCGTCAGCAACGTGAATACGATGCCTCCGACGACGATCGGGAACCAGCCGCCTTCCGGGATCTTCAGCAGGTTCGACGACAGGAAGGCGACGTCTATCGCGATCAGCGGCACGACGATCGCGAGGGCCGCGAAAGCGTTCCAACGCCACAGCCGGGTCAGCACGACAAAAATCAGCAGCGAGTCGATCGCCATCGCGAGCGTCACCGCGATGCCGTAGGCGGCCGCCAGATTGCTCGACGTCTTGAAGCCGGCGACCAGCAGCATCACCGCAAAGAACAGCATCCAGTTGATGAACGGCACATAGATCTGCCCGATCTGCCGCTCGGACGTGTGCATGATCGTCAGTCGCGGGCAATAGCCCATCTGGATCGCCTGCCGCGTCAGCGAGAACGCGCCGGAAATCACCGCCTGCGACGCGATCACCGTCGCGGCGGTCGCGAGAATCACCATCGGCAGCAGCGCCCATGCCGGCGCCAGCAGATAGAACGGATTCTTGATCGCCTCCGGCTCGGCAATGATCAGTGCGCCCTGGCCGAAATAATTCAGCACAAGGGCGGGCGCCACCAGATACAGCCAGGCACGCCGGATCGGCGATACGCCGAAATGGCCCATGTCGGCGTACAGCGCTTCGGTGCCGGTGACGGCTAGCACGACCGCCCCGAGGGCGAGAAACGCGGCCAGCGGGTTGCCGGTCAGAAACGAGAATGCGTAAGACGGCAGCAGCGCCATCAGCACCCGCGGGTCCTGCCAGACCGCGGCCGCACCCAATACCGCGATCGTCGCGAACCAGACGCACATCAGCGGGCCGAACAGCCCGCCGACCTTCGCCGTCCCGTGGCGCTGGATCGAAAACAGCGCGAGCAGGATTACCAGGGTCACCGGGATGACATAGCTCTTGAGACCCGGCGCGAGGACTTCGAGGCCCTCGACCGCGGACAGGACCGAGATCGCCGGCGTGATCATCCCGTCGCCGTAGAACATCGCGGCGCCGAAAATTCCCAGTCCGACCAGCCACCAGCGTGCCCGACGGTCGTCGAGACCGCGCGATACCAGCGCGGTGAGCGCCATGATGCCGCCCTCGCCGTTGTTGTCGGCCCGCATGATCAGCGTCACGTACTTGAGCGTGACGACGATCATCAGCGCCCAGAAGATCACCGACAGGACGCCAAGCACGTTGTCGGTGGTCAGCGGCAGGCCGTGCGGCCCGGTGAAGCACTCGCGCAGCGTATAGAGCGGGCTGGTTCCGATATCGCCGAAGACGATACCGATTGCGCCGACGACCAGCGGGGCCGTCGGTCTCTTCGCCACATCGGCCGGAGCTGTCGCCGCGCCAGCCTGTGTCCCGGTCAGCATGCTCCTTCGTCGGAGCGACGCGAAAAGCGGATGTTGAGCTGTTTGAGCTTGCGGTACAGATGCGTGCGTTCCAGACCGGCGCGTTCGGCGACCCGGCTCATGTTGCTCTGTTCCTTGCCAAGCAGCTGCTCGAAGTAGATCCGTTCGAAGGCTTCGCGCGCCTCGCGCAGCGGCAGCTCGAAAAAGCGCGCGGTGACCTCCGGCGCAAGCGCCGCCGACGGCGGCAGAGCCGATTCGCCCAGAAGGCGCCGCACATGTTCGCCGGTGATTTCGCTGTCGATCGTCAAGGCGAGATTGGCGATGACATTGTGCAGGTGGTCGAGATTGCCCGGCCAGTAGGCCGCCGCCAGCGCCGACACGGCGCTCCCCTGCAGCGTTCCCAGCGTGCGCTGGCTCGCCGTGATCTCGCGCCAGAAGCGCGCTATCAACGCCGGCATGTCGTCGCGCCGGGCGCGCAGCGGCGGCAGCATGACCGCACCGGCGGACAGGATCGACAGCAGGGCCGGATCGAAGCGACCCTCGGCCGCGAGGTTGCCGAGTTGCTCGCTGCTGGTGCAGACAAGAATCGTGTCCTGCTTTTCAAGCTTGGGCAATATGAAGGCGAGTGCCTTCTGCTCTGCTTTCGAATAAGCCCCGATTTCGGCACAGTACAGCAGACCGTCGCGCGCCTCTTCGAGAACCTGCGACGGGTTGGCGGCAAGCCGCGCGCCGTTGGCGAGAATGACCAGCGGCGCGTCTGGAACATGCAGCGCCCGCGCCGCAGTGTCGTGGCCGGCGCCGGGCTCGCCGACGATCAGCACCGGCCGGTTGGCGCGCAGAAGCTGCTCGATCGCTCTCTCGACCTCGATCACCGGCGTGCTGGTGCCGAGCGCCGCGAGCGATATCCGCCGCGGCCCCTGACCGGCGGCCGTCTTCAGAGCGCGCGTCACCGTCGACAGCAGCTTTTGCAGCCCGACCGGCTTTTCCAGGAAATCGAAGGCGCCCACCTTGGTCGCCTCGACCGCGGTTTCTATCGTGCCGTGGCCTGACATCATCACGACCGGCATCGTCAGCTGGCCATTCGCCGCCCACTCCCGCAGCAGGGTCACGCCGTCGGTGTCCGGCATCCAGATGTCGAGCAGCACCAGTGCGGGTTGTGTGCGCAGCCGGTAGTTTCGCGCCTCTCCGGCATTTTCGGCCACACTGACTTGATATCCCTCGTCCTGCAGAATCTCGGACAACAGTTCGCGGATGCCGACTTCGTCGTCGACGATCAGAATTTCTTTCTGCTGCGGCATCACGTATTGGTTCCTTTGAACGGCAAGTACAAGGTCACCACCGCCCCGTGCGGAGACCGATTCTCGATGGTTACCCGCCCATGGTGCTCCTCGGCGATCTTCTTGACGATCGCGAGTCCGAGGCCGGTGCCTTTCGCCTTGGTCGTCACATACGGCTCGAACGCGCGGCGCACGACATCGTCGGGGAATCCGCCGCCGCGGTCGCCGAGCGACAGCGCGACCTCGTCGCCGCGTACCTCGAGGCCGATATCGTACGCGGGGTCGGGCGATTCCGCCTGAGCATCGATGGCATTCTGGAGCAGATTGTGGATCACCTGGCGCAGCCGCGTGGGCTCGCCGTGTATGAGCGGATCGCCTTCCGCGAGCTTCAGCGATACATGCGGCCGCAGATTTTCGTACAGACCGAGTACGTCGAGCAACAGCGCATTGATGTCGACCGGTTGCATCGTTCCCGGCCGCGATTGCCGGGCGTAGATCGCAAAATCGTCGACCATGTGCTTCATTGCGCCCACCTGCGCGACGATCGTCCGCGTCGCCCGGGTCAGCGCCTCCTCGTCGCCGGCCGCCAGCTTGCCGCCGAGCTTGACCGCCAGGCGCTCGGCCGACAGCTGGATCGGCGTCAGCGGATTCTTGATCTCGTGCGCGAGGCGGCGTGCAACCTCCGCCCAGGCGGCATCGCGCTGCGCCTCGGCCAGTTCGGTTACATCGTCGAAGACGACGACAAACCCGGCGACCGGTTCACCGGGCAACCTCGACCCGCGCATCAGCAGCACGCGCGTGTGATTCGATACGGTGACCTCGGCCTGACGCTGCCACTGGCCATCGCGCCCGCCGCGGAAGCCGTCGGCCACCAGCTGGGCGAAGCCGGCGAGCGGCGGCAGGCGGCGTGTCCAGTCGGAAAGCGGCACATCGATCAGGTCGGCCAGCGGCTGCTGCAGGATCACCGCTGCGCTCGGGTTCGCGGTGCGCAGGCGAAACGCGCTGTCGAACGCCAGCACCCCGGCCGATAGATTGGAAAGAATGCTTTCGAGATAAGCGTTGGTCGTTTCGATCGCGTTTCGGCTTTCCGCGGTTTTTTGCTGCGCTTCGGCGAGCTGCGCGGTCATCGTATTGAACGACTCGGTGAGGACGCCCAGCTCGTCCCGACTCTGCACCGGGTGCCGGCGGCTGAAGTCGCCTTGCGCGACCGCGCGCGTGCCCTCGGCCAGAAGCCCCAGCGGTCCGCTGACCTGCTCGGAGAGCACGACGGCCAGGCCAAGCGCGGAAAAAAGCGCGAGCAGCAAGGTCAACGTCAGCGTGAGTGCGTAAAGGCGCTTTAGCGCGGCGCGCGAAAACGAGATCTCCTGGTAGTCGCGGTAGCCGGCCTGCACTTTTTCGGCATCGAGCTGCAATTGTCGGGGCACCGGCTCGACGACCTGCAGCAACCGCAGCGGCTCGCCGGGATCGGAGGTATTGACCGGAACAACGACTCGCAACAGCATGCCCTGGTCGGTGGTCTGATCGATCGCCGAATAGGGTTGCTGCAATCTCGCGCGCCGCAGCGCCTGCGCCGGCGGCGGCTCCGGCGTCAGCGTCGAGCCCGAAATTCCCGCGACGCCAAGCACGCCGCCGCCGGCCGTGAACAGCGCGGCTTCGTATACTCCCGCCTGCTCGCTGGCGCGATTAAGCCGCTGCGACATGCTGGCCGCGTCGCCTTCCTGCAAGGTCAGCGCGAGCTGCGAAGCCTTGTTGGTCGTTTCCTTCAGCAGATAGTCGAGCGCGCCGCGGCCGAGATTCAACCCTCCTTCGAGCGCCTTGTCGACGCGCACATCGAACCACGATTCGATGCTCTTGCCGAGGAACTGCACCGACACACCATAGAGAAGCGCGCCGGGTAGCACCGCTACCAGGGCGAACAGGAGCACCAGCCTGATCGCCAGTCGCGAGCCGAAAACCCCCGCCTTTAGGTTCTTGCGCAGGCGCCAAAGCTGATATCCGACGAGCCCCATCAGCAGGGCAACCATCGTTCCGTTGAGCACCAGCAGCAGGTTGTAGTTGCTGGCGAAGAGCTCGGTATTCGCGCTCGCCGTGGCGAGCAGGAAAAGGAACACCGTGCCGAGGACGGCGCAACCGAGCAGCACGTAGCGCAGCGCGCGCGGCGCGAGAATCCTGGTCACGGCGTGAGGCTCCAGCGAAACCATTCCGACTGCAGCGACCAGTCGCGCGAGGCCAGCGCATTGATCTGGAACGGCTTCGGCAACTGGGCAACGTCGAGGCGGAGACGCACGGCGGCTTCATAGCGCTCGCCGGGCGACAGCGCGTCCTTGCTGACGACCGGGCGCGAGACGACGCGGGCAAGCAGACGCTCCACCTCGTCGAGCGAATCGAACTGCTGGCCGAGCAGTCCGCTAGTCACGCGGTACTGTCGGGTCAGCGGGTTGTAGGTCAAGCGGTACTGCACCGACATCTGCACCAGCTTCTGATCGAGCCAGTACCAGCGGGGCCGCACGAGCTCGAACTCGAGGACGAAATAGAGCGAGACGCCCTTTTGCAGCGCCTCCTCGAGCGTCGGATTGAACGCGAGGTCGAACTGCGCATTCAGGACATAGCTTTCATCCTCGGGCAGGAGCTCGGCCGACTTGACTCCGATCGTGTCGGCGTGCGCGATCGTTGCCGCCAGAAACGACAGCAAAGCGGTCAGGCACAACAGGCCGGCGAGAATGCGGCGCATGGACGGGAGCGGCGAGCCGCGCGATCCTTCCGGAAGGACTCAGCTCTTTTGCAGGAGGGCGTAGAAAAACCCGTCGTGATTGTGCGCTGCGCCCGGGGCGGCTGGCAAGAGTTGACCGTCTATAGCGGCGTATTCCGCAGGCAATGTGAGTCGAATGCGCAACGCATCGCGGTGGCGCTGGAGGAATTCGGTGATCTGGTCGTCGTTCTCGGCGCCGAATATCGAGCAGGTCGAATAGAGCAGCACGCCGCCGCGCTTCAGACACGGCCACAACGCATCGAGCAGGCGAACCTGCTGCGCGACGAAGCCCGCGATATCGGTCTCGCGGCGCAGCCATTTGCCGTCGGGATGCCGTCGCACGATGCCCGACGCGGTGCAGGGCACGTCGGCCAGAATGCGATCGAACGCATCGCCGTCCCACCAGGTATCGGGCTCGCCGGCATCGGCGACGATAAGACGCGCGGCAAGACCCAGGCGTGCAAGATTGTCATGCGTGCGTTCGACCCGCGCGGCATCGACGTCGAGTGCGACCAGATCGAGCGCCGCCAGCTCGGCCAGATGTGTCGTCTTGCCGCCCGGCGCGGCGCAGGCGTCGAGCACCCGCATGCCGTCTTCCGGCTCCAGCAGCGGGGCAGCCAGCTGCGCCCCTGCGTCCTGTACCGAAAACCATCCGGCCGCATATCCTGGCAGCGCGGACACCGCAACCGTCTCGTCGAGCACGACGCCGGCCTCGCCTATCGCATGCGCCCGAATACCGTGTGCAAGCAAGGCCCTCAAATAGTCTTCGCGCGCAAGACGCCTGCGGTTGACGCGCAAGCTCAGCATCGGCCGCGTGTTCCCCGCATCGAGCACCGCGGCAGCACGCTGCGGATACTCGGCAAACACGCGGTCGATCCACCAGCGTGGGTAGGAAAAGCGCGCTTCGGGATCGTTCGCGATCTCTCCGAGGAGCGCATCACGGCGCCGCAGAAAGGTTCGCAGGATCGCGTTGGTCAGGCCCTGTGCCGATGTGCGCTTGAGCTGCGCCGTCGCGCGCACGGCGGCGTCGACGACCGCGTGCGCCGGCGCGCCGGTGTGGATCAACTGGTAGAGCGCGACCCAGAGCAATGCTTCGACGCTGCCGTCGGTCAGCGGGCGCTCGGCCAGCACGCGCACGATCGCGCGCAGTTCGCCGAGGAAGCGCAGCGTGCCGTAGGAGAGTTCGTGCGCCAGCGCGCGGTCGCCCGAGGACAACGGCAGCGCCGTCAATACCGCAGGAAGCGGATTGCCGGCAAGGACGCGACGGACGATCTTCGCGGCAAGTCGCTGCGCACGCTCCATCGCAGGGCGCGCGACTACTGTTCTGTCCCGCAAATTCGCTCGATGGTCGGAACTTGCGGCACAGGGCCCTAGCGCGGCTGCAATCCGCGCTGGAATTGCGAAGCGAGTGCAAGCAGGCGGCGGATGCGCTCCTCGATCGGCGGGTGCGTGCTGAACAGTCCGGCGAGCCCTCCGTCATGCAGCGGGTTGACGATCATCATCTGCGCCGTCGCCGGATGCTCTTCGGCGGCTAGCAGCGGCACGTTCTTCGTGTAGCGCTCCATTTTCGCCAGCGCGTCGGCGAGCGCGCCCGGGTCGCCGGAAATCTCGGCGCCGCTGCGATCGGCCTCGTATTCGCGTCCGCGGGAAATGGCGAGCTGGATCAGCACCGCGGCGATCGGAGCCAGGATCATCACCAGCAACGCCATCAGCGGGTTGCGTTCGCCTTCGTCGCGGTGGCCGAAGAACATGCCGAAATGCGCGAGCGCCGAGATCGCACCGGCGATCGATGCGGTGATCGTCGAGGTAAGCATGTCGCGGTTCCGGACATGCGCCATTTCGTGCGCAAGTACGCCGCGGAGCTCGCGCGCGCTCAGCAATTCGACGATGCCGCGAGTCGCGGCGACCGCTGCGTGCTCCGGGTTGCGGCCGGTGGCGAACGCGTTCGGCTGCGCCTCGTCGATCAGGTAGACCCTGGGCATCGGCAGGCCGGCGCGCGCGGCCAGGTCGCGCACGGCGCCATGGAGCTGCGGTGCGGTCGTCGCGTCGACCTCGCGGGCGTTGTAGAGCCGTAGCACCATCGCGTCCGAAAACCAGTACGCCCAAAGATTGGTGCCCAGCCCGAACAGCAGCGCGATAAGCATCCCCTGCCCGCCGCCGATCGCGGCGCCGGCGACACCAAACAGCGCCATGATGGCCGCCATCAACAAACCTGTCTTGAACCAGTTGCCCAACATGATCGTCGTCTCCGCCTTCGAAATCAGCAAGGCCTGCAGCGCCTTAGATGGTCGCGGTGCGCCCGTAATTCAATCGGATCTCGCGTCGAAAGTTGCGCCAGTCGCGACTGGATATCCGTCGAGAAACGACGCGGCGGACAGCCGCCGGGCACCCGCGCGCTGCAGTTCGCGCACCCGGAGCGTGCCGCGGCCGCAAGCGACCAGCAGGCCGTTGCCGTCGGCGCTGACGATCTCGCCGGGCCGGCCGATTCCTTCCGTCGGCTCGGTCGCCCAGATCTTGATCGTCGCGCCCTGAAGCGTCGCAAACGCCCCGGGGGCGGGGTTAAGGGCGCGAACGACACGGTCGATCGTCACCGCGTCGTCGTTCCAGCGTATCGCGGCTTCGGCCCGCCCGATCTTCGCCGCATAGGTCGCTGCCGTCGCGTCCTGGGGCTGCGAGGCGAGAACGCCGGTTTTCGATAGCTGGGCAAGTGTGCGCACGATGGCTTCGGCCCCCCTCGTGGCCAGTCTCACCGTCAGCGTGCCCGCGGTGTCGCGCGGTGCGATCGGCACGACCGTTCGGGCGATAACCGGACCGGTGTCGAGACCTGGGTCCATCTGCATGATGCTGATGCCGGTCTCCTCGTCTCCCGCCAGCAGCGCGCGCTGGATCGGCGCCGCGCCGCGCCAGCGCGGCAACAGCGAGGCATGGATGTTGATCGCTCCGTGGCGCGGCCAGTCGAGCATGGCCTGCGGGAGTATCAGCCCGTACGCGGCCACGACGAGGACGTCGGGTGCTGCGCCGCTCGGCGGCGGCAGGCCTTTGAGCGTCGGCGGTTGAAGCACCGTCAGGCCGCGCTCGACGGCCAGCCTCTTGACTGCGGATGGCGCGAGCTTGAGGCCGCGTCCCTGCGGCCGGTCCGGCTGAGTGAGCACCAGCGCCACTTCGTGGCCGGCGTCGAGAATCGCCGCCAGCGCCGAGGCGGCGAACGGCGGGGTTCCGGCGAAAGCTACGCGCAGCGCATCGGGCACGCCGGATTATGGCCTGTGCGGGCCCTAGCCCGCGAGGCGCTGCTTCTTCTTCAGCTTGGCCGCGAGCCGCGCACGCTTGAGCGGCGACAGGTAGTCGACGAAGACCTTTCCGACCAGATGATCCATTTCATGCTGAATACATACGGCGAGCATCCCCTCGGTGGAAAGCTCGATTGGATCGCCGCGCTCGTCCTGGGCACGGACGGTGATGCGCGCGGCCCGAGTGACGTTGTCGTAATAGCCGGGCACCGAGAGGCAACCCTCCTCGCACTCGGCTTCGCCCTCGGCGGCGACGATCGTCGGGTTGATGAAAACCTTGAGGTCGTTGCGCGCTTCGCTGACGTCGATGACGATGATCCGCTTGTGCACGTCGACCTGGGTTGCGGCGAGGCCGACGCCCGGGGCGGCGTACATGGTTTCGGCCATGTCGGCGACCAGTTTGCGGATTTCGGGGGTCACCGCGGCGACCGGGGCGGCGTGCTTCCGCAGCCGGGGATCGGGGTACTCCAGGATGTCCAGAACCATAATTACTTGCAAAATGAATACTCGGGATGCAGAATCCGACCTAAACCCTTATTTTGCGTCGGTTTAGGACGTTTGCAAGTCCCGCACAACACCTGTACCGGAGAGGCCCCATGAGCCTAAACTCGCGGCTGAATTCTATCATAGCGCCCCTGCTGTTTTCGGCGGTCCCGCTCTTGCTCACGCTAACGTCGCCGGCCGCCAGCGCCGAAGACCTTCAGCTGCAGGACAGCCGGCCGGACCGGTACACCGTGCAAAAAGGCGACACTCTGTGGGGGATCTCCGGCAAGTTCCTGAAGCAGCCGTGGCGCTGGCCCGAGATCTGGCGGATGAACCGCGAGCAGATCAAGAATCCGCATTGGATCTACCCCGGCGACGTCGTCGTGCTCGACAAGGTCGACGGCCAATGGCGGCTCTCGCTCAGTCGCACGTCCGGCCCGCGCCCGGACGCTCGCCTGTCACCATCGATCCGGGTCGAAAACCTAGAAGGCGAGGCGATTCCGACCGTACCGGCCGCCGACCTTGCTCCGTACCTCAGCAAGCCGCTCATCGCCACGACCCGCGATGGCGTCCCGGGCGCCGCCCGGATCATCGCGGCGCACGACGAGCGCGTCGTTCGCGGCGAGGGTGACTACGTCTACGCGGTGGACGTCGAGGAAAAGGCGGGAACTCAGTGGTTTATCTACCGCCCTGGCAAGGTGCTGCGCTCGTACGACAGCAACGAAACACTGGGCTATGAGCTGCGCTATCTGGGCACCGCGCGCGTCGACCGCTTCGGCGAAGTCGCTCGCATGGAGATCACCTCGGCCCGCGAGGAAATCCTGATGGGTGACATGCTGCTGCCGGCGCCGCGCGAAGAACTGGTCAACTATGTGCCGCATGCGCCGGACAAGGCCGTCGACGGCCGCATCATCGCGCTGGACGGCGATTCGCACGAGGTCGGCCGCGGCCACCTGGTAACCGTCGACCGCGGCCTGCGCGACGGGCTCGACGTGGGCACGGTGCTGGCCATCTACCATCCGACGGCGGTGATCGTGGACCCGCGGCCATCGGCCGAGCCCAGCGCCATGGCGCGCTTCATGAGCGACCCGACGCGCGACATGCTGCAGCCGACGCGCTATTTGAATATTCCGCCCGAGCGATCGGGACTGATGTTCATCTTCAGGGTATTCGACAAGGTCGCCTACGGGATTGTGCTCAATGCGTCGGAGCCGGTCGTGACCGGCGACCTCGCGCGTAAGCCCTAGCGTCCGACCGCCCCCTCCGGTACGGCCTATGGACATCGACGCGCGCGTCGAGGCCTGGGCGTCGCTGCAGCTGATCCCGGGGCTTTCCTCCCGCGCTCTCGTCGCACTGCTCAAGGCATTCGGCGGCCCTGCGGAAGTGATGGCGGCATCGCGGGCGAGCCTCACGCCGTTGGTCGGCGCCGATCTCGCCTCGGCAATCGCGCAGGGCGCCGCTCCGGACGAACTCAGCCGTTCGCTCGTCTGGCTCGCCGAGCCCGGCCACGCGCTGTTGGCGTGGGACGACGCGGCTTATCCGAGCGCGTTGCTTACGATCGGCGATCCGCCGCCCATGCTCCATTTCGCGGGCAAGCTCGACCTGTTGAACCGCCCTGCGCTGGCGATCGTCGGCAGCCGCAATGCAACGCCGCAGGGCCGCGAAAATGCCGAGGCGTTCGCCGCAGCGCTGTCGGCCGCGGGGCTCACCATTGTCAGCGGGCTGGCGCAGGGAATCGACGCCGCCGCCCACCGCGGCGGGCTTGCCGGCGCCGGCAACAGCGTCGCGGTTGTCGGGACCGGAATCGACCGCATCTATCCGGCCGCTAACAAGGCGCTTGCGCACCGCCTGGCCGAAGAAGGAGGCCTGCTGTCGCAGTTCACGCTGGGCACGCCACCGCTGCCGGGAAATTTCCCGCGCCGCAATCGCGTGATCAGCGGCCTTGTCCGCGGTGTCCTGGTCGTCGAGGCGACGCTGAACAGCGGCTCGTTGATCACTGCGCGCTTTGCCGCGGAGCAGGGCCGCGAAGTGTTTGCGATTCCCGGCTCGATTCATTCGCCGTTTTCGAAAGGGTGCCATCGCCTGATCAAGGAAGGCGCCAAGCTCGTCGAGACGGCGCAGGATGTCCTGGAAGAGCTGGGCTTGGCCCCGACGGGGGCTTCCGCCCGCGCGTTGACGGGCGGCGCGTCGGCGCCCGAGGGCGATGCTGCGAGGATCCTCGCGGCGCTGGGCCACGATCCGGCCGACGTCGACCTGCTTGCCGAACGCACCGGGCTCGACGCCAGCGCGATAGCGGTCGCGCTGGTCGAGCTCGAGCTCGCCGGCCAGGTCGCGCAGCTCCCTGGAGGAGCGTTCCAGCGCGTTATGTGATACATAGGCGTCCCGCGCCGGTTTTGAGAGCCGCGTCAGCGCCGGCTCAGCGCCCATTGAGTGCCGTCCACGGCGGCTTTGCTATTATCTGCCCTCTTTTTTTGGCCCCAAGATCCTGAACCCCTGATGGCGAAGAGCCTGATCATTGCCGAAAAGCCTTCCGTCGCCGCCGACGTAGCGCGCGCTCTCGGGGGTTTTACGCGCCACGACGATTACTTCGAGAGCGATCGGTATCTGCTGTCGTCGGCGATCGGCCACCTGCTCGAGATCGGCATGCCCGAGGACGAGGAGGTCAAGCGGGGCAAGTGGACCTTCGCGCATCTGCCGGCGATCCCGTCGCAATTTGCGCTGAAGCCGATCGAAAAGTCGGAAGCCCGGTTGCGGCTGCTGCTCAAGCTGCTCAAGCGCAAGGACGTAAGCGAGCTGGTCAACGCTTGCGATGCCGGGCGCGAGGGTGAGCTGATCTTTCGCAATATCGCCCAGTACGCCAGGAACACCAAGCCGATCCGGCGCCTGTGGCTGCAGTCGATGACCCAGGGCGCTATCCGCGACGCATTCGGGAAGCTCCGCAGCGACGAGGCGATGCGGCCGCTCGCCGATGCAGCCGTATGCCGGTCGGAATCGGACTGGCTGGTCGGCATCAACGGCACGCGCGCGATGACCGCATTCAACTCCAAATCGGGCGGCTTCCAGCTGACGACCGTCGGCAGGGTGCAGACGCCGACGCTTGCCATCCTGGTCGAGCGCGAGGAAAAGATTCGCGCCTTCGTCCCGCGCGACTATTGGGAAGTGCTCGGCACGTTCCGTGCCGCCGGCGGCGCCTACGGCGGCCGCTGGTTCGACGAAAAATTCAAGAAAGCCGACGACGACCCGGACCGGCGGGCCGAGCGCCTCTGGGACGAGGCCCGGGCACGCACGATCGCCGCGCGCTGCGATGGCAAGCCGGGCACGGTCACCGAGGAGACCAAGCCTTCGACCCAGGTGGCGCCGCTTCTTTACGACCTGACCAGCCTGCAGCGTGAAGCCAACGGCCGATTCGGCCTGTCGGCGCGCACGACGCTGTCGCTCGCGCAGGCGCTGTACGAAAAGCACAAGGCGCTGACCTACCCGCGGACCGATTCGCGCGCGCTACCCGAGGATTACCTGCCGACCGTCAAGGCGACGATGGAAGCGCTGCGCGAGTCCAACGCCTACGCGGTGTTCGCCGGCCAGATCCTCAAGTCGAAATGGGTGAAGCCGAACAAGCGGATCTTCGACGACAGCAAGATCTCCGATCACTTCGCGATCATCCCGACCTTGCAGCGTCCGAAGAACCTTTCCGAGCTCGAGACCAAGCTTTACGACCTGGTCGTCAAGCGATTCCTCGCGGTCTTCTATCCGCCTGCCGAATATCTGCTGACGACGCGGATCACCCGAGTCGCCGGCGAGCCGTTCAAGACCGAGGGCAAAGTGCTGGTCTCGCCGGGTTGGCTCGCGGTGTACGGCAAGGAAGCTCAAGGCGACGACGATGCGACGCTCGCGCCGGTCCGCCAGGATGAAAAAGTGGCGACCGAGGAAATCAAGGTGGTCGCGAGCCAGACGCGGCCGCCGCCGCGCTTCTCTGAGGCGACGCTGCTGTCTGCGATGGAAGGCGCCGGCAAGTTGATCGAGGACGACGAGCTGCGCGAAGCCATGCGCGAAAAGGGCCTTGGCACGCCGGCAACCCGTGCCCAGATCATCGAAGGCCTGATCCAGGAAAAGTACGTGCTGCGCGAGGGCCGCGAGCTGCAGCCGACGGCCAAGGCGTTTTCGTTGATGACGCTGCTGCACGGCCTCGGTGTGCCGGAGCTGTTCTCACCCGAGCTCACCGCGGAGTGGGAGTTCAAGCTGGCGCAGATGGAGCACGGCAAGCTCAAGCGCGAGCAGTTCATGCGCGAGATCGTCAAGATCACCAAGCATATCGTCGCGCAGGCGAAGAACTTTGAAAGCGACACCATACCCGGAGACTTCGCGACCCTGTCGGCGCGCTGCCCCAAATGCGGCGGCGAGGTGCACGAGAAATACAAGAAGTTCCAGTGCCAGTCGTGCGATTTCGGCATGTGGAAGATCGTTGCCGGCCGCCAGCTCGAGATTCCCGAGGCGGAGGCGCTGTTGACCGGGCGCAACGTCGGTCCGCTGGACGGCTTCCGCAGCAAGCTCGGCCGCCCGTTCTCGGCGAGCTTGAGACTCAACGATGCCAACGAAGTGCAGTTCGATTTCGGCGACGGGACCGGGGATGGCGCGGAGGGCGAAGCGCCCGATTTCAGCGACCAGGAACCGCTGGGCGCCTGCCCGAAATGCGGCTCGCGGGTGTTCGCACTGCCGGCGGCGTACGTGTGCGAGAAATCGGTGGGGCCTGAGAAGACGTGCGATTTTCGTTCCGGCCGCACCATCCTGCAACGTCCGATCGAGAGCGAGCAGATGCGAAAGCTGCTGGCGACCGGCAAAACCGATCTGTTGCAGTTCGTGTCGTCGCGCACGCGCCGTCCTTTCGCGGCGTACCTGGTGCGGCAAACGGACGGCAAGATCGGATTCGAATTCGAAGCGCGCAAGGATGGCGCGGGCAAGCCGCTCCGCGGCGGCCGTGGCGCGGCGGCGCTTCGGGTGCTCGGCAAGCACCCGAAGGACAAGCAGCCGGTGGAGTTGCACGCGGGCCGCTACGGACCCTACGTCAAGCACGGCGGGGTCAACGCGACGCTGCCGGACCGTGACAAGATCGATGCGCTGACGCTCGATGAGGCCGTCGCCCTGCTGGCCGAGAAGTCGGGCAAGGGCGCCAGCGCGGGACGCGCCAAGCCCCCCAAGAATTTGCGGCCGGCGGCGGTCGGCACCAAGCGGCCGGCAGTGGTCGGCACCAAGCGGCCGGCGGCGACAAGCGCGAAGCCCCTGGCCAAAGCGCCCCGGACGGCGAAGGCATCGCCGCGCGCCGCGACCCGCAAGCGCGCGACCTGAACACCTTGGCTCAATTTCGCATCACCCTGGTCGGCTCGCGCTACTTCGGCGCGGCCACGCTGGCTCGCCTGCTCGAGGAAAGCGTCGACATCGCGCGCGTCCTGGTCCCGGCCGCCGACGACAGGCTTGCTCTGGCGGCCGCCAGCGCCGGGCTCGAGGTCAAGGTGCTCGACGATCCGAAGCTTGTTCCGGCCGACGCTATCCCGGAAGGGACGGATCTGATCGTCGCCGCGCACAGCCACGCGCGGGTCAGCAACGAGGCGCTCGCCCGCTCGCGCCTGGGCGGCATCGGGTTCCACCCGTCGCTGCTGCCGCGCCATCGCGGCATCGCCGCCGTCGAATGGACGATACGTGAAGCCGACAGCATCGCCGGGGGCTCGATCTATCATCTGGCCGACCGGATGGACGCGGGCGCGATCGCGGCGCAGGACTGGTGCTTCGTCAAAAAAGGCGAGACGGCGCGCGAGCTCTGGGAGCGTGCGCTGGCGCCGATGGGTCTGGCGCTGATGGCGCGGGTGATCCGGCACGCCAAGGAGCACGGCACGATCCCGGCACAGCCGCAGGACGAGCAATTCGCCACGCAGGCGCCGCTGATTCGCGACGGCGCGTAGCTGCGTCTTTCCCGGGGCGCGCGTCGCGCGGGCGTTACTTCAGTGGCAGACGGTGCCCGGCGAAGTGAAAACTTCGCGCGTGATGTCCTTGGTCTGGACGACGCCGTCGACGCTGTAGCGGAAGGTTCCCGAGTTGCCATCGAAGAAACTCAGCGTAGCCGTGCCGACGACACTGCCGGTCGCGCCGCCCGGGCTGCCGATCGGCGGGAACGGGACCGCATTGAACGGGGGCCCATTGGTGAGGCGGATCAGGTCGCCGGAATACGAGCTCAATCCGCTCTTGTTCGCGGTCGTCACCAGCCACATCGGGGACCCGTGGCTGTCGTAGGTGTACCAGGTCGCGAAAATGGTGTCGCCCTCGTGCGCGATGTTGATCCCCCAGCCCGCCTCCGAGGCTGCGGGCGCGGCCCACCACAAGTCCTGGTAGTTGTTGGTCAGCGCCAGATTGACCTGCGCGGCGAACAGGCAGGTCGGCAGCGGCCCGAAGGTTTCGCGCGTAATCGATTTGGTCTGCGCGATGCCGTTGACCGTATAGGAGAACGCCCCATTGTTCGCATCGCTGAACGTGAGCGTAGCATCGCCGACCGGCGAGCCGGTTGCCCCTCCCGGAGTCCCCAGCGGCGGAAACGGCACAGAGTCGAACGACGGACCCGTCCCCTGGAACAGCGTCCCGCGGTAGGCCTGGTGCGCGATCCGATTCGCGCTCATCACCAGCCACCACGCCTTGCCGTTCAGATCGTAGGTGAACCACGAGGCGAAGATTTGATCGCCCTGGTGCGCGAAATTGATGCCCCAGCCCGCCTCGGAGCCCCCCGGCGAATTCCACCACAGCCCGCCGAAATTGGTCGACTGCTCGTCGATCGCTTGCGCCGCCTGTACCGCCCCGGCGGCATTGACGATCCCCGCGCCGCAAATTGCCGTCGTGCATGTCGAGCCCGCCGGAAACGGCTTCGCGCTCGACGCGAGGACGGCGCGCACCTGGCTCGCGCTCAAGCCGGGCGCCACCGCGAGAATCAGCGAGACGACGCCCGACACCATCGGCGCCGAGAAACTGGTTCCATCGCCGATGTCGAGACCGTCGGTCGTGGGAGTTGATCGGCCGAGATTGGAGAGAATCTCGATGCCATCGTACCCGGCGAAGGTGTCGCCTCCGGGCGCACTGATGGTCATCGTCGCACCGAAGTTGCTGTACGACGCTTTGCCCCCTATGGAGTTGACCGCACCGACCGAAATCACGCCGGCACAATTGGCCGGCGTGTTGTTGGCGACGTCGGCGCGATCGTTACCCGCGGACGCCACGATCGCCCGCGTGACGCCGTGCGCAAGCGCGGCGGAAATCACCTGCTGATAAGCGGGGTCGCATTCGCCTTGCTCCCCGAGGCTTATGTTGATCACCTGCGCCGGGGTCGGGTTGGCGGGGACGCCAGGCACGACGAGCCCCGCCGCCCAGGCGATGCCGTCGAGGATGTCCGCGTCGTAGCCAAAGCATTTGCCGAGCACCCGAACCGGCAGGATCTTGGCTGACCAGTTAATGCCGGCCGTCCACGCCCCGTCGTTGCCGTTCGCCGCGACAATGCCGGCGGTCGACGTGCCATGCCAGCTGCTGATCTCGATATCGCAACCGTCGAAGGTATGCGAAGAGCTGAGATCGGTGCGCGTGATCCAGTCGCCGGGATCGGTCGCATCGCCGTCGCGCCCGTCGCCGTCATTGGCGACCAGCGGATCGGAAACGAAGTCGTAGCCAGGGAGGATCCGCCCGACCAGCCCTGCGTGCGGCCGATACCCGGTGTCAACCATGGCGACGACGATATCGGCGCTTCCCGTCGTAACGTCCCAGGCACTGAAGGCGCTGATTGCAGCAGGATCGTCGCGCAGGTAGCTCTGCAGATTCAAGTCCGCGTCGTTCGGCACAAACTGCGCACGCTTGTGGCGATCCGGCTGGATAAACTCGACGTCGGCGTGGCCAGCCAGCCGGCGCGCGATGGCGCGCGCCTGCGACAGCGGCACCGGACGATCGAGCGCGATCACATGGGCACCCAGCGCCATCGGCCGTACATAGGCGAGCGGGACGCCGCGCTCGGCGGCCAGCCGCGAGACGCGAGCGCGATCGTGTTCCGATTCGGATTCGATGCCCGCCGCGGGCTGCGAGCGGAATTTGACGATCAATCTCTGGGTCAAAGGCTCAGGCAAACCTACGCTGGACTGCGACCACGCGCGGGCGCATACCAGTAGCAGGGCCAGCAGGAACAGACAACCTACGGACGCGCGCGCCGGCGGCGACGCACACCGCTCAGACATCGAGATTGCGCACTCCCAGCGCATTATTCTCGATAAATGCGCGCCGAGGTTCGACGTCTTCCCCCATCAACGTGGTGAAAATCTCGTCCGACGCGATGCCGTCCTCGATCTGCACCTTGAGCAGCCGCCGCACCTCCGGGTCCATCGTCGTTTCCCACAGCTGCGCGGGATTCATTTCGCCAAGGCCCTTGTAGCGCTGTATCGAGACTGCGCCGCGAGCTTCGCTCAACAGCCAGTCGAGCGCTTCCTTGAACGAGGTGACGGCGGAACTGCGCTCGCCGCGCCGGACGCTCGCACCAGGCCTGATCAGCCCGCGCAAGACCTCGGCCGCCGCCCGGATCTGCGCATAGTCGCCGCTCGCCAGGAAGTCCCCATCGAGCGACGTGGCGTGCGGCGTGCCGTGCCGCGTGTGCACGATGACCAGGCGGCGCGATTCCGCCGCCGCATCGTAGCGTTCCTGCACGGTGATGTCGGGATCGCCGATCACCCGCTCGAGCGCTGCTGCGCTCGCCGCCGCCGCGTCCGCAGTCGACACATCGATCGCAAGACCGGTCAGCAACGCATGCAGCGCCGCCGGGTCGACCAGCCGCGCGACCCGGTCGATCACCGCTTCAGCCAGCAGATACTGACGCGCGATGTGATCGAGCGCCTCGATCGAAAGCGGCGCGAGCTCGGCGCCGGGCACCAGCTCGGCACCCTTCAGCGCGACCTTCAGCAGGTGCTGCTTCAGGTCGTGATCGTCCTTGAGGTAAGTCTCTTCCTTGCCCTGCTTCGCCTTGTACAGCGGGGGCTGCGCGATGTAGATGTGCCCGCGCTCGACCAGGTCGAGCATCTGCCGATAGAAGAACGTCAGCAGCAGTGTGCGGATGTGCGAACCGTCGACGTCCGCGTCCGTCATGATGATGATGCGGTGATAGCGCAGCTTGTCGATGTTGTATTCGTCCTTGCCGAACCCGGTGCCGAGCGCGGTGATCAGCGTGACGATTTCCTGGGAGCTGATCAGCTTGTCGAAACGAGCCCGTTCGACGTTGAGAATCTTTCCGCGCAGCGGCAGGATCGCCTGGAACTTGCGGTCGCGGCCCTGCTTCGCCGAGCCGCCGGCCGAATCACCTTCGACCAGGTAAAGCTCGCACAGCGCGGGGTCGCGTTCCTGGCAATCGGCGAGCTTGCCCGGCAGGCCCATGCCGTCGAGGACGCCCTTGCGTCGCGTCAGCTCGCGCGCCTTGCGCGCCGCCTCGCGGGCCCGCGCCGCGTCTATGATCTTGCCGCAGATGATCTTGGCATCGGTCGGGTTCTCGAGCAGGAACTCGTGCAGCTTGCTGCCGACGATTTCCTGCACCAGCGGCTGGACCTCCGAGGAGACGAGCTTGTCCTTGGTCTGCGACGAGAACTTGGGCTCGGGCACCTTGACCGACAGCACGCAGGTAAGCCCTTCGCGCATGTCGTCGCCGGTGGTCTCGACCTTCGCCTTTTTCGCCAGCTCTTCCTTCTCGATATAGCTGTTCAGCGTCCGGGTCATGGCCTGCCGCAGTCCGGTCAGGTGCGTGCCGCCGTCGCGTTGCGGGATATTGTTCGTGAAGCATTGCACCGACTCCGCATACGAGTCGTTCCATTGCATCGCGACTTCGACGACGACGCCGTCCTTTTCGCCGACGGCATGGAAGACCTTCGGGTGCAGCACCGTCTTGCTGCGATTCATGTACTCGACGAAGCCCTTGATCCCGCCGGTGAACGCGAAGTTCTCGCTCTTGCCGTCGCGCTGATCGACGAGCTCGATCTTCACGCCGTGATTCAGGAACGAAAGCTCGCGCAAGCGGCGGGCCAGGATGTCGTAGTGGAACTCGATGTGATCGAATGTCGTCGCCGCTGCCATGAAATGCACTTCGGTCCCGCGCCGCTCGGTCGGACCGGTGACGGCGAGCGGCGCGACGGGAACGCCGTCGTGAAACTCGATCTGGTGCGCCTTGCCGTCGCGCCAGATGCGCAGCTTGAGCCAGACCGACAAGGCGTTGACGACCGAGACGCCGACACCATGCAGGCCGCCGGAGACCTTGTAGGAGTTCTGATCGAACTTGCCGCCGGCGTGCAGCTCGGTCATTACGATTTCGGCGGCCGAGCGCTTCAGCTCGTCGTCTTCCTTGATGTCGATCGGAATCCCGCGGCCGTTGTCGACGACCGAGACCGAATTGTCGGCGTGAATCACGACCTTGATGTCGTCGCAATAACCCGCCAGCGCTTCGTCGATCGCATTGTCGAGCACCTCGAACACCATGTGATGCAGTCCAGTGCCGTCTGACGTGTCGCCGATGTACATCCCGGGACGCTTGCGCACCGCGTCGAGGCCCTTGAGGACCTGAATGCTGGTCGAATCGTAGTCGCTGCCGTTGTCTGTGGGCTTGGGATTGGCTTGGGTCATTCGCGGTTTCTCGTTTCTGACTACCCTCGAAAACGCCGACGCCGACTGATGTCGGCGCCGCGGGTGGCCATGGTCACTGTTGCGGCGGTCAGATGCGCATCGGCATCACGACATATTTGTAATCGTTTCTCTCCGGCATCGTGACCAGTGCGCTGGAATTGGCATCGCCGAATGCCAGCACGACCTTGTCGGTGCCGAGATTGTGCAAAACGTCGAGCAGATAAGTGATGTTGAAGCCGATGTCCAGCGGCTCGCCCTGGTATCCGACTTCGAGCTCTTCCTCCGCCTCCTCCTGCTCGCTGTTCGTGCATATGATTTTCAATTGGCCATTGCCCAGAACCAGCCTGACGCCGCGGAATTTCTCGTTGGACAGGATCGCGGCTCGCTGCAGCGCCTGCAACAGCTCGGAGCGTGTCAGCTCGATCTGCTTGGCGTGTCCGACCGGAATCACCCGGTTGTAGTCCGGGAACTTGCCGTCGACCACCTTGCTGACGAGCTCTATGTTGCCGAAACGAAAGCGGACCTGGTTGGCGAGCAGATCGATCTTCACCTCGGCATCGCTGTCCTCGAGCAGCTTGCCCAGCTCGAGCACGGTCTTGCGCGGCAGAATCACTTCCTGTCGCGCGTAGTCGCCGTCGACGGTAATGCTCGCGTATGAAAGGCGGTGTCCGTCGGTCGCAACCGCCTGCAGCGAGCCCTTGTCGACCACCAGCAGCATGCCGTTCAGGTAATAGCGGATGTCCTGCTGGGCCATCGCGAATTCGGCCAGCTTGAGCAAGCCGCGGAACTGCCTCTGCGGCAACGTGATCGCCTGCTGCTGGTCCTGCGCGATGCTGATGCGCGGATAGTCGGACGCGGGCAATGTCTGCAGGTTGAAACGGGAGCGCGCGGCGCGCACGGTCATCTTGCTGGCCGAGGTTTCGATGGTGACCGTGGCATCGTCGGGCAGCGCGCGAAGCAGGTCCTGCAGCTTCCGCGCCGCGACGGTGACAGCTTGATCCTGCTTGCCCGCGAGTTCGCTGTGCGCGGTGATCTGCATTTCTAGATCGGTGGCGGTGACGAACAGGCGGCCATCCTTCTGTTCGAGCAGCACGTTGGCGAGTATCGGCAGCGTATGGCGGCGCTCGACTATTCCGGATACGGCCTGCAAGGGTTTGAGCAGCGCATCTCTGGGTGTCTGTTTTAGTTGCATTGTTTTAAACCCAATAACAGCTAATAGGAGTTCGTCGAATTTCGGTACAACGGCGAAAAAGGCTTCCGATTCCGCCGCTTTGGCGCGCCTGCGCCACGGTATAAGTTCTGTTCGGCGTGTGGATGGTTTGGGGGCAAATTTGCGCTCGCCAGCGTGGGTCGGTTAATCAACAAATTATAAACCCGTTCAGTGCCGATTCATACAGTCAGGACGTCCCGGCCGCGGCTCGTTTGCGCGTCTAGTTTCGTAATACCTGAAGCAGAAAATTGACGTCGTGGGTCATCTCGGGGACCGACTCGCGCAGCTTGGCGATCTGGCGGCAGGCGTGCAGCACCGTCGTGTGATCCCGGCCGCCGAAATTGCTGCCGATTTCCGGCAGAGACAGCTGCGTAAGCTCCTTGGCAAGCGCCATCGCGACCTGCCGCGGCCGCGCGATCGCGCGCGAGCGCTTCTTCGAATGCATGTCCGAAATCCGGATCTTGTAGTAGTCAGCGACCGTCTTCTGGATGTTCTCGATCGAGATCTGTCGGTTCTGGACGGCCAGCAGGTCGCGCAGCGCGTCCTTGGCCACCGACAGCGAGATTTCCTGGCGGTGGAAGCTCGAGTAGGCGAGCACCCGTTTCAGCGCGCCTTCGAGTTCACGGACGTTCGAGCGGATGTGCTTGGCGATGAAGAACGCGACCTGCTCGTCGAGCTTCATGCCGGTCTGCGCCGCCTTGGACAGCAGGATCGCGACGCGCATCTCCAGCTCGGGCGGCTCAAGAGCGACCGTCAGGCCCCAGCCGAAGCGCGAAATCAGCCGCTCCTCGATACCCGAGATTTCCTTCGGGTAGGTGTCGCACGTTATGACGACCTGCTTGCGCGCTTCGATCAGCGTGTTGAACAGGTAGAAGAACTCTTCCTGCGTGCGACTCTTGCCGTTGAAGAACTGGATGTCGTCGATCAGCAGAAGATCCAGCGTCCGGTAATAGCGCTTGAAGTCGTCGAACGCCTTGTGCTGATAGGCGCGCACGACATCGGAGACATAGGTCTCGGCATGGATGTAGCGGATCTTCGCAGCCGGATCGTTGGCCAGGATCTGGTTGCCGATCGCCTGGATCAGGTGCGTCTTCCCGAGCCCGACGCCGCCATAAACGAACAGCGGGTTGTACGAAGTCGGATTGTCGGCGACCTGCATGCCGGCCGCGCGCGCGAGCTGGTTGGCCTTGCCGGCGACGAAAGTGGAGAAAGTAAACGCGGGATTGACGCTGGCCTGCTCGCCGCGTCGCGTCGCTGCGGCGCCGGGGTCAGGCGAGATCGCAGTGACGGCCGGCGCAGGCAAGCGCTCGGCGCCCTCAGCAACGACCAGTCCCAGTCGCAACGGTCGGCCTACCGCGACCGCGGCCAGCTCCTCGATGCGCCCGGCAAACCGCTCCTTGACCCACTGCAGCACAAAACGGTTGGGGGCGATCAGCCGCAGCTCATCACCGGCGATTTCCAGCCGCAGCGGACGAATCCAGGTATTGAATTGCTGTTGCGTCAGCTCCTGCTGAAACGATTCCAGGCAGGCCTGCCAGAATACGGGCGTGGACATGGCGGATAGTGCGTACGGGAAGGCAGGGCCAAAAAATAGCGGGCGCCGAACGGAGCCCGTGACAACTGCATTGTACTCGCTTGCTGCAAAGTTATCCACAGCGATCGACGCGGATTACCTTGACAGGGCGCTATGCAAAACGTTCTAATGTAAGGCTTTTTTCGAACGGAAACAGATCATGAAGCGCACTTACCAGCCGTCGGTCATCCGGCGCAAGCGGACGCACGGCTTTCGCGCCCGCATGAAGAGCATCGGCGGCCGCAAGGTCCTGCGCGCACGGCGCGCCAAGGGCCGCGCCCGGCTCGCCGTCTAGAGCCGTCGCAAATCCCCAATAGGCTCGAATCAACGGCACCGATTGCGTGGGGCGGCGGCGTTCGCCAGGCTGTTTCGACAAGGCCGTCGCATCGAATCCGAATATCTGCAGCTGCTGGCGGTGCCCGCCGGCGGCCCGATCGGCCAGGTAGGATACGTGATCGGCAAGCAACAACTGAAGCTCGCGGTCGACCGCAACCGGCTCAAACGCATGCTGCGCGAAGCGGTGCGCCTGCGCCGCCCGGGGCTCGATCGATTCGACATCGTGCTTCGCCTTCGACGCGGCTGTCCGCGGGCCGGCATCGCGGCGCTCGGCGCCGAGGCGGCGCGGCTGCTGGACGCGCTGACCGCGGCAAGGGCGCAATGAAAACGCTGCTGCTCGGCCTGCTGCGCGCATACCAATACGCGCTGCGCCCGCTGCTCGGCGCGAACTGCCGTTTTTATCCCAGCTGCTCGGACTATGCGCGCGAAGCGATCGAGCGGCATGGCGCGGTCCGCGGTCTGTGGCTTGCCGCGCGACGGCTGGCGCGCTGCCATCCGTATCATGCCGGCGGGTACGATCCGGTTCCCTAGCATCATCACGATTCGATTTCGGCAGTCATGGACACCCAACGCCTGATTCTTTTTGTCATCTTTTCGTTCTCCGCGCTATTCCTGTGGGAGGCGTGGCAGCGCGAGCACCGGCCGCCGCCACCGCCGGTCACGCAGACGGCGCCCCGCTCGTCCGCCGAATCGCCGGTACCCACGGCGACGCCGATACCCGGAGCTGCTGTCACGGCGAACCCGAACGCCGCGCCGGCCGCAGCGCCGGCCGGCGAAACCGTCGCGATCCGAACCGACCTCTATGGCGCCGACATCGACACCGCCGGCGCAGTCATTACCAAGGTGGCGTTGAACGAGCACCGCGACACGGAGGACACGTCCCGGCCGTATCTGCTTTTGCAGAAAAATGCCGACCGCACGTTCGTTGCGCAATCGGGCCTGCTCGGCGAAGGCCTGCCCAATCACCGCACGCTGTGGCAGCCCCTGCCCGGTCCGCGCGAGCTGGCGCCCGGCGCAGACACGCTGGAACTCAAGCTGCAGGCGAGCGCCGCCAGCGGCGACAAGATCGTGCAGACGCTGACCTTCCATCGCGGCAGCTATGTGATCGACGTCGACTATGCGGTCACCAATGCGAGCGCAGCACCGGTCTCGCCGCACGCCTATTTCCAGTTCACCCGCGACACCAAGTCGCAGAGCCAGCAAAACTCGATGGCGCCCTCGTCGTACATCGGACCGGTCGTTTACAACGAGGCCGATAAATTCAAGAAAGTCGAATTCGGTGACCTGGACAAGCTCGCCAGCGATCCGAGCCGCAAGCCGCCGTTCACCAAGAATGCCGACAACGGCTGGGTGGGAATGGTCGAGCACTATTTCGTCGCCGCATGGCTTCCTCCCGAGGAGCCGAAGACGCCGCGCGAGTTTTATGCGCGCAAGCTCGACAACGGCCTTTACGCGGCAGGAGTGATCGTCCCCGGCCCGACAATCGCGCCGGGCGCGACCGGCGACATCAAGGTCAAGCTCTACGCCGGACCCCAGATCCAGGACACGCTGAAATCGCTGGCCAAGGGTCTCGACCTGGTCGTCGATTACGGCATATTCACGGTCATCGCGGCCCCGCTGTTCGTGCTGCTCAAGTGGCTGCACTCGCTGGTGCACAACTGGGGCTGGGCGATCGTGTTGCTGACGATCATCATCAAGAGCGTTTTTTATCCGCTGAACCACGCCAGCGCGCGCTCGATGGCCAAGATGAAAGTGATCGCACCGAAGCTGAAAGCGCTGCAGGAGCAGTATTCCAAGGACAAGCAGCAGCTGCAGATCAAGATGATGGAGATGTACAAGACCGAGAAGATCAATCCGCTCGGCGGATGTCTGCCTATCCTGGTGCAGATCCCGGTGTTCATCGCGCTCTATTGGGTTCTCCTGTCCGCCGTCGAGCTGCGCCACGCGCCATGGATCGGCTGGATTCACGATCTGTCGGCGCCCGATCCGTGGTACGTGCTTCCGGTCATCTACGCGATCACCGCCTATCTGCAGGTCAAGCTTTCGCCTACGCCGATCCAGGATCCGGTGCAGGCGAAAGTGATGCAGATCATGCCGATCGCGTTCTCGGTGATGTTCATCTTCTTCCCGGCAGGCCTGGTGCTGTACTGGCTGATCAACAATTCGCTGCAGATCTTCCAGCAGTGGCACATGAATCGCGTCATCGGGCGCGAGACAGCCGCCGCGGCAGCGAAGCGCCGCTAGCACGACCCGGGGCCCCGCGCGCGGGCAAAGCATGCCGACGTCGCTGGCTACCGAGCTGATCGCCGCGATCGCGACGCCCGCCGGTCGCGGCGGCATCGGCATCGTGCGCCTCTCGGGCCCGGACCTCTCGCGCGTCATCAGCGGAGTCGTCGGCCGGGCGCTCAAGCCTCGAGTCGCGACCAGCGCCAACTTTGTCGGCGCGCATGGCGAAACGCTCGACCAGGGATTAGCGCTGTACTTCCCGGCGCCGGCCTCGTACACCGGCGAGACGGTTCTGGAATTGCACGGACACGGCGGTCCGGCGGTGCTGGCGCAAGTACTGCGCCGCTGCCTCGACCTCGGTGCGCGGCTCGCCGAGCCCGGCGAATTCACCAAGCGGGCGTTCCTCAACGGCAAGATCGACCTGGCGCAGGCCGAGGGCGTCGCCGACCTCATCGACGCGGCGACGGCGACTGCGGCGCGCGCCGCGGCGCGAAGCTTGAGCGGTGAGTTTTCTGCCGAAATCCGCGCGCTGGTCGATCGGTTGACCGAGCTCCGGGTGTTCACCGAAGCGACGCTGGATTTTCCCGACGAAGACATCGAGTTCATGCAGCGGGCCGATGCCGTCGGAAAGCTTGCCAGCCTGCGCGAGCGCCTGGATTCGATTGCGGCACGCGCTCGCCAGGGAAACCTCTTGCGCGAGGGCCTCGACGTCGTACTGATCGGCCAGCCCAACGTCGGCAAATCGAGCCTGATGAACCAGCTCGCCGGCGACGACGTCGCTATCGTGACTCCGCATGCCGGTACGACGCGCGATGCGATTCGCAGCAGCGTCGAAATCCGCGGCATCCCGCTGCACATCATCGACACCGCGGGTCTGCGCGATAGCGCCGATCCGATCGAACGCATCGGCATCGAGAAGACCTGGGCGACGATCGCCCGCGCCGACCTGGCGCTCATCGTCACCGATGCGAGGGAGTCCGATCGGGACGCCGACGTCGCCATCGTCGGGCGGCTGCCGCAGTCGCTGCGGAGGATCGTCGTCCGCAACAAGATCGATCTCGCCGGGATCGAAGCGAAAAGCTCGGCGCCGGGCGGCGAAGAAGAGGTATGGCTTTCGGCCAAGACCGGGGCCGGCGTCGAACTCCTTCGCGAGGCCATGCTTGCGGCAGCCGGCGCGCACGAGGACATGGAGGGCACGTTTCTCGCGCGCGAGCGGCATTTGCTGGCCATGCGCGCGGCTGGCACACACCTCGACGCGGCGGGGAGGCACCTTGGCACCTCGCCGCCGCCACTCGAACTTTTAGCCGAGGAGCTCCGCGGCGCGCAGCAGTCGCTTTCGACCATCACCGGCGAAGTCAGCGCCGACGATCTGCTCGGTATGATCTTCAGCCGGTTCTGCATCGGTAAATGAGCAACTTGACCGGCTTGCCGTCGATGAGCAGCGCGTGGCCGTCGCTTCGCCCTTGAGCCATGCCAGGCGCCGTTTTCTTGGCTGCCCCGCCCGGCGTTGTCGCAGCGACCGGACCGGCAGCCCAGTGGCCTGACCGATTCTAGGGGGCGAACCGTGCTTACGTCGGGCGCGGCGAGGTGCTAGAGTTATCTTTCCCTCTTGTCCTGCGCGCCGATTCCGACGTGGCGCCCACTCCCAGGCCGCATGAACGCTCCCGATCCCGCATCATCGCTCGCCCCATCGTTTCGACCGCCTCGTGAGGCTCGCCATCCGAAGCTCCTCGCCTGGGTAAGAGACATCGCGGCCCGCACCTGCCCCGACAGCATCGTGTGGTGCGACGGCTCGCAGCAGGAGTACGACCGGCTTTGCGCGGCGATGGTCGAATCGGGGATGTTGCGCCGGCTCAATCCCGCCAAGCGCCCGAACAGCTATCTCGCCTGGTCGGATCCGTCCGACGTCGCCCGCGTCGAAGATCGCACGTTCATCTGCAGTGAGCGCGAGGCCGACGCCGGTCCGACGAACAACTGGGTCGCGCCCGCCGAGATGCGCCACAAGATCGATGCGCTGTTCGAGGGCTCGATGCGCGGGCGCACGATGTACGTCGTGCCGTTTTCGATGGGCCCGCTCGGCAGCCCGATCGCGCACATCGGCGTCCAGCTGACCGACAGCCCTTATGTCGCGGCCAGCATGCGCATCATGACGCGCATGGGTTTCGCGGCGCTCGAGGTACTCGGCACCGACGGCAGCTTCGTGCCGTGCGTGCATTCGGTCGGCGCGCCGCTGGCGCCCGGCGCGCGCGACGTGCCGTGGCCGTGCAATCCCAGCCAGAAATATATTGTCCATTTTCCCGAGACGCGCGAGATCTGGAGCTACGGCTCGGGCTACGGCGGCAACGCGCTGCTCGGAAAGAAATGCTTTGCTTTACGCATTGCATCGGTGATGGGCCGCGACGAGGGATGGCTCGCCGAGCATATGCTGATCCTCGGGGTCACTTCCCCCGAGGGAAAAAAGAGCTACGTCGCTGCGGCGTTTCCCAGCGCCTGCGGCAAGACCAACTTCGCGATGATGATTCCGCCGCAAGGTCTCGACCGATGGAAGGTGACGACGATCGGCGACGACATCGCCTGGATCAAGCCGCACGCGGACGGCAGTTTTCACGCGATCAATCCCGAGGCCGGCTATTTCGGTGTCGCCCCCGGAACCTCGTATGAATCGAACCCCAACGCGATGGAGACGCTGCGGGAGAACGTCATCTTCACCAATGTCGCATTGACCGACGACGGCGATGTCTGGTGGGAAGGCATGACCAGGGATCCGCCCGCGCATCTGACCGATTGGCGTGGGCAGTCGTGGGTTCCCGGCTGCGGGCGCAAAGCCGCGCATCCGAACGCGCGATTTACCGTTGCGGCGACGCAGTGCCCATCGCTCGACCCCGAATGGGACAATCCCGCCGGTGTGCCGATATCGGCATTCATCTTCGGCGCGCGCCGCAGCGACACCGTGCCTCTGGTGGTCGAGGCGACCAGCTGGGACGACGGCGTCTACAAGGCCGCGACGATGGGATCGGAGACGACTGCGGCTGCGGCCGGCAAGGTCGGCGAAGTGCGACGCGATCCGTTCGCGATGCTGCCCTTCTGCGGCTATCACATCGGCGACTACTTCGCGCACTGGCTGGCGATGGGTCGCGCGGTGGCGAGGCCGCCGCGCGTGTTCAACGTCAACTGGTTTCGCACCGACGAGCAAGGCAAGTACGCATGGCCGGGATTCGGCCAGAACATGCGCGTCTTGAAGTGGATCATCGAGCGCTGCCAGGGCCGCGCGCACGCGGTCGAAACCGAGCTTGGCCTGCAACCCGAATATGGCGATCTCGATTGGCGCGGCCTCGAGTTCAGCCCGGATCGCTTCGCGCAGGTGATGCGCTTCGACCGTGCGCGCTGGACGCGCGAACTCGATGCGCACGACGAGTTGTTCGCAAAACTGGGCGCCAAGCAGCCGCAGGCCTTGTCTGCACAGCGGCGGGCGCTCGGCGCGAGGTTCCATCGCTAGGCGCAGACCGGTCCGTTGCAAAGGGCGCGCGGTTCGCGCCCTTTTTCTTTGGCCAAGTGCTTGCGCGACCGAGCCTCAGCGGCTAATCTGAAGAAATGCAACCGCTTTCTGATATCGATTGCGGAAATCGTTTACTGTAATCGATTGCGATGACCATGCAAACTCCTTCCACGCCTCCGGACTCAGCCCTTCAAGACGCGACGCAAGGGGCGCCATCGCGGCGGCGGATGCGGCGGGATCGCGATGTGCCCAGGCTCGCGGACGTCGCCAGCGTGGCCAAGGTTTCGACCGCCAGCGCCTCGCGTGCACTGGCGCGTCCTGAGCTGGTAAGCGAGGCGGTGCGCGCTCGCGTTGCGGACGCCGCGGCGCGGCTCGGGTACGTTGCCAATGTTGCCGCGCGCTCCTTATCGACGCGCAAGTCGAATCTGGTGGGGGCCATCCTCAGCGATCCGGCCGATCCGGTAGTCTTGCAGATGCTCGATGCGGCGGAGCGAAGCCTCTCGGCACACGGGGTCGGCGTCTTGGTTCAGGCGGCGTCCGCGGGGACATCGCCCGCCGCCTGCGCGCAAGCACTGGCGGCGCGTGGGGTCGATGGATTGCTCTTCATTGGCGCGGGCGTGACGCCCGACCGGGAGGCTTGGAAGGCTGGCCGCTCCTTGCCGTACGCCGGATGCGGGCAAAAGCCCGAATCGGATAGTGCAGCCGCCGGCGAGGTGATCGAGCGGCGAGGCCTGGCATTGGCCTGCGCGTATCTGCAGCAACTGGGACATCGGCAGATTGGCATTATCCGTCGGCGGCAGGGCGAGGGCGCCGATCAGCGTACGCCCCTGGGGGAAACCGCAACCATGATCGAGCATCAGGTCGACTCGCTTGATGACACCGAGGCCGTCCGGGCCGCGGTTCGCCGGCTTATCGAAAACGCCGCGACGGCTATTGTGGCGTCCTCCGACATCGCGGCGGCCGCTGCGCTGCGCGAATGCCGCGCGCTGGACCTCGACGTGCCCCGGCAGATCTCGGTGATAGGTTGCGGCGATAGCGCAATAGCGCGCTGCCTGGATCCTCAGCTGACTTCGATCCGCTTCCCCGCGAGCGCTGCCGGCCAGGCCGCCGGCGACTACTTGGTCGCCGCCTTGGCGGGGCGCGAGTATAGGTGGCCAGATCTCCCGCTGAAACTGGTCATCCGCGAATCCGCCGGGCGCGCTGGTCTCTGAACGACGCTTCGTGTTTCACGTGAAACCCGGAAAGTGGGGCTTCACGTGGAACATCGTTCGGGCCCTTTTGCGAAGGTCCCGTTTCACGTATGATGAGCATAGAGGTGCCACCAACCTGTTTCTCTTATAAAACATGAGGTTCCAAGAACATTTCGATGTAATCGTCGTTGGCGGCGGCCATGCCGGCACGGAAGCCGCCTTGGCGTCGGCCCGGATGGGGCGCCGGACGCTGCTGCTAACGCATAGCATCGAGACCTTGGGCCAGATGTCCTGCAATCCCTCGATCGGGGGCATCGGCAAGGGCCACCTGGTCAAGGAAGTCGACGCCCTCGGCGGCGCGATGGCGCTGGCCACCGACGAGGCCGGGATCCAATTCCGCATCCTGAACGCGAGCAAGGGACCGGCGGTGCGTGCGACACGCGCTCAGGCCGACCGCGTCCTCTACCGGCAGGCGGTTCGGTCGCGCCTGGAAAACCAGCCCAATCTGACCCTTTTCCAGCAGGCGGTGGACGATCTGGTGCTGGAAGGCGATCGGGTCGTGGGAGTGCTCACCCAGCTCGGCATCCGATTCGACGCGACGACGGTGGTGCTGACGGCCGGTACCTTTCTTTCCGGACGGATCCATGTCGGCCTGGAGAACTACGCGGCGGGGCGCGCCGGCGATCCGCCTGCTGCAACCCTGGGCGCGCGCCTTCGCGAGATCAAGCTCCCGGCCGGGCGCCTGAAGACCGGCACGCCGCCGCGCATCGACGGCCGCACCATCGACTACACGCGCCTGGCTGTGCAGCCGGGCGACGATCCGCCGCCGGTTTTTTCCTTCGTGGGCAGCCGCGACATGCACCCGCGACAACTGCCTTGCTGGATCGCGCACACCAACGCCGGCACGCACGAGATCATTCGCGGCGGGCTCGACCGCTCGCCGATGTTCACCGGCGTCATCGAAGGTATAGGCCCGCGCTACTGTCCGTCGATCGAGGACAAGATCACCCGATTTGCCGGGCGCGACAGCCATCAGGTTTTCCTCGAGCCCGAGGGCCTGACGACCCATGAGGTCTACCCGAACGGCATTTCGACCAGTCTGCCCTTCGATGTGCAGCTGGCGCTGGTCCGCTCGATAGACGGACTGTCGCACGCTCACATCCTGCGCCCGGGTTATGCGATCGAATACGATTATTTCGATCCCCGCGCGCTGAAGGCCACGCTCGAGACCAAAGCGATCGCAGGCTTGTTTTTCGCCGGTCAGATCAACGGCACCACCGGATACGAGGAAGCCGCAGCGCAGGGCCTGCTGGCAGGCATCAACGCGGCACTTCTCGCCGGGGGGCGCGAGGGATGGTGTCCGCGCCGCGACCAGGCGTACCTGGGCGTGCTGGTCGACGACCTGATTACCCGCGGGGTCAGCGAGCCCTACCGGATGTTCACCAGCCGCGCAGAATACCGGCTGCAATTGCGCGAGGACAACGCGGATCTGCGCCTGACCGAGGCCGGGCGACGCATCGGTGTCGTCGACGACGTTCGTTGGGATGCGTTTTGTCGCAAGCGCGACGCCGTCGCCGCGGAGATCGAGCGGCTGAAGTCGACCTGGGTCAACCCGCGGGTCGTCGATCAAGCGAGCGCGACCCGGGTGTTGGGGCAGGGCCTCGAGCGCGAGTACGCGCTGATCGATCTGTTGGGCCGGCCCGGCGTCGGGTACGCGAGCCTGATGAGCCTGCCGGGTGCGGGGGCGCCTGTGGCCGACCCGGAGGTGGCCGCGCAAGTCGAAGTCGCGACCAAGTACGCCGGCTATATCGAACGGCAGAACGAGGAGATCGCGCGTCATGCGGGGCAGGAGGCCTTGCGCCTCCCCGCCGACGTCGATTACCGAAAGGTGCGGGGGCTTTCGGTCGAAGTGCAGCAAAGGCTCAACCAGCATCGGCCCGAGACGATAGGACAGGCCGCTCGCCTTCCCGGGATCACCCCAGCGGCGATTTCGCTGCTGCTGGTCCACTTGAAGCGCGGCTTCGATGCGCCGGTCGCGCGCAAGCTTTCGGCATGACTCCGGCCGCGCGGCTGGCCGACGGCGTCGAGGCGCTGGGACTGGCCGCGCTTGTCGGCGCCGACACCCAGGCCAGGCTGCTCGCCTATCTGGCGCTGCTCGACAAATGGAATCGAACCCATAATCTGACGGCGATCCGCGACCCGGAGCGGATGATCACGCATCATCTGCTGGATTCGCTGGCGGTGCTCCCGCATCTGCCTTCGCGGGCCGGCCTGCGCCTGATCGACATCGGCAGCGGCGGCGGCCTGCCGGGCATACCGTTGGCGATCGTGCGCCCGGAGTGGCAACTCACCCTGCTCGACAGCAACTTCAAGAAGGCCACGTTCCTTCGCCAGGCCGCGATCGAATTGCCGCTGCCGAATGTCGAGATCGTCGCGGCGCGGGTCGAGGAATACACGCCGGCCGCCGGCTTCGATATTGCGATTTCACGGGCCTTCTCCGATCTCGCGGTGTTTGCCCTCGCCAGCGGCAGCCTGCTCGCCCCGCAAGGACGCCTGGTCGCGATGAAAGGGGTCTATCCGCACGAGGAGATCACGCAATTGCCCGCCGGGATCGGTGTGACGAGCACCCCGACGCTGAAAATTCCCGGCGTCGAAGGCGAACGTCATCTGGTGATCATGGAGCGCGCCGCGTGACCAAGATCATCGCCGTGGCGAATCAAAAAGGCGGCGTCGGCAAAACGACGACCAGCGTCAATCTCGCCGCTAGTCTAGTCGCGATGAAGCGCCGGGTCCTTTTGGTCGACCTCGATCCCCAAGGCAATGCGACCATGGGAGCAGGCGTCGATAAGCGTGCACTTACTCACACTGTATACCAAGTCCTGCTTGGTGAGAAGAAAATCGCCGACGTCCGAGTCGCTTCGCCCAGCGGCGGGTTCGATCTGGTGCCGGCCAACCGCGAGCTCGCCGGGGCCGAAGTCGAGCTGGTCGATCTTCCCGAGCGGGAAATGCGGCTCAAGGACGCGCTCGCCGAAGCGCTGAAGCAGATGCGCACGGCAATCTCGGAGGTCGTTGGCGAATACGACTTCATCCTGCTCGACTGCCCGCCTTCATTGTCGCTATTGACCTTGAACGGGCTGTGCGCGGCGGATAGCGTGCTGATCCCGATGCAGTGCGAGTACTACGCGCTCGAAGGCCTGTCCGATCTGGTGCAGACGATACGAAAGGTTCGCGCCCATCTGAACCCGCGCCTCGAGATCGAAGGTCTGCTGCGGACGATGTTCGATCCGCGCAATACCCTGGCGCTCAATGTGTCGGCCGACCTGCAGAAGCATTTCGGCGACAAGCTCTACCGCACGGTCATTCCGCGCAATATCCGGCTAGCCGAAGCGCCGAGCTTCGGCGTGCCCGCACTAACTCTGGACCGGACATCCAAGGGCGCGGTGGCATATCTCGCCCTGGCCGGTGAAATGCTCCGTCGCGATGAAGCCGCGTCGCCGCAACCGGGAGTGGTCAATGGCTAAGTTGAAAGGGCTCGGACGAGGGCTCGATGCGCTGTTGTCGGGCTCGACCGATACGCCGAGCAGCGAATCGCTGCAGACCATCGCCCTCGACCGCATCCGCCCAGGCAGATACCAACCCCGTTCGCGCATGGACGAAGCCTCGCTCGACGAGCTGGCCACCTCGATCAAGGCGCAGGGGGTCATGCAGCCGATACTCGTGCGCCCGGTTGACGCAAACCGCTTCGAGATCATCGCCGGTGAACGACGCTGGCTGGCGGCGCGGCGCGCGGGCTTAGCCGAGGTGCCCGCGCTGGTGCGCGAAGTGCCCGACCAGGCGGCACTCGCGCTGGCGCTCATCGAAAACATCCAGCGCGAGGATCTGAATCCTCTCGAGGAGGCGCAGGGCATCAAGCGGCTGATCGACGAGTTCGGACTGACGCACGAGGCGGCTGGAGAAGCCGTCGGCCGCTCGCGCAGTGCGGTTACGAATCTTTTGCGGCTGACGCAACTTGCCAAGCCGGTGCAGGACTACTTGCTGTCAGGCGAGCTCGACATGGGGCACGCCCGCGCGTTGCTGGGATTGCCCGCGGCGCAGCAGGCCGCAGCTGCGGCGAAAGTCGTTGCCCTCGGCATGTCGGTGCGCGACACCGAGCGCATGATGCAGGCCGCGCAGCATCCGGCGCCGAAGAAAAAACGGCGGCTGCGCGGAAAAAGCGCCGACGCCGATCTGGCACGGCTGGAAAACGAGCTGTCCGACGCTCTGGGCACCAGCGTGCGCATCGAAGCGACGCGCGACGGGGCCGGCCGTATCGTCGTCGCTTATTCGAGCCTCGACCAGCTCGACGGAATATTGGCAAAGCTCCGCTGAGCTCGCGCCACCACCCGCAGCGCTTGATACGCATCGCAAACGAAAACGGCGCCCGCAGGCGCCGTTTTTGCTAGCGAGGTCGCGGTTCAGCCGACTTGATTCAGCATCGTCTGCGCATCGGAGACTTCGAACTTGCCCGGCGCCTCGACGTTCAGCGATTTGACGACGCCGTCGTCGACTAGCGCCGAAAAGCGCTGGCACCGCACGCCCATGCCGCGGGCGTTCAGGTCGAGCTCCAAGCCGAGCGCCTTCGTGTACGCGGCGCTGCCGTCGCCCATCATCCGGACCTTGCCCTCGGTCTTCTGATCCTTCGCCCACGCGCCCATGACGAAGGCGTCGTTGACCGACATGCAGATGATCTCGTCGACGCCCTTGGCCTTTAGCTCGCCGAAGTGTGCGACATAACCCGGTACGTGCTTGCCCGAGCAGGTCGGCGTAAATGCGCCGGGCAAGCCGAACAGCACGATCTTCTTGCCCTTGGTCAGCGCATCGATCTGGAACTGGTTGGGTCCGACCGGACATGCCTCGGTCGCGACCTCGACGTACTCGCTCAGCGTGCCGGCAGGCAGCCGGTCGCCGACTTTGATCGTCATGACATTTTTCCTTCCGCGTGATGTGTGGCAACGGCTATCGCGCGCGCGCAGCTTGAGCACGCGACGAGCGACAGATCGTAAATTGTACCGGAAATCGTTGCGAGGTCGAACGACGCCGAGTACTTGTCGGCGCACGCGCGAAAGCGTAACTTCGGCAGTCCGATCGCCACTACCCATCGAAGGAGAACGTCATGGCGCAGGCTGCGAAGATGCCTGCGCGTCGCGTGAGCTTGCTGCTCGCGACGCGCAAGGGCCTGTGGCAATTGCACGGCGATCC
>Ga0207683_10000244_pt1 | contig 48306 bp, 56 predicted proteins | sample KBSM73metaG_FD_184333 | JGI IMG/M metagenome (GOLD analysis project Ga0207683, IMG submission 184333) | Miscanthus rhizosphere microbial communities from Kellogg Biological Station, Michigan, USA - KBS M7-3 metaG (SPAdes) (version 2) | ecosystem: Host-associated > Plants > Roots > Rhizosphere >...
CCGAACACGACGTTGTACGGAGCGAAGTCGTTGTGACACACCACCTCGGCCGGAAGGTCGCCGGGCATCGTCAGCATCCAGCGAGCGTCCGGCGGCGGCTCGAAGCCCACGGTCGTGTCGTGCAGGCGACGCAGAAGGACGGCAGTCGCAACCAGCGTCGAGTCCCGCCAGGCGACCTCGGGCAGTGGGTAGTCCCAGACGTCGCCGGCGACGTACGAGACGACCTCGCGCCCGAGCTCGTCGAATCCGAGCGGCAGTGGAACGCCGCTGATCCCGGCGCGCTGCAGGTGGCGCAGCACCGCCTGGACGGAGGCGGACCACGGCTGCGCCGTGCGCCGCACCGTGTCGCCGAAGGGGCGCGCGTCGCCGGTCACGGTCTCAATCCTCCGGCCGCTCGCGGGATCTATCGCGTGCCCGAACGCGACTCACTCGGTGAGAATGCCGATCGCTTCCTCGGCCTCGATCAACTGCTCGAGCCAGCGCACGCCCTCGGAGAGGTGGATCAGGTCGGCGGCCCGGGCGCGCTCGGCGTCGCCGTCGCGCAGCGCGCTGTAGATGTCCCAGTGGCGCCGCTTGGTCACTTCGATCGCGTCCTGCTCGATCACCGAGCGCCAGATGCGGGCGCGCAGCGTTCCGCCGGAGAGGTTCTGGATCAGGGACGCGAGCGTCGAGTTGCCCGAGGCCGCGACGATGATCCCGTGAAATTCGGTGTCGGCCGCGATGAAGGCCTGCGTCGTCTCAGCGGCGTCCATGGCCTCGAGGCAACGCTCGAGCGCGGCCAGATCGTCCGCGTCCATGCGTGTGGCCGCCATCTCGGTCGCGACCGGCTCCAGGATCCGGCGCACCTGGTGGAGCTCGAGCAGGGTCGTGCCCGTGAGCAGATCGCTGACGAAGCCCATGCCGGTCAGGAGCAACTCCGGCTCGAGGCTCGTCACGTAGGTGCCGTCTCCGACGCGCGGCTCGAGCACGCCGATCAGCGTCAGGGCCCGGACGGCCTCGCGCAGGGAGTTGCGCGAGAGGCCGAGCCGCTGCGAGAGGTCCTGCTCGTTCGGCAGCTTGGAGCCGGCGGAGAACTCGCCGGACATGATCAGGTCCTTGATCTTGGCGATCGCCTGATCCGTGAGCGCCGTCACGACGTGCCTGCCGCCGCGGGCGCGAATGCCCTGTCGAGGTCGTACACGCGCAGCGCGGTTTGCGAGAGCAATTGCTCGGCGTGCTCGGGAGCGCAATCGGAGATCACGCGCACAGTCTCGCGCCAAACGCGCTCGTAGTCGCCGTTCAGCAGTGCGACCGGCCAGTCGCTGCCGCACATCAGGCGGCTCGGCCCGAACGCGGCGAGGGCGACGCCCACGGCCTCGGCGAGGTCGCCGGCATCCCAGTCGCCGGCCGAGAGCGCGGTGTTGAGGCCGGAGATCTTGGCGACGACGTTGCCGTGCGCGGCGGCGGCGTGCAGCGTCTCGGCCCACTGCGCCATCGCGTCGCTGCCGATCGGCGGCTTGCCGAGATGGTCGATCACGATCGTCAGGTCGGGAAAGCGCGTGGCAAGCTCGGGCACGTCCCCGAGATGGCGCGGATAGACGCACGGAAGCTCGAGGATCAACTGGCGCTGCTCGAGCAGCGCCAGGCTCGCGAGCACGTCGTCGCGCAGGATCCAGTGCGGGTCGGGCTCGTCGTGGATGAGGTGGCGGATGCCGCGCAGCTTCGGCCGCGCCGCGAGCTCGTCGAGTCGCTCGTGCGCTCGGGCTGGCGAGCGCAGGTCGACCCAGGCGATCACTCCTCCGATCCACTCGTGCCGCACGGCGTGCTCGAACATGGAGTCCGTGTCGGAATCGGTGCAGGCTGCCTGCACGAGCACGGTTCGCGACACACCCGCCCGCTCGAGCAGCGGCTCCAGGTCGGCCGGCTGGAACGTGCGGCGGATGACGCCGTGCTCGGCCGTCATCCAGGGCAAGGCCTCCCGCTCGAGGTTCCAGAAGTGGTGATGGGCATCGACGATCACGGGCCGCTCCGAGCGGATTGTGCGGCCCCCGGCGCCGGAGCGCCGGGGGCCTGCGTGAATGGGCGGAGGTCGTGCGTCGGGAGCCGACTCAGAAGTTGCCTGCGTTGGCCTTCGTCACGAGCGCCGTGCCCGTGTCGACGTTCTTCGGCACCGTCTTGCCCTGGACCGCGGCCCACAGCGTCTTGATGCCGAGATCGCCGATCTTCGCCGGGAACTGCGCCACGCTGCCGTTCTCGGTTCCGGCCTTGATCGCCTTCACCTCGTCGGTGGAGGCGTCGAAGCCGACGAGGATGATCCCGCCGGGCTTGATGCCGGCGTTCTTGATCGACTGGATCGCGCCGAGCGCCGGCGGGCCGCAGGCCGAGTACATCGCCGTCAGGCTGGGGTTCGCCGTCAGGATCGTCTGGGCCGCGGTGGCGCCCTTGGTCTGGTCGCAGTCGGTCTCGAGCTTCGACACGACCTTGATCTTGCTCTTCATCGCGCCCAGGCCGGAGAGCATGCCGGTCACGCGCTGGACGAGCGCCGGGTTGGCGGGGTTGCCCTCGAGCACCCCCAGCGTGTCGCCGGCCTTGAGATGCTTGGCGAGATACTGCCCGGCGAGCTGGCCGCCCTTGAAGTTGTTGGTCGCGACGACCGAGCTCTTCTTCTTCCACGCCGGGATGTCGTTGTCCATCAGGACGACCTTGACGCCCGCCTTGATGGCCTTGTCGAGCGCAGCCGAGACGGCCGGGCTCGTCGGCGTGATGGCAATGCCCTTCACGCCCTGCGCGACCATGTTCTGGATGGCGGCGATCTCCCCGGCGTCGTCCGTGCCGCTCTTGCCGCTGGCATAGATGACACTCGCGCCGGCCGTCGCCTTGTCCCACTTCTTCGAGGCGTTGACGAGCAGGAAGTAGAAGTCCACCGGGAACTTCGTGATGAACCCGAGCTTGACGGTGTCGCTCTGGTGTGCGGGCTTCGCACTGGCGGTCACGGTCGTCGCGAGCACCGACGCCGCGACCACGGCCGCGATGGCCGCTCCGCTCAACAGCCGATTCTTCGACATTGTGCGTCCTTTCAGGTACACAGATTTGACAGCGGACCGGCATCGATCCGCTCTGACGTCGCCTCCGCAGCCCTGCAGTAGCGGCGGAAGTCCGCTTGTGTGGCACTGTCGTCCTGCCACGGGTGAGAGCTCTTACCGCCTGCTCACACACCACCTCCCACGATCAGCGAGACGATCTGTTTGTAGGTCTCCGCACTCGGGACGACTTCACCGACCTTGCGACCGCCGCGCAGCACGACGGCGCGATCGGAGACCTCCATCACGTGATCCATGGCGTGCGAGACGACGACCACTGCTCTGTTCTCGTCACGCAGCCGCAGGATCAGGTCGAGCACCTTGCGCGACTCGCGCACGCCCAGCGCGGCAGTCGGCTCGTCGAGGATCACGACCTTCGACGCGAAGGCGGCCGCACGGCTGACCGCGACGGCCTGGCGCTGGCCGCCCGACATGAGGCCGACGACCGAGTTGAAATCGGGCACCGACACCTGGAGCCGCTCCAGCACCTCGCGCGTGGCATCCGTCATCTGCTTGCGCTTGAGCACCCGCAGCGAGCGCGGCAGCCAGGCCGGCCCGGCGAGCTCGCGGCCGGCGTAGAAGTTGTCGGTCGGGCGCAGGTTGTCGAACAGCGCGAGATCCTGGTAGACGGTCTCGATGCCGAGTGCACGCGCGTCCGCCGGCGTGCGGATCGCGACGGGCACCCCGTCCATCTCGATCACGCCGCTGTCGAGACGGTGCACCCCGTTCAGGCACTTGATGAGCGTCGACTTGCCGGCCCCGTTGTCGCCGAGCAGCGCGAGCACCTCGCCGCGGCGCACGTCGAGATCGAAGTCCTCGAGCGCCGAGACGACACCGAAGCGCTTGCTCGCGCCGCGCACGCTCAGCACCGTCGGGTGCTCCGGCGTCGTTGCAGCGATCGGGGCGGCGGAGGGAGTGCTCATGCGTTCCTCGTCGCCTGTGCGACCCGCACACGGCCCTCGATGTAGCCGCGCAGGACGTCGGCCTCGACGGCGATCAGCACGATCACGCCGATCGCCATCAACTGGTAGAAGGGATCGACGTTGTGCAGGTTGAGCGCGTTGCGGATCACGCCGATCGTGAACGCCCCCACCAGCGCGTTGCCCACATTGCCACGGCCGCCCGCGAACGCCGCGCCGCCGATGATCACGGCCGCGATCGAGTCGAGCTCGGCGAGATCCCCCGCGGTCGGAGAGCCGCCGTCGATCAGCCCGGCTGTCAGCAGACCGCCGACGCCTGCGGCCAGGCCGCTCAGCACGTACACGGTCACGAGCACCCTGCGCGTCGGGATGCTGGAGCGGCGCGCGGCCTCCGGGTTGCCGCCGACGGCGTACAGCCAGCGGCCCCACACGAGCCAGGTCGTCAGGACGAGGGTGCAGAGCGCGAGGCCCGCGACGACGAAGATCGAATACGGGAGCCAGCCGATGGTGCCGCCGCCGAGCGTCTGCACGAGCGGCGGCATGTTCGGCACGAGCGTGCCGTCGGAGATCCACAGTGCGAGGCCACGCACGATGCTGAGCGTCGCAAGCGTGACGATGAACGGGTGCGGCACGCGGCCGTAGACGTAGACGAGCCCGTTCACGAGGCCCACGGCGACCCCCGTGCCCAGGATCGCCACGATCACGACCGCGCTCGACTGCGTGTGCTGGAACACGACCGCGCCCACGACGCCGGAGAGCGCGATCGTGGAGCCCACCGAGAGGTCGATGCCCCGGGTGACGATCACGAGCAATTGGCCCAGCGCGACGACGGCGATCACGGAGGTCTGCGAGAACACGTTGCCGATGTTGCGGCTCGTGAGGAAGATCGGCGTGGTCAAGCTGACGACGACGATCAGCAAGAGGAGGATCAGCGCAGGGCCGGCGCGCAGTGACAGCACCGCGGCCTGCAGGGCGCGGTAGCGGTCGAAGCGCAACAGCTCGCGGCGACCGGTCCTCTCCTGCTCCGATCTCGGCGCCACCGTCATCCGCCGCCCACCGCGCCCTCGACCGGCACCCACGCCGGGCCGTTCGGAAACTCGTATTCGTCGAGGGAGGAGGGGAGCATCTCGATGCTGTAGCCGGGTGCCAGAGGCGCAAGGTACCGGCCTCGCTCGACGACCGCAGGCTCCTTGAAATGCTCGTGCAGGTGGTCGACCCACTCCACCAGCCGTCCGTCGAGCGAGCCGCTGACGGCGATGAAGTCGAAGAAGGCGAGGTGCTGCACGTACTCGCAGAGGCCCACGCCGCCCGCGTGCGGACACACCGGGACGCCGAACTTGGCCGCGAGCAGGAGCACCGCGATCGCTTCGTTGACCCCGCCGATGCGGCATGCGTCGATCTGGCAGACGTCGATCGCACCGGCCTGGAACAGCTGCTTGAAGATCACGCGGTTCTGCACGTGCTCGCCCGTCGCGACGCGGACCGGCGCGACCTCGCGGCGGATACGGGCGTGGCCGAGCACGTCGTCGGGGCTCGTCGGCTCCTCGATCCACCACGGGTCGTGGGCTCGTAGCACCCGCATGGAGTCGATTGCCTCGTCGACGCCCCAGACCTGGTTGGCATCCATCATCAGCACGCCGGCAGGGCCGAGCGCCCGGCGGATCAGCCCCGCGCGGCGATCGTCGGCCGCGAGGTCGGCGCCGACCTTCATCTTCACGTGCGTGAAGCCGGCGGCCAGCGCCTCGCCCACGAGCGACTCCACCTTGTCGTCGCCGTAGCCGAGCCAGCCCGCAGACGTCGTGTACGCCGGATACCCCGAGGCGACGATCTCGCGCTCACGCGCCGCTGACGACCGGCGCGCGTCCTGCAGGAGCTCGATCGCCTCCTCGGGGGCGAGAGCGTCCGCGATGTAGCGGAAGTCCACGCATCCGACGAGCTGTTCGGGAGTCATGTCGGCGAGGTGCTTCCAGAGGGGCTTGCCCTCGTGCTTCGCCCACAGATCCCAGACCGCGTTCACGACCGCGGCGGTGGCGAGGTGGATGACACCCTTCTCGGGGCCGAGCCAGCGCAGCTGCGTGTCGGACGCAAGGCTGCGCCAGAAGCCGCGCATGTCGGCTGCGATGCCCTCGAGCGTTTGGCCGACGACAAGCGGCTCCAGGGCCCGGATGGCCGCCACGCACACCTCGGTCCCCCGCCCGCTCGTGAACGTCAGGCCGTGCCCTTCGACCCCGTCGTCGGCGTCGGTGCGCAGCACGACGTACGCGGCCGAGTAGTCGGGATCGGTGTGCATCGCGTCCGATCCGTCGAGCCAGCGCGACGTCGGGAAGCGGATGTCGCGGGCTTCCAGGCTCACGATGGTCGAGTTGCCGGTCAACTGCTGCTCACTTTGCTGGGAAACAATCCGATCTTTCGATCGTCATCGCGCACTTTCTCAGGCGATAGAGGCGATCTTAGGCATAAAGATCGGGTCAATGCAACTCGTGCGTCGAAATTCCTCGGCCGTGAGGCGGCGCGCACGTGATCAACTACGCACGCACGGGCAACTCGACGACCGGACGGAGGCGGGAAGCATGCTCACGCGACGCGAAGCTCTCACGGCGGCGGCCCTCGGCGCAGCAGCGCTGGCAACGGACGTGCCGGCAGCCTGGGCTCACGACCACGCGATCCCCGGGGTCCGCGGCATGGATCACGTCGGCATCACGGTGCCGGACATCGCCGAGGCTCGCACCTGGTTCGAGGACGTCATCGGCTGCGAGACGCCGCTCCGCTTCGGGCCGTTCAGCGACCCGACCGGCACGTTCATGCAGGACCTGCTCGAGGTCGACCCGCGCGCGGTCATCCCCGAGATCAACGTGCTGCGCTGCGGGACAGGCTCGAACATCGAGTTGTTCGAGTACACGTCGCCCGACCAGGACACGAGGCTGGCGCGCAACTCCGACTTCAGCGGCCACCACCTCGCGTTCTACGTCGAGGACATCGACGTCGCCGTCGAGTACATGCAGTCCAGGGGCGTGCGCAAGCTGCTCGGGCCGTTCCCGGTCACCGGCGGGCCGGCCGCCGGACAGTCGATCAACTACTTCCAGGCGCCCTTCGGAACCTACGTCGAGCTGATCTCCTATCCCGGCGGCATGGCCTACGAGGCGACGGCCAAGCGCAAGCTGTGGAGCGCTCACGACATCGGAGCCAAGGCGATCGACCGCGGCATCCCCGGCCTGCTCGGTCTCGACCACGTGGGCATCACGGTGCCCGACATCAAGCAGGCGCGGGCGTGGCTGAAGAAGAATCTCGGCGGCGAGTCCCCTCTGCGCTTCGGCCCGATCTCCGACCCGACGGGCACGCTGATGCAGGACCTGGTGGACGTGGATCCGCGCGCGGTGATCGAGGAGATCAACGTGGTGCGCGTGGCCAACGGCTCCAACATCGAGCTGTTCCAGTACACCGCGCCCGATCAGGACACGCGCTTCGCGGTGAACTCGAGCTATTCGGGGCACCACATCGCGATCTACGTCGACTGCATCGGCCCCTCGGCCGACAGCCTCGGCCGGCGCCGTGGCGCACGCCGGCTCCTCGGTCCGCTGCCGGTCACCGACGGGCCGGCGGCAGGCCAGTCGATCAACTACTTCGGAACGCCGTTCGGGACCTACGTCGAGCTGATCTCCTACCCCGACGGCATGGCCTACGAGGCGTCCGCCGACGTCAAGCTCTGGAGCCCGAAGGACGTCCCGCTGCAGCACCGGCACCGCTCCTGACCCCTGACGGACGTCCATCGATCGCGATGGTTTGCGACAGACGCGCCCGGGCATAACGGGGCGCACGACGGATCACGCCCAGGGTGACCGAGGTCGCCCGCTCGCCGATCCTGCCTGCCGCCTGCCGCTCATTCGTGCAGCACGGCGGCCACCACCACCGAGGAGAAGTCCGATGAAGCTGCTGATCATCGTCGCGACCCTGGGACTGGCGACGTTCGTCGTCCTGCGTCGCCGCAATCCCGAGCTCGCCCAGCGCGTGGAAGGCGCCGTCAAGGACGCCGCGGGCGCCGTCACCGACGAGGCGCCGGGCGACATCGCCGGCCGCGTGCGCGACAAGGCGAAGGGCCTCGTCGGATGACGGACGCAGACGACGAGCGCGAAGAGCCCGGTCCCGGCGGCATGGACGCCATTCCGGAGGAGCCGATCGACGACTCGGAGGATCCCGGCGGCATGGCCGGCATTCCCGACCTCGATCCGCCGGTGCACGAACGCCACGACGACAAGGACTGAGGAACATGGCCTCCGGCCTCCTCCTGATCAGACTCGTGTTCGGCCTCACGCTGGCTGCGCATGGCGCCCAGAAGCTGTTCGGGTGGTTCGGCGGGGGAGGGCCTCGCGGCACCGCCGCGATGTTCGGCAAGCTCGGCTTCCGGCAGCCGCTCGCCATGGCGGTGCTCGCCGGGCTGTCGGAGCTCGGGGGCGGCGTGTTGCTCGCCCTGGGCCTGCTCACGCCGCTTGGCGCATTCGCCCTCGTCGTGGTGATGCTCATCGCGATCGCCACGGTGCACTGGGAGAAGGGCTTCTGGAGCACCGCGGGCGGCTATGAGTTCAACCTCGCGATCCTGGCCGCGGCGCTCGCCGTCGTGGCGACAGGCCCTGGGCGCTTCTCGCTCGACCACGCGGCCGGCTGGGCCGGCGGCCTGTCGGGCGCCTGGTGGGCGGTCGGCGTCCTGGTGGCGGGAGCGATCGCGTCGCTCGTCACCCTCGGCCTCGGGCGTGCCCATACGCTGCACGCAGGCAGGGCGACCCACAGCCACTGACACGCGTCGGGAGCGGGGTCGCGCCGGCTCCTGATCGATGCGCCCGCTCCCGCTCCTCGCCGCGCTGGCTCTCCTCGCGATTCTCGCGTTGCGACGACGCACGCTCGGCCGCGCCACCGGCGCGGCCGGCGTGCTCGTCGCGGTGTTGCTGACGGGCTACGGGCTCGGGCTGTACACACTCCCGACGATCGACGACGCGATCACCCGCATTGCCCCGATGCTCGGAAACTGGACCTACCCGCTCGTCGGCCTGCTGGCATACCTGGAGTCCGCGGCCTTCGTCGGGCTGGTCGCCCCGGGCGAGCTCACGGTCGTACTCGGCGGCGCGGTCGCGCGCGACGGCGCCATCTCGATCGAGTTGCTGTTCGTGATCGTCTGGTTCGCGGCCGTGGCCGGCGATTCGACCGGCTTCCTGCTCGGGCGCAAGCTCGGGCGGGGGTTCCTGTTCAAGCACGGGCCGCGCTTCTACATCACGCCGCAGATCGTGGCCCGCGTCGAGGGCATCTTCGACCGGCACGGCGGCAAGGCGATCATCCTGGGTCGCTTCATCGGGGTGGCACGCGCGATCACGCCGTTCCTGGCAGGCAGTTCGCACCTCTCGTACAGGCGCTTCCTGGCCTTCGACATCGTCGGCGCAGCCGCCTGGGCCGCCGCATTCCTCGCGCTCGGCTACGTGGTCGCGGCAAGCGCATCCCGAGCCGCGTCGCTCTCGCACGTTGCCGGACTCGCCATCGGCACGGCCGCCGCCGCCGGAGGGCTCATTCTGGCCGCCCGCCACGTCGCCCGCAGTGCGCCGCGCGGAATGCGTCTTCGCTTCGCCTGGCGCTGGGCGCGCGCGATCCTGATTCCGGATGGCGACGCACCACCGCCGGCCTGAGATCGCCCGAGTCTCGGGCGGCCGTCGCTCAAGGCAGCGCCTTCGGGCGCCGATGCCCTGCAGATGGAGGCGAATCCTCCGAATGTCCCCTGCCAGCGGACGGTCCGGCGGTGAACGACGAGCTGCTGCACCCGTCGAGGATTCTCGTGGTCGACGACCAGGAGACCAATGCCCTGCTCCTGCAGGCTGTCCTCGCACGCGCGGGCTACACCGCAGTCGAGACCATGAGCGACCCCATGGCGGTGCTCGCACGCTGCGCACAGGAGCCGCCCGACCTGCTGTTGCTCGACTGGCACATGCCCGGGCGCAGCGGCGCCGAGATCCTCGAGGACATCGCGTTCCTCACCGAGGAGCCCAACTGGATGCCGGTGCTCGTGCTGACCGCCGATGCCGCCCCGGACACCAAGCGCCGGGCGCTGTCTCTGGGTGCGCGTGATTTCCTGACCAAGCCGATCGACGTAGCCGAGGTGCTGCTGCGCGTGCGCAACCTCCTGCAGACCCGGTACCTCCGCGTCGAGCTGCAGAAGAACAACGACCTCCTGCACGAGCGCGTCTCGCTGCGCACCCAGGAGCTCGAGGACGCCAAGCTCGAGATCCTCGACCGGCTGGCTCTGGCGGCCGAGTACCGTGACGACGCGACGGGCCAGCACGCGTACCGGATCGGGCGAACGAGCGAGCTGATCGCGCTCGAGCTGGGCCTCGAGACGCACCAGGCGGCTCTCATCGGTCAGGCAGCGCGCCTGCACGACATCGGCAAGATCGGGATCGCGGACGACCTCCTGCTCAAGCCCGGCAAGTACACCGCGGAGGAGCTCGGCGCCATGGAGCTGCACCCCGCCATCGGCGCTCGCATCCTCTCGGGCAGCACGAACGAGCTGTTGCGCATGGCCGAGCAGATCGCGCTCACCCACCACGAGCGCTGGGACGGAAGGGGCTACCCGAGCAAGCTCGCCGGCGAAACCATCCCCCTGCCCGGCCGGATCGTCACTGTCGCCGACGTGTTCGACGCGCTCACGCACCGCCGCCCCTACAAGGAGCCCTGGCCGGTGCACGTGGCCGTCCGGGAGATCCTCAGCGAGACGGGCACGAAGTTCGACCCGCGCGTGACCGCGGCCTTTGCGAAGCTCGACCACGCCGCGCTCGTGGCTCCCGCCAGGAGCAGCCGGCAAGCGCTCGCCGCAGTCGACGACGAGCAGACGCTCGGGCGCGGCCAGGGCGCGAACACGGACGCCGACGCGGACGCTGCGGCTGCTTGAGCGCGGCACAGCGCGCCCGCGCCCGGCCTCGTCGAGGGGATCAGTCGATCAGCGACTCGCGCAGCGCCACGGCGACGGCCTGGGTGCGCGTGTCGCACTTCAGCTTCGACATTGCGTGCTGGACGTGCGTGCGCACGGTCAGTGGCGAGATCGAGAGCGTGCGCCCGGCCTGCTCGTCGCGCATGCCCTCGGACAACAGGCGCAGGACGTCGCGCTCGCGCTTGGTCAGCGTGAGCATGCGCTCGTTGGTCGCGGGCCCGGCCAGCACGCCTGCCAAAGAGGGGTCGATGTAGCTGCCGCCGCCGGCGACGATCCGGAGCGCTCGCAGCAACTCGTCGAGCGGCGCCTCCTTGAGGATGAACCCGCGCACGCCCACGTCGAGCGCGGCGAGCAGCAGGGCCCGCTCCGGATAGGCCGTGAAGAGCACGACCGAGACCGGCGAGGACATCGCCGCGAGCTTCGCCGCGATGTCGATGCCGCCGATGCCGGGCATACGGATGTCGAGCAGGGCGATCTGCGGTTCGTGCTCATCGATGAGACGCAGGGCACCCTCACCGTCGTTCGCGCGCCCGGCGAGCTCGAAGCCGCTCTCGCTCTCGAGGAAGCGGCAGACCGCGTCGAGGATCGCCGGGTGATCGTCGGCCACGATGCAGCGGATCGGAGTGCTCGCCGCGGCGCTTCCATTGCCTGCTGCAGTCATGCCGCGGTGTCGCAATCGGCGGCGGTGGCGCCCACGAGCAGCGGCAGCGGTAGCGGAGCCGGCCGGGCGAAGAAGTAGCCCTGGCCGTAGCGCACCCCGAGATCCGCCAGCGCGTCGACCTCGGCGGGGCGCTCGATGCCCTCCGCCACGATCGTCGCGTCGATCTTCTCGGCGAACGAGATCAGGCCGGCGGCCAGCGCCTGCCGCGACCGGTCGGCCTCGATGCCGTCGATCAGCGTGCGGTCGAGCTTGATGAACTCGGGCTCCAGCCTGAGGATGTGGCGGAGGCTCGCGAACCCCGCACCGGCATCGTCGATCGCGACGCGCACGCCGAACGCGCGCACGGCATCGAGCGCCTCGCCCAGGCTCTCGTAGTCGTTGATGCGCGCGTGCTCGGTGATCTCGACGACCACCCTCGCGCCGTCGCTGCTGGCGATCAGCCGCAGGAACCCGGCGGTCGCAAGCGTGCCGGGCGAGACGTTGATCGACAGGAAGACGTGCTCGGGCAGGTCCGGCATGGCGGACAGCGCCGCGCGCACGGCCGCGAGCTCGAGCTCGCGCAGCAGCCCAACCTCGTCGGCCTCGGCGAACCAGCGCAGCGGGCTACGCGACGGCGGGCCGCGAAAGCGCGCGAGCGCCTCGGCTCCGATCGTCGACCCGGCCAGCGTGCAGATGGGCTGGTAGACCGCGTGCAGCAGATCCTCGTCGAGCACCCGCCGGATGCGCTCCTCGCGGCGCTGGGAACGCTCCTCGCTGCGCCGGCGGGCATGCAGCAGGCCGGCCAGCTCCTCGATCACGCCGCCGGTGACCTCGACGGAGAGACTGCCCTGGCCACGCGCGGCGCGCTCGATCGACGTCACGATCATCTCGGCCGAGCCACCCTGGACGAGGAATCCGTCTGCTCCGGCCTCGAGCATCTCGAGCACCGTCGCGCGGTCGTCGTGCACGGACAGGGCCAGGACGCGCGTCTGCGGCGAGCAGCGCTTGATGCCGCGTGCCGCACTCGCCCCGCCACCGGGAATGCGCACGCCGAGGAGAGCCACTGCGGGCTTCTCGCGCATGGAGACGAGAATGGCCTCGGCGGCGTCCGCGACGGCGTCTGCGAGCTCCAGCGACGGCTCCGCACGCACGAGAGTCGCCAGCTCGTCGCGGACAACGGCGTCCTCCTCGGCGATCAGCACGCGAATCGGGTTCGCGCTCATGCCGGCGCGCCCGAGGTGAGGTGCGGCAGCCAGGCCTCGACCGTCGTACCGCGTCCGGGAGCGGACTCCACGTGGAGGCGGCCGCAGCCGAGCTCGGCTCGCGCGCGCATCGCGGCAAAGCCCTCGGAGGGAGACTCCGGCGCAGCGAGCGCGGGATCGAAACCGCAACCGTCGTCTGTGATGCGCGCCGCACAGCCGCCGTCGAGCTCGAGCAGCGTCACCGTGACCGTGCACGCACCGGCATGGGCGCGCGCGTTGTCGAGCGCTTCCTGCGCGATGCGGAAGAGGATGGCGCACATCTCGGTCGGTGGCTGCGCGGACAACTGGTCGTCGAAGCGGAAGTCCACGGCCGCGTCGCGCTGCGCGTCAAGGGCGAGCGAGAGCGCGGCAGACAGACCCTCCTGCTCGAGCCCCGGAGGATGCAGCTCGACGACGAGATGCCGCAGCCGCGCGATGGTCACCTGCACGGCGCTCTCCGCCTCTGTCAGGAAGGCGAGCTGCTCCGGATCCTCGAGCGTCCGGCGCAGCATCTGCAAGCGCATGCCGAGCGCAGCGATGACCTGGATCGAATCGTCGTGGATGCCCTCGGCAAGCCGCCTGCGCTCCTGCTCGCCGGCGGCCACGAAGGTCGCGAGCAGCCGAATCCGCTCTGCGGGATCGGGCGCCTGAACCGGGTCGGTCACGGCCGGCCGTGCCGGAGAAGGCGGAGCGAAGGAGCGATCCTGCATCTGCGCTTGCAACCTGCCTCGCGCGAGCTCCGGGGCGTGCGGCGCGTGCGCCGCACATGAGGGCCGAGCAGCACGCTGCGAACGTGCGGTCTTGCACAACCAGTTCCCACTCTAGTACCCGGTTTGCGCAAACCCGATGCGCGCACGGCTCAGGCGTCCGACGTGAAGTCGTCCAGGGAGGCGCGCCGGCGGTGGAGCCGGCGACCCGCGAGCCCGTCCGTCGTCGTGCCGTAGATGTCGGCGAGGCGACCTGCCAGGGCGAGGCCGATGACGCCCGTGCTCTCGGCACGCCGCAGGTCGACGACCGCCAGCGCGACGCCCTGACGTGCGAGGATGGAGACCACCTCCTCCTCGCTCAGGCCCGTGCGGGAGCGAGCGCCGCGCAGGCCCCTGGCCGCGCGCTCGAGCTCGACGGCCAGCTCGGCGGCGACCGGAGCCGGCGGAGCAGCGACTGCCAGGTCCTGCGGTGCCAGGCGTGCAACGACGGGCGTCATCGGCGTCACGCTCCGGCAGACGTCGCGGCGATGAGGACGGTCTCCCACATGTCTGCTGCATCGGCGTGGCACCGTCCGGCTGAGATCCGAGCTTTCCAGCCCATCCCATCCTCGAAAACGAGGATGCGGCACACGCACTGGTAGCGTTGGCCACATGAGCGTGCTCGACCCGGAGACCGTCGATCAGCTGCGCACGCTCGCTCGCGAGACCAATTCCGATCTCCTGCACAGGCTGCAGGCGTCGTTCGCGCGTGACACGCCCCCGCGGCTGGTGGCTCTGCGCACTGCGCTCGTCGCCGGCGACGCCGACGCGGTCGCGTTCGGCCTGCACACGCTGAGCGGCAGCGCGGCCAACCTCGGCGCGGTCGAGGTCGTCGCGACCTGCCGGGAGATCGAGAGCGCGAGCGAGACGGCCGGCACGCCGGGGCTCGACCGGCTGCTCGACCAGCTCGAGCGCAATGCCGCCGAGGCCGGGGCAGAGCTCGCGCGCGTGGCCGCCGCGGGCTGACGGGTCAGGCGGCGCGGCGCATGCGCGAGCCGGCGGCCGCATCGCGAATCGACGCGATGATTGCCGTCACCTTGCTGCCCTTGACGATGTAGCCGTCGGCGCCGGCCTCGTACATCTCCTGCATCGTCCGCTCGTCGTCGTGGGCGGAGAACGCGAGCACGCTGGTGTGCGGCGAGCTCTGCTTGATGCCGCGCGTGGCGCCCGGGCCGCCGCCGGGCATGCGCACGTCGACGAGCGCGACGTCCGGCTTCTGCTCGCGCGCGGTCCGGATCGCGTCCACGGCGTCCGCGACGGTGCCGGCGAGCTCGAAGGCCGGCTCGGAGTCGACGACACTCGCGAGAATCGCCCGGATGCCCTCATCGTCCTCGGCGATCAGGACTCGGATGCGGGCGTCGGTCTCCACTATCTCTGACACTAGCCGTCATGCGAGCAAAAAGGACGATCTGCAAAACTCACGACGCGCTACGCCGAACGGCAGACCCGGCAGCGCTCGAAGTACGGGCGGTACAGGTGCCCGCAGACACCGCAGGCTGCCCGCATCTCCGCGGCATCGAACAGCGTGGCCTCGATCGCCTCGATCCGCTCCGGGCTGAGCAGCGGGAGGCTCGAGATCACGCGAGAGATGCGGGAGCGCGTAACGGCAGCCTGGATCGGCGAGTCGGGAAAGGCCATCAGGAGGAGAAGTCGGCCGTGGCCATGACGGCGCCGCGGCTGCCCTTGAAGCTGCCGGTGGCGATGCCCAGGCCCACCCGATGCAGGCTCCCCATCAGGATGATGTGACGGTGCGGGGGAGAATGCATCCAGAGACTCACGATGCCCTCGGCGGTTCCAAAGGAACCGGTGCCCCAGGCGATGTTCTCGCCCACGAGCGGGCTCTTCAGGAACCGGCGGATGCGCACGTCGAACGCCTCGTTGGGCGAGTTGTGCTCGAAGTACCCGCGAGCGAGCATGTCCGACGTGTGCGAGCGCGCCGCGTTGCGCAACGCCGTCGAGCTCATGAGCGTGCCCAGCCCGTGCTCGTGGCGGATGACGTTCAGGAGCACCACGACCTGGCCCTCGGTGCTCGCGCTGTAGGCCGAGCGAGTCGACGCCTGACCGACGGCCGGCACACACACCAGCGCGACGAGGAGGAACAGGGAGCTCTGAAGGATTTTCCGCATACCACCTGCATCGGGGCACCGCCGCCCCGCGGAGATCCGAGCTTTCCGCCCAATCGCATCCTCGAAAACGAGGATGCTCGTACCCCTGCCGTTTCCGGCGCGGCTAGAGCGCCTGGAGCCAAGCGGTCGAGAGGTAGCGATCCCAGCTGTCGGGGAGCACGGCGACGACCGGCCCGTCGAGACCGCCCGCGCGCGCCACGCGCAGCGCGGCGACCACGGCGGTGCCTGCCGAGCCGCCCACGAGGAGTCCTTCCTCGCGCAGCAGCCGTCCCACCATCGCGAAGCTGTCGCTGTCGGAGACGCGCTCGGCCGCGTCGATGACCGTCCGGTCCATGACCTGCGGCGGCGCGCCTGCGCCGATGCCCTCGATCTGGTAGCCGGTATCGGGCCCCGCGACGCCGTGCTCGACCCAGTCGGCGAGCCCGGACCCGAGCGGATCGGCCAGCACTACCCTGGCGCTCGGGCACTCCCGCCGCAGGAACCGGCCCACGCCCGTGATCGTGCCCCCGGTGCCGGCACCTGCCACGAACGCCCCGATGCGGCCACCGCTCTCGGCGAGGATCTCGGGCCCGGTCGTCTGCTCGTGGACGAGCGGATTCGCCGGATTGCAGAACTGGTCGGCGAGGAACCAGCCGTGCTCGCCGGCCAGGCGCCGCGCGACCTGCTGGAAGTTGGCCGGATCGGCAAGCGGCGCGTTGGCGGTGATCTCGACGCGCGCACCCAGCGCTGCGAGCGACCTGCGCTTGTCCACCGACATCTTCTCGGGCATCACGCACACGAGCCCATAGCCGCGTGCGCCCGCAACGAGCGCGAGCCCGACGCCCGTGTTGCCTGCGGTCGCCTCGACGATGGTGTCACCCGGGCGCAGCAGGCCCCGCCGCTCCGCATCCAGCACGATCGCCAGCGCGATGCGATCCTTGACGCTGCCGCCGGGGTTGAGATGCTCGCACTTGACGAGCACCGGCACGTCCAGCCCGGCCGCGAGCGGCCCCAGCGGCACGAGCGGCGTCTTGCCGATCCGGCCGAGGATCCCCGCCGCGTGCTCCCTGCTCAGGCGCCGGCCCCGTCGTAGCGCTCGAAGTCGAGCTCGAGGAACTCCTCGACCTCGGGGATCCAGCGATCGCGCACGAATGCCACGTGACTCGCGTGCCCGTTGTAGCCGCGATACGCGTCGGCGTCCGCGAACTCCATCGAGAGGCTGAAGCGGTAGGCGCTCTGTTCGCCCACCTGGCGCAGCACCTCGAAGCGCTCGACGCCGGGAATGACCGCGAGCTGCTCGCGGGCAGTGCGCAGGAAGTCGGCCTCGGCCGCGGAGGCGGGCGCGTGGCGCAGCCGGAAGACGACGGTGTGACGGATCATGGCTCCAGTCTACGGACGTAGTATCCGCGCCATGTCCGAGGGAGCGATCGTCATCATCGGCGGCACGTCCGGCATCGGCCGTGCGATCGCCGAGAGCTACGCCGCACGCGGCCGCAGCGTGGTCGTGGCCTGCCGCGACGCGGGGCGTGCCCAGGCGATCGCCGGCAAGATCGGGGGCGAGACGACGGGCATCGCGGTCGACCTGGCTCATCCCGCCGGGATCGCCGCCCGGCTGGGTGGCGTGCGGGACGTCGAGCATCTGGTGCTGTCAGCCATCGATCGCGACGACAACCGGGCGCGGGAGTACAACCTCGAGGGCGCTCAGCGCCTCGTGACCATGAAGCTCGTCGGCTACACCGAAGCCATTCATGCCCTGCTGCCCGAAATGCGCGAGCACGCGTCGATCCTGCTCTTCGGCGGGCTCGCCAAGGACCGGCCGTACCCGGGATCCACGACCGTCAGCACGGTCAACGGCGGCGTCACGGGGATGGTGCACACGCTTGCCACCGAGCTGGCGCCGATCCGGGTGAACGCGCTGCACCCCGGGATCGTGGGCGACAGCCCGGCCTGGGAGGGCAAGCCGCCGGCGGTGCTCGAGGCCGTCCGTGCGCGCACACCGCTCGGGCGCCTGGTGACGATGAGCGAGGTCGCGGGCGCAGCCGCCTTCCTGCTGGAGAACGGCGCCGTCAACGGTGTCAACCTGGCGGTCGACGGCGGCTGGCTGCTGATGTGAGCCCGGGCTAGGCCCGAGCGGCGGCGGCGATGAACTCGGCGGTCGCGTCGACCGCGGCCGGCGACTCGTTGAACAGCAGGTGGGCGACGCCGGGGAACGTAAGCACCTCGGAGCCCGGGATGAGCCCGGCCCACGTCGGCGCCTGCTCGACGGGAATGAGGCGATCGGCCTCGCCCCACAGGATCAGCGTCGGGGATGTGACGCGGTGCAGCCACTTGTGCAGGTTGAGGTCGTACGGCCGATCCATCACGCGCGCCAGCGAGTCGGCCTCGCGGGCTCGCTCGGCGAGGAACTCGGGCGGAGGCGGCGGCAGGCCGGCGAAGGGGGTCAGGTCGGCGTAGAGGTACTCCATCAGCCGCTCGGGCGGGACGCTGAAGATGTCGGTCGTCGGATGCTCGGGCACGAGCAGGCCCCACGGAGCCATCAGCACGAGGCGCCGTACGCGGCGCGGCTGCAGAATCGCGAGCTCGCAGGCCAGGTACCCGCCCAGGGATGCGCCGACCAGCGACACGTCGTCCAGGCCCAGCCGATCGAGCAGATCCAGGTAGTGGCGGACGTAGTCCTGCAGGCAGTCGATGCCGGGCGCGTCGCCCGATGCGCCGAACCCCGGATGGATCGGCAGGATCAGCCTCGCGTGCTCCGCCAGTGGAAGCAGCTCGTCGAACCCGGGAGCGGTGCCGCCGCCGTGCAGCACGACGATCGGAGCGCCTTCTCCGGCCGTGAACACGGCCGTGTCGACGCCGTTGACGTCAATTCGCTCCTCGCTGAAGGCCGTCATCCGAACGACGGCTTGGCGACCATGTCGATCACGATCAGGATCAGGATCGCCGTGTCGAAGCGGAACACCAGGAAGAGGCGCTGGACCCGACTGGCAACCTCGGCCGATTCGGGTCCGAACTTCTGGGCGGCCTCGTCGATGCGCCCGAGCTCCGGGCCGACGAAGCCGACCCCGACCAGCGCCGCGATCGTCCAGCCCACGAGCGCGAAGTCGATCCAGAAGACGCCCCACCAGTCCCAGTTGCCCTTCTGCATCATGGCCGCCCCGAACGCGAGGACGACGAACAGCGCCGGCGTGTAGATACGGGTGCCGACCCAGGCGCCCATCTTTCCGAGGGCGGCGAGCGTCGGCCCGTCCGAGCGGCGCTCGAACACGATCCCGAGCGTCGTGAGCGTGATGTCCCCGCCGACCCAGACCACGACGGCGAGCACGTGGATCGCCTTGTAGACCTGGTAGGAGCCGGGCGCGTACCAGAGGAACAGGATCGCGCCCAGCAGCACCACGAGCCCCGCGAGCAGGGTCGAGTTGCTCAGCTTGCCGACGGCGGGAACTTCAGCAGCCCGCGACGATTCCATCGTGTCCACCCCGGTTGGAGATGTGTGGGCAGAGTGAACAGTCAGCGCCGGACGGAGTCAAGCCAAGCGCTCCTTCCGGGCGGTCTCGGGCAATGCGCCCGCCGAGTCGGTCAGTCGCGGCGCGGAACGCCGGCCAGCTGGCGCGCCATGCCTTCGAGCAGCTTGACGGTCACGGTCGGTTGCTCGCGCACCATCGGCCTGAAGTTCCAGGCCGGCATGCCCCAGCAGACGAGGTCGGTCTCGGCGCTGACGGTTGCGGTCCGATCGGCTCCGGCGAGCAGCGCGATCTCCCCGAAGTGGTCGCCGGGGCCGAGCGTCGCACGGCGCTGGCCGTCCTGTGTGACGGATGCCGTGCCGGACTCGACGAAGAAGAACCCCACGCCGCCTTCGCCCTCCGCCACGATGCGCTCACCCGGCCCGAAGGCCCGCCGCCGCATGGATACCGCGATCGTCTGCAGGTCCTTGTCGGAGACGTCGGAGAACAACTGGACGCTGCGGAGGAACTCGTAGGGCTCGTCAGGCATGGGCGGAGCGTACGCGACCGCCCTGGGACGGGCAACCCGTCAGGCCTCTCGAACGGGGGCGTCCGCCGTGGCGGGCGGCATGGCCACGAGCGCTCTCGCGTTCGCTCGTGGAGGGCCGCCCGCCAGGCGGGCGCGATCGCACCCCGGAGGCTGGGTGCGGCAGGGATTCAGGTGACCTTGAAGGTGCCCTTCATCCCCGACTGCGCGTGCGGATCGCACTGGAACGTGTACGTGCCCTTCTTGAGGGTCACGGTGATCTTCTTCGTGCCCACGAACGGCACGCTGGTGACCACCTTGGCGACCCCGGGGCCGAAGATGTGGAAGTTGTGCGAGTTCGACTGATCCTTGACCGTGATCACATACGACCCGTGCGGCAGGGTCTTGACGGCCTTGCCGCCCTTCTTGAGCGTGATCGTGAAGCCGGGACCGACGGCGCCGGCGAGCGGCGTGGCTGCGGTCGAGGCCGCCATCGACGGGACTGCGACGGCGAGGGTCGTGGCGAGGGCTGCGGCGGCGGTGAGAAGGCTCGTGCGCTTCATGGGTCTCCAACGGTGGTTTTCGTGACGATCCCGGCCTCCTGGCCGGGCAGCGGTGTCCCCAGCCTACGGGCGGAGCCAGTGGCCCGGTTTGCCGGAGGCTCCGACTAAACACGGCGTTAACTTGATGGTTACCGGCTCAGGTAGAAGACCGCCGCCACGATCGCCGGCGTCACGAACCAGGCCAGCGCCGTGAGGAGGATGCCGATGGTCGCGAACGTCATCGAGTCGTCCCGGGGCGGCTCGCCGGCGGCCCCGATCGTCTCCCAGAGCGCGTCCAGCGGGTCGCGCAGGATGAGCCGGGCTCGACGGTGGGCGACGGCGGCGCCCTGCAGGATGATCCACGCGACCGCCGCGAAGATGACGACCGCCAGGAACCCCACCCCGAACCACGTCCGTGCATCTCCGCTCGAGAGCCCGCCCACCTGGCGCGCGACCGAGAGCAGGCCCGAGAGCACCGCACCACCGACGAGGAAGCGTGGGAGACCGGTGCCGCCGCCCCCGAAGTCGGGCGCCAGGCGGGTCATCGCGATGCGCGCCCGCGCGAGCGGCCGGCGCTCGGGCTGATCGAACTCGCACTGTGCCTCGCGGCGCGCGTACAACCGGCGCAGCGTGTTGGAGATCGTGCGTGCGTACGAGCGCACGATCACGCGCGTGACCTGTTCGACGGCGGCCACCGCGAGCGGCCGCAGCGGCCCGAGCCAGCGCGGCAGGCGAGGCGCCCGCCAGCCGTGGCGATCGAACACCTCGAGTGCCTTGACGACCAGGTGGTGCGCGTCCTCGAAGCGCTCGGGGTGAGCCAGGATCTGCCTGTCCGCGAGCTCCTTGGTCGCCTCGCGCTCGCGAGCCGAGGCCGGCGTCAGCCCGGCCAGGACGCGCTCGGCATCGGCCTCCGAGCCGCCGGGGAGAAGCCGGAAGCGGTTGAGCTGCTCCGCGAGGTCGTCGAGCAGGAGGCCCGCGCGCGGGCGCTCGGACGCAGCCGGCTCGGCCTCAGCGCGCCGGCGCGGCATGCCCGGAGCTCCAGATCGGCGAGTGCACGGCCAGACGCTATCGCGTCCGGCACGGGCGCCTCACGGCTTGTAGCCGATCCCACTTGACACATGATCAATCGTTACGATTGCGAATCGTGGCCGCCAGTCTGGATATGCGTTCCGGAATCGCAACGCTGGCCGACGCCGCGACCGCGGAGTTGCGAGATCGCATCCTCTCCGGCGAGCTCGAATCCGGCGCTCCGCTGCGCCTCGAGGAACTCGCGCGCTCGCTCGGCACGAGCATCTCGCCGGTGCGCGAGGCGGTGCGCAAGCTCGAGGCGCTCGGCCTTGCGGTGCACGTCGCGCACCGCGGCTCGCGCGTCAAGGAACTCGATGTCGACGACCTGCGCGACACCTACGAGGCGCGCATTGCACTCGAGCCGGTTGCCGTCGCCCGCGCGACCGGGCAGATCACGGCCGGGGAAGTCGAGCAGGCTCGGGCGGCGCTCGACAGCTACGCGGCCTGCCGTGCGCGGGGCGACAAGCCCGCCGCGCGCGCCGCGCACGACACCTTCCACTTCACGCTCTACAACGCCTCGGGATCGCAGTGGCTGGTCCGGCTCATCCGTCCCGCCTGGGACAACAGCGAGCGCTATCGCGAGCTCGCACTGCAGAGCGCGGAGATCGCGCTGGAGCGCCAGCGGGAGCACGAGCGGATCCTCGCGGCCTGCGCCGCCGGCGACGCCACGGGCGCCGCGAGCGAGCTCCGCCGGCACCTCACGCTGACCGCCAACTTCGTGGCCGATCAGCTCGGCTCGACCGCGATCTTCCCCGCGGCGGCCGCTTCAGACCGAGGCGTCTGAACCCCAGGACGCCTCGACGCCGCGGATCAGCGCGACCATCGCCTCGTTCAGGGGCGTCCGCACGCCGAGGCGGGCGCCGAGCCGGACGATGCCGCCGTTGAGGTGCTCGATCTCCGTGCGGCGGTTCGCCTCGAGGTCCTGGAGCATGCTGGCCTTGTGGTCGTAGCCCACGTCCGGCCGGGCGGCGCGGTCGACAAGCGCCTCGGGGTCGGAGTCCAGCACGACGCCGTCGGCGGCCGCGACGGCGGCGCCCTCGCCGATCAGGCCGCTGATCAGCGCACGCAGGCCGGGCTGCTCGCAGACCCGGCCGTGCGTGAGGCCCGTGAGGGCGCCGACAGGGTTGGAGGCGGCGTTGAAGATCACCTTTGCCCACTGTGCCGGTCGCGCGTCGGGCACCGCGCGGGCCGGCAGGCCCGCGCGCGTGCAGACGTCTGCCAGGCGCGCCACCTCGTCGGCCGTCGCCGGCTGCTGCTCGAACGGCCCGAACGTCGTGTCGCCCCTGACGTCCCACTGGACGACCCCGGGCTCGACGAGCTTGCCGGCAGGGAACGTCGTTCCGCGAATCACGCGGCTTACGTGGCGCGCGAGCACCTCTTCGTTGCCCACGCCATTCATGACCGAAGCCACGGCGCCGCCCGCGAAGACGTGTGCGGTCGCAATGATCGCCGACTCTGCATCCATGGCCTTGGTCGCGACGATGCCGAGCTCGCAGGGCGGCAGCGCGGCCGCGTCGCTGGTGGCGTGCAGGTGCACGTGCACGTGCCCGGCCCCTCGCAGCCGGAGGCCGTGAGCAGCGATCGCGTCCACATGCGGCTGCCATCGGTCGAAGGCCCAGACCTCGACGTCGTCGAGCGTCGCGAGGTTGGCGGCGAACAGCGAGCCGACCGCTCCGCAGCCGACGATGCAGACCCTCACGGAGCAGTGCGTTCCGGCGTGGCCGGCGGCCGGCGTGCGGCGGGGCGCCGGACGCGAGGCAACGAGAACTCGCGCCCACCGGTGATGCCGGACGGACGGAGGATCAGCATCGTCGCCATGATGGTGCCGAGGATGATGAGCGTGGTGCCCTGCGGGAGATCGAGCTTCACGCCGACGTTGACGCCCTGCTCGGCCTGGCTCAGGAACGAGTCGAGCCCGCTCACGACGAGCGCCCCGAGCACCGCGCCCCAGAGGCTCGTCGCACCTCCGAAGACGAGCATGGCGAGTGTCAGGAACGTGAGCTCGAGGTAGACCGAATCGGCCGTGATCGAGCCGAGCATGTGCACGTAGAGGCCGCCTGCGAAGCCGGCCAGGGCGCCCGACAGCGTGAAGGCCCAGAGGCGCTGCCGGTGGACGTTGACGCCGACCGCCTCGGCGGCCGCCGCATCCTCGCGCGAGGCGCGCAGCATGCGCCCGAGGCGGCTGCGCTGATAGCCGTAGGCGATCGCCATCACGACGAGCGCGCCGATCACGGGCTGCGTCGGGCCCGACGACTCCGGGATCAGGGAGAGCGTCGTGGCGCCCGGCCCGATCTTCGTCCACTCGCGCAGGACGTTGTGCGTGATCTCGAGCACGGCGAACGTGGCAATGCCGGCGGCCAGGCCCGAGAGCCGCATCAGCGGCAGGCCGAGCACGAGCGCCAGGACGCCGCCGACGAGAGCGGCCAGCACGAGCGAGGAGACGTTGCCGAGCGTGTGGTCGCGCAGGATCGGGAAGAGATCGGGCAGCACGCCCGACTTCGACTCGACGGGGATCGTCATCACCCCCGAGGCGAAACCGCCGACCGCAACGAAGCTGATCTGGCCGAACGAGAGCACGCCCGAGTTGCCGACGAACACGTAGACGGCGACCACCATCGAGACCGCGACCAGGGCATTGAGGAAGTAGAGCTCGTTGGCCTGCGAGACCCGCGTGGCCACGAGCCCGACGGCGACGATCAGCAGGCCCGGCCCGAGCAGCTCGACGGCCGCGGTGCGGTTGCGAAGCGTGCTCATACGCGATCGACCACCGACGTGCGTCCGCGGACGAACAGGCCCGCCGGGCGCAGCAGCAGCACGAGGATGACGAGCGCGAACACGACCGAAGGCAGGTAGACCGTGCTGTCGGTCGGCAACGCGCCGTTGACGATGCCCGACACGAAGCCGATTGCGAATCCTCCGAGCGTGGCCGTCCAGAGGCGGTCGATACCCCCGACGACGACGCCCACGAGCACGATGATCGTGTCGTGCAGCGCGAAGTCGGGTGTCACGAACGGCGTCTGCACCGTGAGGATCACCGCGACCGTGGCAGCCAGGGCGCCCGAGAGCACGACCGCCAGGCCGATCACCTGGTTGGCCTTGACGCCGAGCAGCCGCGCCGTTCGGAAGTCGGCCGCGGCGGCGCGCGTGCGCAGGCCGATCTCGGTACGTCCGAGCAGGAGCGCCAGCGCGCCGAGCGCACCGATCGCGACGAGCACGGCGACGATCGTCACCTTGCGCACGTCGACGCCGTCGATCGAGATCGGCACGTTCAGCGAGGTCAAGGAGGGGGCCGGCTCGCCGATCTGGCCGTCGCGGATGTCGATCAGCAGCGCGATGCTCTGAAGCACGAAGGAGATCGCGAACGTCGTCACGAGCATGACGGTCGGTGATTGCTCGCGCAGCGGCCGGAAGACCGCGCGCTCCATGAGCAGCGAGAGTGCGATCACGACCCCGAAGCAGGCGACGATGCTCCACGCCACCGGCCACGACGAGGTGTAGGCGAGCGTGTATGCGCCGGCCATGATCAGCTGGCCGTAGGCGAAGTTGACGAGCCGCAGGATGCCGAACACGAGCCCGATGCCGACGGCCATGAGCGCGTACGTCGCGCCCAGGCCGATCGCGTCGACGACGACCTGGGCGTTGATCGTGGCGAGCACCGGTGCGCCAAGGGCGTTCATGAGAGGTAGGCCGCCACCATCGTGTCCGTGTCGGCCGCGTCGGCCGGCGTCATGGTCAGCCGGATCTCGCCGTTGGCCATCAGGTAGGTGCGGTCCGCGAATGCCACGGTGCGCTGCGCGCGCTGCTCCACGAGCAGCACGGTGATGCCGCGTCGGCGGATCTCGGCGAGCGTCTCGAAGACCACGTCGACGATCTTGGGCGCGAGGCCCAGCGAGGGCTCGTCGAGCAGCAGCACGTCCGGTCCGGCGACCAGCGCACGGGCGATCGCGAGCTGCTGCTGCTGACCGCCCGAGAGCACTCCGGCACGCCGGCGCCTGAAGTCCTTGACGATCGGGAAGAGCGCATAGACGGCTTCGATGTCCTCGGCGGCTCCCTCGCGCGAGCGGCGGCCGGACAGCCCGAGGCGCAGGTTCTCCTCGACCGTCAGGTCGGCGAAGATGCGCCGCCCCTCCGGTACGAGCGAGATGCCCGAGCGCGTGACCTCCTCCGGCGCGCGGCCGCGCAGCGACGTGCCTGCGAGCCTGATCTCGCCGTGCCGAGTGGCGACGAGGCCCATGACCGCGTGCAGCGTGGTCGATTTGCCGGCTCCGTTGGGCCCGATCAGGCCCACGATCTCGCCCTTGCCGACTTCGATCGAGAGGCCCCTCACCGCCGCGATACCGCCGTAGCTCACGTCGAGCCCGTCGATTTCGAGCATGGCGGGACTCACTCGGAGTCCTCCTCGCGCACCGCGCTCTCGCCGAGGTAGGCGGCGGCGACGTCGAGGTTGGCGCGAATCTCCCCGGGGGCGCCCTGCGCCAGCGTGGCCCCCTGGTCGAGCACGTGGATGCGGTCGCAGACGTCCATGATCAGCGCCATGTTGTGGTCGATCAGCAGCACACCGGCGCCGTGGTCGTCGCGCACGGCGCGCACGACCGCCGCGAACTCGGGCACCTCTGCCTCGGGCAGGCCGGCTGCGGGCTCGTCCATGAGCACGAAGCTCGGGCGCATCGCGAGTGCGCGCGCCACGCCGAGGCGCCGCTCGTCACCGTGTGCGAGCGAGCCCGCCGGCGCCTCCGCCTGATCCGTCAGGCCCAGCAGCACGAGCAGCTCATCTGCGCGCGCGCGCGCCTCGCGACCGCCCGCCCCGACGCCCAGGGCGGCGACCTCGACGTTCTCGCGCACGGTCAGGTCGCGGAACGACTTGGAATGCTGGAACGTGCGGGCGAGCCCGGAGCGCGCACGACGGTGAGGGCTCCAGCCCGTGATCTCGCGGCCGTCGAGCTCGATCGTGCCCGACGTGGGCAGGTCGAAGCCCGTCATCAGGTTGACGAGCGTGGACTTGCCGGCGCCGTTCGGGCCGATCAGGCCCACGACCTCCTGCTGGTGCAGCTCGAGCGTGACGTCGTCGAGCGCCTGCACGCCCTCGAACGAGCGAGAGACGGAGAGCGCCCGCAGCATCGCCTGCGGTTCGGGACTATCGGCGGGCTTGCTCAGCGTCTCTCCATGGCCACGACAGTGCGGTGGCCCCGGCAGGCGCCGGGACCACCGCGGATCGTGCCAGGTCTGACACCCGTCAGATCTTCGGCACGACCTTCGCCGTGACCGATCCGACGACCGATGCCTTGGTGCCGGAGATCTTGATGACGCGATACTGGCGCCCGAACACGGTGTGCAGCGCCGGCGAGAAGCTGACGAGGCCCGAGATCGTCGGCACCTTCTTGAACTTGACCATCTGCGCGGCCAGCGCGGCGCCGTCGGTCGAGCCGCCTGCGCGGTTGATGGCGGTGACCACGCCGTCGATCGCGGCTGCGCCGGTGACGAACCCACCGGTGCCGGCCTTGACCGACTTCGCGAGCTTGTTGACCGCCGCGCTCGGGTCGTCCCCGAAGGCCGAGGCGAAGGTCACGGCGTAGTAGTTGGTGACGCCCTTGCCGACCCAGTAGGTGCCGTCACCGGCCCACGAGTTGAGGATCGGCGTGTTGTTGCCGAGCGAGCGCACGCCGTTCACGAAGCCGGGCAGCTCGCCGAACGCGGTGGCGGTCACGTAGACGTCTGCCGTGTCGTTGTTGAGCCGGCTGACCGCGGCGAGCACGTTGTTCGCGCCGGTCGCGTAGGTCTCGTGGCCGACGATCTTGCCGCCGAGCTGCTTGAAGCGCGCCTCGAACGCCTGCACGACGTTCTTGAAGTAGACGAGGTAGGTGTTGGTCGCCGTTCCGGCCGTCTTCCAGCCCTTCGCCCAGGCCCACTGCGCCATGGCCGAGCCCTCGTCCTGCGCGACGTTGCCGAAGCTGAACGCGAGCGCGCCCTTCGAGCCGAAGCGCTTCGGGCCCATCTGGTCGGTGCCGATGCACGGCGCGATCGCGAGCACGCCCTTGTTGATGGCCTCCTGCACGACGGGGGTCGCGAGGTCGACGTCGCAGGTTGTGAAGATGATGTTCGCGCCCTGTCCGAGCAGGCTCAGCGCGCACGACTTCGCCTTGGCCGGATTGTTGTTCTGCGTGTCGCAGGTGATGATCTTGAGCTGCACGCCGCCGCGCGCATTGACCTGCTTCACGCGCACCTGGGCAGCCGCCAGGGCGGGATCGTCGAAGGGCGCCATGTTGCCTTTGCTGTCGAAGGCCCAGCCGATCACGACCTGCTTGCCCGCGGCACTCGCGGATCCGGTCATGGTCGCGGCCACGACGAGAGCCGTCACCATGACGAGGAGCGCGCCGAGCGCTCCCTTCCTCTTCACCTTCACTTGAACCTCCTGTGCGGTTGTCTCCACGAGCGAGCCGGAATCCAGTGCACCCGCGATCAGATCGACTGCGATGCGCCTGCGTGCTTGGACGTCCTCCGGAAGCGATCGATAGTACGCTCGCGGCCGCCGCGATGCGCGTCAACACCCCCACCCCACCCGCTGCGTCCGCTCAGCTGCCGGCGATCTCGGTGAGGCGATTGCGCACGGCCCAGAGCTTGGGGAAGAGCTCCTTCGTCGTCATGCCCACGAGCACGGCGACCGGCGTGCCCTGGGTGCCGATGGCACCGCCGCCGATCACCCGCTGCACCATCTTGACGTGCACCGAGCGCCAGATCGAGATGCGCTCGTCGAACTCGATCAGCGCCTCGGCGAGGTCGTACAGCGCCGGATGCTCGGCAGCCCGGATGTAGACGTCGGTGAGCTCGACGGAGCGGCGGACGAGCAGCTCCGAGAACGCCTCCCAGAGCACCGGAGCCGTCCTGCGGAGGCGATTCCAGCCAGGCGAGTCGAAGCCCGCGCCATGGCCGAGGGCGCGCCGCACCTCGTGGTAGTCCCAGGGCGAGAGCCGCTCGAGCACGTGCAGCGCCTCGGTCGTCAGCGAGACCGCGTGGTTGGCACGGCCGAGCATGCGGATCGCAGGGGCGAGGTCGTCGCCGCCGATGCGCTCGATCGCCGTCTCCGTCTCGAAGATCGCGAGCTTCAGCCAGAGCTCGGACGTCTGGTGCACGGTCTGGAAGAGCAGCTCGTCGCGGTGCACCATCTCGCCCGGCGTCTTCTGCAGCGCGAGCAGCTCGTCGGTGCGCAGGTAGCGCTCGTAGTCGGATGCCCCCGGCCCGGGCAGGATGGGCTTCAGCTCGCCGTGCCCGAGGATCTGCCTGGCGACGGCGTCCTCCACGGTCGGGCTCTCGTCGGGCTCAGCCATCGGCGATCACGTCGCTCCTTCGAGGCGGCGCTCCAGCGCCGTCATGATGCCCTCGACCTGCTGGCCGACGAGAGGCTGCAGGGCGCGCTCGCCGATCGAGCCGAGAATGCCGGAGAGCGCGACATCGGCCTCCCAGGCCATGTGCGTCCCGTCACCGTCGCCGCTCAACGCGAACGAGGTGGTCATCTCGATCCCGGCGCCCAGGCTCTTGCCCTTGCCGCGCATCGAGGCGAACTCGAGCGGACGCTGCTCGAGTTGCTCGAAGTTCATCGTCAGCTTGACGCCAGGCCCGAACGGCAGCCGCACCTTTGCGCGCCAGTGGGTGTCGTCGATGGTCTCGAAGTCCTCGGCGCCGGGCATCAGGGTCGCCATCTGCGCCGGGTCGCTGATGATCTCCCAGACCCGCTCGCGGGGCGCCTCGAACTCCCTCGTGCCCTCGACCTTCATACGCTCCAGACTACGCGGACGGCCGCACCGGCAGCAGGGCCCCGATCATATACAGCGGCGGCTGACGGGTGGTATCTTCAGCGCCGTGGCGGGCTTTGACGCGGTCTTCGTGGGTGCCGGCGTCAACTCCCTGACGGGCGCGGCGCTGCTCTCGCGCGCGGGCTGGAGCGTCTGCGTGCTGGAGCGCAACGAGGTGCTCGGCGGCGCGATCCGCACCTCGGGCGACCTCACCGCACCCGGGTTCACGCACGAGCTCATGGCCTCCTGGCATCCGCTCTTCGCGGGGTCGGCGGCCTATGCCGAGCTGGGCGACGACCTCCACCGCCACGGGCTCGAGTACCTGAACACCAATCTGCCGACGGCGACGCTCTTCCCGGACGGCGGCGCTGCCTTCCTGACGACCTCGCTCGACGACAACATCGCCGAGTTCGACCGTCACGCGGCGGGCGACGGGGCCGCCTGGCAGCGGCAGTTCGAGACGTTCATGGCGTCGGCCGAGCACAGCTTCGGCGTGCTCTCGGCAGAGCTCTGGTCGACGCAGGGGCTGAATCTCGCGCGCAAGGCCTACGGCACGTTCGGCCGCCGAGGGCTGCTCGGTTTCGCCGGCAGCACGCTCGTCAGCGCCCGCGACTGGGTTGGGGCAACCTTCGCGTCGGAGCGCGCGCACGGGCTGCTCGCGCCATGGGTGCTGCACACCGGCCTCGGGCCGGAGCAGGCCCTGTCCGGCTTCATGACGCAGGTCATCGCGTGCGCGATCCAGCTCGGCGGCATGCCCGTGCCCCGCGGCGGCGGCGTGCGGCTCGTGGAGGCGCTGGCCGGCATCGTGCGCGAGGGTGGCGGCGAGCTGCGCACCGGCGCCGACGTCGAGCGCGTGCTCGTCGCGGGTGGCCGCGCCACCGGCGTCCGGCTTGCAGGCGGAGAGACGGTCGCAGCCTCGCGCGCCGTGATCGCGGCCGTCACGCCCCAGCAGCTCTACGGCGAGCTCCTGAGCGAGGGCGAGGTCCCGCCGGCGGACTGGCAATCGGCACAGGCCTATCGCTACGGCCGCGCCGGCATGCAGATCCACCTCGCGCTGGACGCGCTGCCACAGTGGGCGTCGCCCGAGGCCGAGCGTCTCGCGCGCACGGCCCTGCTGCACGTGACGCCCGGGCTGGACGGCGTCTCACGGGCCGTCAACGAAGCCGAGCGTGGCCTGCTGCCGGCCGAGGCGACGATCGTCGTCGGCCAGCCGGCGACCGTCGACCCGGGTCGCGCGCCGGAGGGCAAGTCGGTGATCTGGATCCAGCTGCAGGAGTTGCCGAGGCAGCCCCTCGGCGACGCCCTCGGGGAGATCGACGTCGGTGACGGAACGTGGAACGAGGGTCTGCGCGAGGCCTATGCGGATCGCATCGTCGAGCGCCTCGGCCGTCAGATCACGAACCTCGGCAGCGCCACGCTCAAGCGCGTCGTGCTCTCGCCCGCCGACCTCGAGGGCCTGAATCGCAACCTCGTCGGCGGCGACATCTACGCCGGCTCGTGCGCACTGGACCAGAACCTGCTGTGGCGACCGACCGGGCAGCTGCCCGGCCACGGCACGGCGGTCGAAGGGCTCTGGCAGATCGGCGCGTCCACGCACCCGGGACCCGGTCTCGGCGCCGGCTCGGGATACCTCGTGGCCAAGCAGCTGCTGCGTCCGCCGCTGCGCCACCAGGTACTCGAGCGCGGCTCCGCGGCCGTCGGCAAGCTGCGCGAGCGCCTGCCGCTGTGAAGATCGCGCTGAGTGAGATCTCGACGCCGGGCGCCTCGTTCGCCGAGGACGTCGCAGCCTATGCCGCTGCCGGCTTCGACGGTATCGGCATCTGGGAGTTCAAGCTGCCCGAGGGCGAGGACGAGGCGAGCTTACGACTGCTGCGGGAGAGCGGCCTCGGCGTCGCCAACTGCGTCCCCGCGGTGCCATCGCTGCTGCAGCTCGCACTGCCTGGCATGGAAGGCCCTGCCGATCCGGCCGAGCGCGTCGAGGCGCTGTGCGCGAGCATGGCGCGCCTGGCCCGCTTCGAGCCGGCGTCGGTCGTCTGCCTGACGGGGCCCGTGGGCGATCGCTCCGAGGCCGAGGCGCGTGCGATCGTGATCGAAGGGCTGAGGCGGGTCGCTGCGGCCGCCGGCGCCGCGGGAGTCCGGCTCGGGCTCGAGCCGACTCACCTCTCGGAGTCGGGCGAGACCTCCTTCCTGTCGTCGATCACCGAGGCGATCGCACTGCTCGACGAGGCAGGGCTCGACGAGGTCGGCGTGATGGTCGACACCGTGCACCTCTGGGACACGCCCGGGCTCGAGCACGAGGTCGCGCTCCACTGCGCGCGTGTGACCGGCTTCCACGTCGCCGACAAAGCCGCTCCGGGCGCCCCCGGGCGCGTGCTGCCCGGAGAGGGCGTGACGCGTCCCGAGCAGCTCACCGCCCTCCTGCGCGCAGCCGGCTTCGACGGCTACGCCGACATCGAGATCTTCTCCACGCCCGAGGGCTTCTGGGGCCTGCCGGTGGACGAGGCGGCCCGGCAGGCGGCCGCCGCGGCACGGTCGCTGAGCACGCAATCATGAGCGCCATGGATTACCGCTCCCTCGGCACCACCGGGCTCCAGGTCTCGCGGATCGCGCTCGGCTGCGGCAACTTCGGCGGCATCGGATCCGCGCCCGAGTTCTACGGGCAGGGCGAGACCGACGAGGAGGCGTTCGCGATCATGGACGCCGCCTTCGAGGTCGGCATCAACGTGTTCGACACGGCCAACGCGTATGGCGGCGGCCGGAGCGAGACCGCCATCGGCCGCTGGCTGGCGAAGCGCGGCTCGGCGGTGCGCGACCAGGTGCTGCTGAGCACGAAGGCCTTCAATCCCGTCGGCGACGGGCCCAACGACCGCGGCCTCTCCCGGCGGGCGCTCTTCCGCGCCGTCGACGCCAGCCTCCAGCGGCTGGGGGCCGAGCGCATCGACCTGTTCCTGTGCCATGAGCCCGATCCGGCGACGCCGCTCGAGGAGACCCTCGGCGCGCTCGACGACCTCCGCCGCGCGGGCAAGCTGCACTACATCGGGGCCAGCAACATCGAGGCCTGGCGCCTGGCGCGCGGCCTCTGGATCAGCGATGTTCGCGGCCTCGCGCGCTTCGAGTGGGTGCAGTCGGGCTACAGCCTGCTCGACCGCTCGCCCGAGGCCGAGGTGCTGCCGCTGTGCGCCGATCAGGGCCTCGGCTTCTCGCCCTTCTCCCCGCTCTGCGGCGGCTGGCTGACGGGTAAGTACCGGCGCGACCAGGCACCGCCCCCGGGCTCGCGGATGACGCTCCGCTCCGGTCCCTACGAGCACCTCCAGCGCCCCGAGGTCTTCGACGCGCTGGAGGCATTCGAGGCCAAGGCCGCAGAGCGCGGCGTCGACCTGCCGACCCTCGCCCTGGCGTGGCTGCTGGCACATCCGCTGATCAATCCGATCGTCGTCGGGCCGCGCCGCCCCGAGCACCTGCAGCCGGCGCTCGCGGCGCTCGAGCTGAAGCTCGGCGCCGGAGAGCGCGACGAGTTGTCCGCCCTCTTCCCGCCCACCCTGGGAGCTGCCTCATGAGCGTGCGCGTACTCAGCGGCGACGATGTTCGCATCACGCTGCAGATGCCCGATTGCATCGAGGCGATGGACACCGTGCTGCGGCAACTCGCAGCCGGCGAGCTCTACCTGCCTCTGCGCTCGGTCGTGCGACCGCCCCAGTCACCCGGCTTCATGGGCCTGATGACGGCACATCGCGCCGGGGACACGCCCGCGTACGGGCTCAAGGCCGTCGCGATCTTCCCCGAGAATCCGCGGCGCGGGCTCGACGCCCACCAGGGCGTCGTGATCGTCTTCAGCGGGGCGGACGGACGCGTGAGCGGCTTCGTCGACGCGTCGGCCGTGACCGCGATCCGCACGGCCGCCGTCAGCGCCGTTGCCACCCGCGCGCTCGCACGCAAGGGCGCCAGAACGCTCGCCGTGCTCGGCGCGGGGGTGCAGGCGGCCGCGCACATCGAGGCCATGGCCTGCGTCATGCAGCTCGAGCGCGTGAGCATCTACTCGCGCCGCCCCGAGCCCGCCGCCGAGCTGGCGGCGGCCACAGCCGAGCGGTACGGCGTGGACGCGCGCGCTGCGGCTTCGGTCGAGGAGGCGCTGCGCGATGCCGAGGTCGTCGTGACCGCGACCACCGCGCGCGAGCCGATCGTCGAGCGCGCCTGGTTCGCGCCGGGTGCGCACATCAACGCCGTGGGCTCCAGCATCCCGACGACACGCGAGCTCGACGGCGCCACCGTGGCCGCGGCTCGCCTCTTCGTCGACGCGCGCGAGTCGACGCTCAACGAGTCCGGCGACCTCCTGCTGGCAGTGCGCGAGGGGACGGTCGCCGAAGGCGTGCCGCTCGTCGAGCTGGGCGAGGTGCTGAGCGGCAACACGGCCGGGCGGACGTCCCCCGACGAGCTCACTGCCTTCATCTCCCTGGGTCTGGCGGTCGAGGACCTGGCAGCGGCGGAGCTCGCGCTGCGAGTTGCCGCGGAGGCGGGTCTCGGGGCCGAGGTGCCGTGGTGATCCCACTCGAATCGATCACGCGCGCGCGCGCGAGGCTCGCCGGCGTCGCCGTGCGCACGCCACTCATCCGCCTGCGGCTGGACGACGCCCCGGCCGAGATCTACCTGAAGCTCGAGTGCCTGCAGCCGATCGGCTCGTTCAAGATCCGCGGCGCGCTCAACGCGATGGCCGAGGCTCCTCCGGGCGCGCTGGAGCGCGGCGTCGTCACGGCGAGCGCGGGCAACATGGCCCAGGGCGTGGCCTGGGGAGCGCGCGAGCGCGGCCTGCCCTGCACGGTCGTCGTCCCCGACACCGCGCCCAAGACGAAGCTGGATGCGATCGAACGGCTGGGAGGACGCATCCTGCCGGTGCCGTTCGAGGACTGGTGGCGCGCGATCGAGACCTCGCAGCACCCCGGCGCCGAGGGCTACTTCGTGCATCCCGTCCTGGACGACGGCGTGATGGCCGGCAACGGCACGATCGGCCTCGAGATCCTCGAAGACCTGCCCGACCTCGACGCCGTGCTGATCCCGTGGGGCGGCGGCGGCCTGACCAGCGGGATCGCGAGCGCGCTGAAGCAGCAGAAGCCGGGGGTGCGCGTGATCTCCTGCGAGCCCGAGACGGGCGCACCGCTTGCGGCCTCCCTGCCCGCCGGCGAGTCGAAGTCCGTGGACTTCCGCGCATCCTTCGTGGACGGCTCCGGCAGCCGTGCCCTGCTGCCGAAGATGTGGGGCCTGGCCCAGGAGCTCGTCGACGAGGCGGCCTCGGTCTCCCTGGACGAGACGGCGGCGGCAGTCCGCCTGCTCGCCGAGCGAGCCCGGGTCGTCGCCGAAGGAGCAGGGGCCCTCTCCCTGGCCGCCGCCCGCGCAGGGCACGGAGGCAACGGCAAGCTCGTCTGCATCGTCTCGGGCGGCAACATCGACAGCAGCCGCCTGACGAAGATCCTGTCCGGCGAAACCCCAGCCTGACGGACCGCAACGCATCCCGCCCGCACGATGGGGGTCAGGTCCGCACGGCTCGGGTCAGACCCCGTTCGTGCGGACCCCGGGTACGATCGGGGTGGAGATTTGAGGTTTGATCACAAGGGGGCGTTCGTGACGGAGTCCGTCAAGGTCGGCGATCGGTTTCCGGCCGGCGAGTTGGTGGCGAGCGACGGGCAGCGGGTCGATCTCGAGTCGCTCGAGGGACCCGCGGTGATCTACTTCTATCCCGCGGACGGGACGGAGACGTGCACGATCGAGGCGGTGGAGTTCAACCGCGCCGTCGACGAGTACAAGGCGGCGAACGTCGCGCTCGTGGGAGTCAGCGTCGACGACGACGAGAGTCACCGCTGCTTCGCGCAGGATCAGGGCCTGCGCTTCCCGCTCGTCGCAGACGTCGGCCGGGAGCTGTCGGACAAGCTCGGACTGACCAAGGACTACGGCGAGTACGGGATGCTCTCCGGCCGGGTCACGCTCCTGCTCGATCGGGATGCGATCGTACGCGCCACCTGGACGCCCGAGGAGAAGGATCTCAAGGATCACCCCGGCCAGGCCCTCGAGGCCGCGCGGGCTCTGGAGGCGAGCTGATGCCGGGGCATCTCGTGCAGCAGTCCGAGTGCGCGCCGAAGATCGACAACGACGGCGTCGAGACGCGCATCACGATCGACCGCTCCTGCGGCTGTGACGCTCTGGTGCAGAGCGTCGTGAGCTTTCCGATCGGCCGCTCTCAGCGTTCCGCCATGGCCGGCCACGAGCAGTCGCTGTTCGTGCTCTCGGGCACGGCCACGCTGTACCTCGACGGCCACGGCCATCACGAGCTCGAGCCCGATACCGCGGCCTACATCGCCTCGGGCGAGTCGTACTCGATCGAGAACGACGGCCCCGATCCGCTGGTCGCCCTGATCGTCGACGCTCCCACGCCCGACGACGCCGAGCGGCCCGCCCTCGGCACCCGGCGAGTGACGGTCGACTTCGCAACGCAGCCCGACGAGGAGGCCGGCATCGGGCGCACGTTCCGGCTGCTCGTCGACCCCGCCGTCGGCTGCTCCGGGTTCACCCAGTTCATGGGCGAGATCCCGGTCGGGCGCGCGCCCGACCACAGCCATACCTACGACGAGGTCGTCTACGTCGTGGCGGGCGAGGGGTTCCTGCACATGGCAGGCGAAACGCGTCCGATCCTGTCGGGCTCGTGCATCTACCTGCCGCCGCTGCACCTGCACTGCCTCGAGAACGCCGGCGACGGGCCCATGCGGGTGCTCGGCGTCTTCCAGCCGGCCGGCAGTCCGGCCGCGCGCTACGCCGAGGAGGCCTGACATGGCCACCGCCACCGACCGCGATGCGCTGCCGGGCGCGATCCGTCACCGCTTCCCGCTGCTCGAGCACCAGGTCTACCTCAACAGCTGCTCGCAGGGAGTGCTCTCCGACGCCGTGCGCGCGTCGTACAGCGACTACCTGCGGGACTGGGACGAGCAAGGCGCGCCCTGGGAGTACTGGATGGAGCGCACCGAGTCGGCGCGCTCCAGCTTCGCCGGGCTCGTCGGCGCCCACGCCGACGAGATCGCCGTGACGGCCTCGGTCTCGGCCGGCGTGAACGCCATCGCCAGCGGCCTGCCGAAGGCGAGCGGCCGGACGAACGTCGTCATCTCCGACTTCGAGTTCCCGACCGTGGGGCAGATCTGGCACGCCCAGGAGGAGCGCGGCTACACGATCACCCACGTCCCGCAGGGGGACGCGCCGGTCGTGCCGCTCGAGGCCTTCGACGCCGCCATCGACGAGCAGACGGCGCTCGTGGCGGTCACCCAGGTCTGCTATCGCAACGGCGCCTGCATCGACCTCGAGGGCGTCATCAAGCTCGCGCACGAGCGCGGCGCGCTCGTCCTGATCGACTCCTACCAGGCGATCGGGACCATGCCGATCGACGTGCACGCGCTCGGCGTCGACCTGCTCGTCGCCGGCGCCCTCAAGTACCTGCTCGCGTCCGCCGGCCTGGGCTTCCTCTACTGCCGCCGCGACCTCGTCGAGCAATTCCGTCCCACCGCCACGGGCTGGTTCGCCGACGCGGACGTGTTCGCGATGGACATCCAGGACTACTCGCCGGCCGGCGACGCGCGTCGCTTTCAGGCGGGGACGCCTCCGATCCCGAGCATCTACGCCGGCATCGCGGGCATCGAGCTGATGAAGGAGATCGGCATCGAGGCGACGCGCGCGCACGTCTCGCAGCTGAACGAGGCGCTGATCGCGGGCATCGACGAGCTCGGCGGCATCGTGGTCACGCCGCGCGACCCCGCGCGGCGCGGCGCGCTCGTCGCCATCCGGTCGACCGACGAGCACGCGCTCGTGGCGGCGCTGGCCGGCGAGCAGGTGCTCACGTCGTCACGCGACGGCAACCTGCGCGTGTCGGCGCACTGCTACAACACGCACGAGGACATCGATCAGCTGCTCAGCGCGCTCGCGCGCCATCGCGCGCTGCTCGCCCGCTAAGAGCGCATTTCTCATTGAGAAATGCGTTCTCGAGTCAAACCCCGATCGAGAAGCCTTCCTCGAGGTCGGCGCGCGCGTAGACCCGGAACGCGATCAGCGTCTCGGTTGCCGTGACGCCCTCGATCTGCGCGAAGTGCAGCGAGACGACGTCGGCGAGGTCCTCGTTGTTCTTGACGCGGATGTTCGCGACGAGATCGACACGGCCGGCCACGGAGAAGACCTCGGTGACGCCCGGGATGTCCGCGATCTGCTGTCCGACCGACGGGATCTGGCCGCGGGCGGCGTTGATGAGCACGACGGCGTTGACCATTCGGCGAAGACTACCGTCCCTCGAACTGCGGCTTCCGTTTCTCCCGGAAGGCCGCGATGCCCTCGTCGGCGTCCGCAGTTTCACGCGCCAGGCAGAAGGCCCTGCGCTCGAGCTCGAGGCCGGCGTCGACCGGCACGTCGAGGGCGCGCAGGACGGAGTCGCGGGCGAGCCGCTGCGCGATGGGCGCGCGCCGGGCCACCTCCTGGGCGATCGCGAGAGCGGTCTCGACGAGTTGATCGGCCGGAACGCAGCGCGCGGCGAGGCCGGTCGCCGCGGCTTCCTCGCCCGAGAGCATGCGGCCGGCCAGGATCACCTCCATCGCGACCGACTTGCCCGTGGCCCGCACGAGGCGCTGCGTGCCGCCCGCGCCCGGGATCAGGCCGAGGCCCGTCTCCGGCAAGCCGAACTTCGCATCGTCGGCGGCGATGACGATGTCGCAGGAGAGCGCCAGCTCGCAGCCGCCGCCGAGCGCCCAGCCGTGGCAGGCGGCGATCGTGGGGGTCGCCCGCCTCTGCAACGCCGACCACAGCGCGGCCCGCCGGCTGGTCAGGAAATCCACGCCGCTCATGCGAGCGAGCTCGTCGATGTCGGCACCGGCGGCGAAGGCAGGGCCCTCACCGCGGATCACGATGGCGCGGACGTCGGGGTCGGCGTCGAAGGCGTCGAGGGCGGCCACGAGCTCCTCGAGCAGCGCCGTCGAGAGCGCATTGCGGCGATCCGGGCGATTCAGGACGCAGATTCCGACCTGACCCTGGCGCTCCACGAGTACGAGCTCCGTCATTCGGGCACCACCGCCGTCACCTCGATCTCGACCAGCGCGCCCGGCTCGAGCAGCCCGACCTCGTACAGGCTCATCGCGGGGTACGCCCCGCCCATGAGAGCGCGATAGGCGGCGCCGATCTCCGACCGCTGAGCGGCGTAGTCGGCCTTGTCGACGACGAACCAGGTCATGCGCGTCACGTGCTCCGGGCCACCGCCGGCCTCGGCGACCACGGCGAGGCAGTTCGCGAGCGCGCGAGCGACCTGAGCGGCCAGCCCGCCCTCCGCGAGCGTCCCCGTCTCGTCCCAGCCGATCTGCCCCGCCACGAAGACCTGCCGCCCTTTCGCAGCCACACCGTTCGAATAGCCGTGCGGTCGCGGCCAGCCCTGGGGATTCAGGTACTCCATGGTCTCCTCACGCCTCGCGCTCGCGCAGGACGAAGCGGCGCACCTTGCCGGTCTCGGTGCGCGGCAGCGAGTCGATGAACTCGACCGCGCGCGGGTACTTGTACGGCGCGATCGTGGCCTTGACGAAGTCCTGGAGCTCGCGCGCCATGGTGTCGCTGGGCTCGAGGCCCGGGCCCAGCACGACGAACGCCTTGACGATCGAGCCGCGCTCGTCATCGTGCGCAGCCACGACGGCGCACTCGAGCACGGCCTCGTGCATGATCAGCGCCTCCTCGACCTCGGGCCCGGCGATGTTGTAGCCGCCGGTCACGATCATGTCGTCGGTGCGCGCCTGGTAGTGGAAATAGCCATCCTCGTCGACGAGATAGGCGTCGCCGGTGATGTTCCAGCCGTCGCGGACGTAATCGAGCTGCCGGACGTCGTTGAGGTAGCGACAGCCGGTCGGGCCACGGACGGCGAGCCGGCCGACGACACCCGGCCCGAGGTCGTTCATCTCGTCGTCCACCACGCGCGCCTCGTACCCCGGCACGGCCCGCCCGGTCGCGCCCGGGCGGATGTCGTCGTCGGCGGCACTGATGAAGACGTGAATCATCTCGGTTGCGCCGATGCCGTCGATGATGGCGATGCCGGTCGCCTTGTGCCAGGCCTCCCACACCGGGCGCGGCAGCGTCTCGCCTGCGGAGATGCAGCGGCGCAGTGTCGAGATCCGGCCGTCGACGCCGAGCGCGAGCATGCGGCGGTAGGCGGTGGGAGCGGTGAAGCACACCGTCGCGCCATGGCGCTCGATCGCTTCGAGCAGCTTGTCGGGAGCGCCCTGCTCGAGCAGGACGGAGGCCGCGCCGACCCGCATCGGGAACGTCACGATGCCGCCGAGGCCGAACGTGAACGCGATCGGGGGCGAGCCGATGAAGATGTCGTCGCTGCGCGGGCGGACGATCTCGCGCGAGAACGTGTCGCACATCGCGAGCACGTCGCGGTGGAAGTGCATCGTGCCCTTCGGCCGGCCCGACGTGCCGCTGGTGTAGGCGATCAGCACCACGTCGTCGGCTTCCGTCTCGTACGCCTCGAAGCCGGCGGGCTTGGCCGCAGCGCGCTCTTCGACCTCGCTGAATCGCACGAGGCGCTCGCAGGCTCCCTCGAGCTCGTCCAGCAGCCGGTCGTCGCACAGCGCGACGCCGATCGAGGCGTGGGCGATGATCTCCTGCAGCTCCTTGCGGCGCAGCAGCGGCATCGTCGCCACCACGATGCAACCCGCCTTGGCGACGGCGAGCCAGCAGGCGACCATCATGGGCGTGTTCGGAGCGCGTAGGAGGACGCGATTGCCGCTGACCAGCCCGAGATCCTCGACCAGCACCCGGCAGATGGCGTCGACCTTCGCCCCGAGCTCGCCGTAGGTCAGCGTCTCGGAGTCGGTGATGAACGCAGGCCGATCGCGATGCCCCGCGCGGATCGTGTCGTCGAGCAGGGCCACCGCGCAGTTGAGCTGAGCGGGATAGCCGAGCGGCTCGATCAGGAGGTCGGGCCACTGCTCGCGGGGCGGAAGCCCGTCGCGGGCGAACGTATCCACCAGGGTCACGGAGCGGCCTCCTCGGTTGCGTGCGCGGCGAGCGCCTGCCGCGCAATGATGACCTGCTGCACTTCGCTTGCGCCCTCGTAGATGCGCAGGGCACGGATCTCACGATAGAGGCGCTCGACGGGATGCCCGCTCGTCACGCCCAGGCCGCCGTGCAACTGCACCGCCGCGTCGATGACCCGCTGCGCAGCCTCGGTCGCGTGCAGCTTCGCCATGGCCGCCTCGCGCGTGATGCGGCCGCCCTCGGTGTCCTTCGCCCACGCCGCGCGGTACACCAGCAGCGCCGCGCTGTCGATCTCGAGCGCCATGTCGGCGAGCTTCCCCTGGACGAGCTGAAGGTCGGCGAGAGGCGCGCCGAAGAGCTCGCGCGAGCTGACCCGGGCGAGCGTCTCGTCGAAGGCCCGGCGCGCGAAGCCCAGCGCGGCGGCGCCCACCGTGGAGCGGAAGACGTCGAGCGTCGCCATCGCGACCTTGAAGCCCGATCCGGACTCGCCGATCAGGCGATCGGCGGGCACGCGGCAGCCCTCGAAGGCGAGCGTCGCGAGCGGATGAGGCGCAATCACGTCGATGCGCTCGGCGATGCGCAGGCCCGGAGTGCCGGCATCGACCAGGAAGGCCGAGAGACCGCGCGCGCCCGGCGCCTCGCCGGTGCGCGCGAAGACGGTGTAGGCGTCGGCGATGCCCCCGTTCGAGATCCACGTCTTGAGACCGTCGAGCACGTAGGAGTCGCCCTCGAGTCGCGCGGTGGTCGCAAGCGCGGCGACGTCGGAACCGGCCTCGGGCTCCGACAGCGCGAACCCCGTGATGGCCTCGCCGGCGACGACGCGCGGCAGGAGCCCGGCTTTCTGGGCGTCCGTCCCGAACAGCGAGATCGCGCCGGAGCCGAGCCCCTGCATGGCGAAGGCGAAGTCGGGCAGGCCCCCGTAGTAGGCCAGCGTCTCGCGGGCGAGGCAGAGCGAGCGAACGTCGAGCTCGGCGCTCAGGCGCAGCAGGCCGGCCTCGGCCAGGCGCCCGACGAGGGCGCGGCAGGTCGCGTCGACGTCCGCCTCCGCGTGGGCGAGCTCACCGAGCCCGGCTCCGAACGCGTCGAGCTCGTCCTTCAGCGCGCGGTGACGGTCCTCGAAGAACGGCCAGGTCAGGAAGCTGCGGTCGGCCATGTCAGTCGCCCTCGAAGGTCGGCTTCTCGCGTGCCGCGAATGCGCGGTACGCCCGCTCGAAGTCGTGAGTCTGCATGCAGATGGCCTGCGCCTGGGCCTCCGCCTCGATCGCCTCACCCACGCCCATCGCCCATTCCTGCTGCAGCATCCTCTTGGTCATCGCGTGCGCGAACGTGGGCCCGTGCGCGAGCGACGAGGCCACGGACTGCGCCTCGGCGAGCAGGCTCTCGGGGGCCACGAGACGGCTGTAGAAGCCGCACCGCTCGGCCTCCTCCGCGCCCATCGAGCGCCCCGTCAGGAGCAGCTCGGCGGCTCGGCCCTGGCCGATGATGCGCGGCAGGATCGCGCACGCGCCCATGTCGCACCCGGCGAGACCGACGCGGGTGAAGAGGAACGCCGTCTTGGCGGCCGGTGTGGCGAGCCGGATGTCGGAGGCCATCGCGAGGATCGCGCCGGCGCCCGCGCAGACCCCGTCGACGGCGGCGACGATCGGCTGCGGACAGGTGCGCATGCCGTCGACCAGCGCGCCCGTCATGCGCGTGAACTCGAGCAGCTCGGGCATCGAGCGGCCGATCAGCGGGCCGATGATCTCGTGCACGTCGCCGCCCGAGCAGAAGTTGCCGCCGGCGCCGGTCAGCACGATCGCCCGGATCGCGGGATCGTCGCCGACGGCGCCGAACCAGTCGCGCAGGGCCGCATACAGCTCGAACGTGAGCGGATTCTTCTTCTCAGGCCTGTCCAGCGTCACCGTTGCGACGCGATCGACGACCTCCAGCCGGAGTCCTTCCGTCACGTCATCTCCTCATCGTCGGCTCGCGACTCGCGCTTGCCTGGATTGCGAGCCGCGCATCGTGAAGACCCTGCGAGAGCTCCCTGGCCGAGGCCAGATCGACGCCCGAGAGCAGCTCGGACACCCATTCGGAATGCATCTCCGCCATGCGCGCGAACGCCTCGCGGCCGGCATCGGTCAGCTCGACCATGAAGCTCCGGCGATCGCTCGCCGGGACGGATCGCTGCACGAGGCCATCCTTCTCGAGGGCGGCTACCAGCACGGTCGTGTTGCCGTTCGTGACCATGAGGCGCCGCGAGAGCTCGCTCATCGACAGGCCGCCCGGCGCACGGTCGAGGGCTGCCATCACATCGAAGCGCGGCAACGTCGTGCCGAACTCGTCGCGCAGGCGCCGGCGCAGGGCACGCTCCATCTCGTTGGTCGCAGCCAGCAGGCGGAGCCACAGCCGGAGGTGCGTGCGAGACGGCTCGGCCATCACACGACCTCCGCGCCGGCCACGGTGAGCGTGCGCCCGGTGACCGCGGCCTGTGCCGGCTCGCACAGCCAGGCGACGGCGGAGGCGACTTCCTCGGGTCGCACGAACCGCCCCATCGGGTTGTCGCGCAGGAGCGCGCGCCTGGCCGCGTCGCCATCGCGACCCGTCGACGCGACGATCCCGTCGACAGCGCGCTCGAGCAGGGGCGTCTCGGTGTAGCCCGGGCAGACGGCGTTGACGGTCACGCCGGTCGTGGCAAGCTCGAGCGCCAGCGCGCGGGTGAGTCCGACGAGCGCGTGCTTGCCTGCGCAATAGGCCGAGACGTAGGCGTAGCCGCGCTCGCCGGCGGTGGACGCGACGTTCACGATCCGGCCGGTGCCGCGCTCCGTCATGCCGGGCACGAAAGCGCGGGAGAGCAGGAACGCACCGGTCGCGTTGGTCTCGAGCATGCGACGCCAGAGCGCGAGATCGGTGCGCGCGAGCGGCGCCGACTCGGCGGCGCCGGCGTTGTTCACGAGCAGGTCGACGGGGCCGGCGCCGGCGGCGAGCCGCTCGACCGCTTCCTCGTCGGTCACGTCGCAGACGACCGTGGCGACGCCGCCGAGCGCCGCGGCGCGCCGCTCGAGCCGGCCGGAATCGCGCCCGACGAGGGTGAGCAGGGCGCCCTCCGCCGCGAGCGCGGCCGCGATCGCGCTCCCGATGCCGGAGCCCGCGCCTGTGACGAGCGCACGCTGCCCGTCCAGCCTGCCCATCAGACGCGCACGGCCATCTCGGCGGCGCGACGCGCGAGCCGGCGCATCTGCTCGCCGCCCGCGAGGTACGGATCGGGCCAGCGGATGCCGTCGTAGTCGAGCTCGGCGGCCGCCCGCAGCGTCCAGTTGGGATCGCTGAGGTGAGGCCTCGCCAGGCAGCAGAGGTCGGCCCGCCCGGCCATGATGATCGAGTTCACGTGATCGGTCTCCGTGATGTTGCCGACCGCCATCGTGGCGACGCGCGCCTCGTTGCGAACCTGGTCGGAGAGCGGCGTCTGGAACATGCGGCCGTAGATCGGGCGAGCCCGCGTGGAGGTCTGGCCGGCGGAGATGTCGATCACGTCCGCGCCGACCGCGGCGAAGGTGTCGCCGATCTCCACCGCGTCGTCACCCGTGACGCCGGCGGAGCCGACCCAGTCGGTTGCCGAGATGCGCACGGAGATCGGAAGACTCGCCGGGAACGCGCCTCGCACTGCGGCGAAGACCTCGAGCGGGTAGCGCAGGCGGTTCTCGAGGCTGCCGCCGTACTCGTCCGTGCGGTGGTTCGTGAGCGGCGTGATGAAGCTCGAGAGCAGGTACCCGTGCGCGAAATGCAGCTCGACCATGTCGAAGCCCGCCCAGGCCGCGCGCTCGGCCGCCCGGCGGTAGGCCTCCGTGACCCTGTCCATGTCGGCGCGAGTCATCGCTCGCGGCACCTGGTTGGCCGGCGCCCACGGGATCGCCGAGGCGGCCAGGAGCGGCCACGCGCCTTCGTCGAGCGGCTCGTTCGCGCCTTCCCACTCCAGCTTCGTGGCGCCCTTCGGCCCTGCATGCCCGAGCTGAAGCGCGAGCTTGGCCGGCGTGCGGTCGTGCACGTAGTCGACGATCCGCTTCCAGGCTGCGGCCTGCTCGTCGTTCCAGATCCCCGCGCAGCCCGGCGTGATCCGCCCGTCCCGCTCGACGTCCGTCATCTCGGTGACCACCAGGCCCGCGCCGCCCTGGGCGCGCGAGCCGTAGTGCACGAGGTGGAAGTCGCCGGGCATGCCCTCAACGGAGCTGTACATCGACATCGGCGACACCACCACGCGATTCGCGAGCTCGAGGTCGCGCAGCCGGAAGGGCGTGAACATCGGCGGCCGGCCCTCGGCCGTTGCCCGGCCGGTCGCCCGGCGCGTGAACCAGGTCTCGAGCTCGGCGAGATAGACGGGATCGCGCAGGCGGAGGTTCTCGTGACTGACCCGCTGACTGCGCGTGAGCAGCGCGTAGGCGAACTGCTCGGCGTCGAGGTGCTCGTAGCGCGAGAGGTTCTCGAACCACTCCATCGAGTTGCGCGCGGACGACTGCAGCCGCATGACCTCGAGCTTGCGAGCCGCCTCGTAGTCGACGAGGGCCTCGGGCAGCGTCGTCTCGCAGAGCCGGTCGGCGAGGTCGATCGCGTCCTCCATCGCCAGCCGCGAGCCCGAGCCGATCGAGTAGTGGGCCGTGTGCGCGGCATCGCCCATCAGCACCACGTTGCCCTCGTACCAGCGCTCGCAGTGGATGCGGGGGAAGCGCATCCAGATCGCCGATCCCCGCAGGTGACTCGCATTCGAGCGGAGTCGCGCCCCGCCGAGGAAGTCCGCGAACAACTCCTCGCAGAAGGCGATCGCCTCGTCGGCCTCCATCTCGGGGAAGCCGAGGCCGGCCCAGGTCTCCGGTCCGCACTCGACGATCACGGTCGAGGTCTCCGGCTCGAACTGGTAGCCGTGGAGCCAGATCTGACCGTGCTCGGTGTCCTTGAAGACGAACGTGAATGCATCCAGCTTGCGGTCCGATCCGAGCCACACGAAGCGGTTCGGCCGCACATCGACGTCGGGCAGGAAGTGCTCCGCGCGCTGCTCGCGAATCCGTGAATTGGCGCCGTCGGCGGCGATGATGAGGTCGTACTCGCTGAACGCCGACAGGTCCTCGACGTCGGTCGTGAAGCGCTGCTCGACGCCGAGGTCGGCCGCGCGCTCCTGCAGGATGTTGAGCAGGCGCTTGCGCCCGATGCCGCAGAAGCCGTGCCCGCCGGAGCGAATCGAGCGGCCGTGCCTGATCACGTCGATGTCGTCCCAGTAGGCGAAGTTCGCGTGGATCGCATCGGCCGAGACCGCGTCGTTCGCGCGCAGGGTCTCGAGCACCATGTCGCTCAGCACGACCCCCCACCCGAAGGTGTCGTCGGCGCGGTTGCGCTCGTGGACGACGATCTCGTGACTCGGATCGCGCAGCTTCGCGGAGATCGCGAAGTAGAGCCCTGCAGGCCCCCCGCCGATACAGGCGATCCTCACGTCCGGCGCTCGGGGGTCAGCACGAGATAGTTAATAGTTGAAGGAGATTTGCGAGTCAAGGTAGCCTCCGGGCCTGTGAGGACGAGCCGCCGCGTCTCCTGGAACGACTGCGATCCCTCGGGGCGCATCCGCTTTCAGGCCGTCTTCGACTGGTTCGTCGATGCCGAGGTCGAGTTTCTCCGCGAGCTCGGTATCGTCGAGCTCTTCGGCGCAATGCCACGGGTCGCGGCCGAGGCTCGCTGGACCGGGGGGATCTGGTTCGGCGACGTCGTCGAGATGGACGTCAGCGTCGAGCACGTCGGACGCTCGTCGCTGCGCTACCGCTTCGCGGTGACGAACGCCGGCAACGAGGCCGTCAGTGGCAGCGTCACGTGCGTCTACGTCCCCGACGGCCGTAGCGCCCCCATCCCGGAGGCGCCGCGCGCCGCGCTCGAGGGCCGCTGAATGCGCGCGATCGTCGTCGGAGCGGGGACGATGGGACGCGGCATCGCGCAGCTGCTCGCACTGCACGGGCACGACGTGCAGCTCGCCGATGCCGACGAGGCGCTCACCGAGCGGGCCATCGCTTCGGCCGCGGAATCCCTCGGGCGGGCCGCTGCGCGCGGGCGGATCACGGCCGAGGAGGCCTCGGCGGCTCATGCGCGCCTGAGCCCCGATGACGGGAGCGCAGCCGACGTCGCCATCGAGGCCGTGCCCGAGCGGCTCGAGCTGAAGCAGGCGATCATCGCAGCGCTCGACGAGCGCCTCCCGCGAGGCTCGATCGTCGCCACGAACACGAGCTCGCTCTCCATCAGTGCCATCGCCGGCGACCTCCCCGGACGCGGGCGGATCGTCGGAATGCACTTCTTCAACCCGCCCCTCGCCATGCCCCTGATCGAGATCGTACGCGGAGGGGCCACGGATCCCGGCGTCGTCGAGCGTGCGCGCGAGCTCGCCGTCTCGCTCGGCAAGGAGCCGATCGTCGTCCAGGACGTCCCCGGCTTCGCGACGAGCCGGCTCGGGATCCTGCTCGGGCTCGAGGCCGCCCGCATGCTCGAGGAGGGAGTGGCCTCGGCCGCCGACATCGACCGGGCGATGGAGCTCGGCTACGGACATCCGATGGGGCCGCTGCGTCTCGGCGACCTCGTCGGCCTCGACGTGCGCCTCGCGATCGCCGAGCACCTGGAGCAGGAGCTCGGCCCGCGCTTCGCTCCTCCCCAGATCCTGCGCGACCTCGTCTCGGCCGGTCATCTCGGGAAGAAGACCGGCCGAGGGTTCCACGACTACCCGGACGGCGCACGCACTACGCTCCCCGCATGACCGAGGCGTGCGGATGAGCGTCGCGCGAGTCGTCGCGCGCAGCCTGGTGGCGGGGGGAGTCGACGCCGTCTTCGGCGTCATCGGCTCGGGCAACTTCCTGCTCGCGAACGAGCTGCGCGATGCCGGCGCGCCATTCCACGCCGCACGACACGAGTGCGGAGCCATGATGATGGCCGACGGCTACGGGCGGGTCTCGGACCGCATCGCGGTGTGCACGACGCACCAGGGCCCTGGCTTCACGAACGCCCTGACCGGCCTCGTGGAGGCGGCCAAGGCCCGCACGCCGGCCGTGCTCCTGACGGCGGACACTCCGTCGGCCGTCCAGTGGTCGAACTTCAAGATCGACCAGGCGGCGATCGCGCGCGAGTGCGGCGCGATCGCCGAGCGCGTGCACGCGCCGCAGACCGCGTCCGCAGACGCGGCACGCGCTCTCCACCGTGCCCGCACCGAGCGGCTGCCGGTCGTGCTCAACGTGCCGATCGACCTGCCGGCGCGCGAGGCCGGCGAGACTGCGGTCCCGGCACGGCCTGGGATCGGGCGCCCGGCTCCCTCGGCCGCCGACGTCGAGACCGTCGCCGCGCTGCTCGAGGCTGCGTCGTTCCCGCTGCTCGTGGCCGGGCGCGGCGCCGTCGGCTCGCCGGGTGCCCGCGCCGCGCTGGAAGCGCTCGGCGAGCACTCCGGAGCGTTGCTCGCCACGAGCGCCATGGCGCACGGCCTCTTCGCGGGCCTCCCCTACGCGCTCGGGATCGCCGGCGGGTTCGCCTCGCCACTCTGCGTGGAGCTCGCGGGCCAGGCCGACCTCGTGATCTCGTTCGGTGCCGGGCTCAACCACTGGACGGCGCGGCACGGCGAGCTCTTCCCGGCCACCGCGCGCATCGTGCAGGTGGACGTCGACCCGTTCGCGCCCGGCCGGCTCCACCGCTGCGACGTCGGCGTGACGGCCGACGCCGCGCTCGCCGCAACGGCCTTCGCGGAAGCGCTGGGTGCTCGCAGCGCGCGCCGCGAGAATGCCCGCACGGCTGCCAACGCCGCGGCCATCGCCGCGCGGCGCTGGCGTGACGAGCCGTTCGCAGACACGAGCACGGAGGAGTACATCGACCCGCGCGCGCTGTCGATCGCGCTCGACGACCTGCTGCCGCCCGAGCGCACGGTCGTCACCGACTCGGGCCACTTCTGCGGCTATCCGCCGATGTACCTGGCAGTGCCGGACGAGCGCGGCTTCGTGTTCCCCAACGCGTTCCAGTCCGTCGGGCTCGGCCTCGGCGCAGCAATCGGCGCCGCGATCGCGCGCCCGGACCGGCTCTGCGTCGCGGCACTCGGCGACGGCGGCACCATGATGGCCCTCGCCGAGCTCGAGACCGCAGTGCGCCTCGGCCTCTCGATGGCGATCGTCATCTACGACGACGCAGCCTACGGCGCCGAGGTGCATCACTTCGGGCCGCTCGGGCACGCCGTCGACCTGACCCAGTTCGCCGACGCC
>Ga0207683_10000245_pt1 | contig 48268 bp, 53 predicted proteins | sample KBSM73metaG_FD_184333 | JGI IMG/M metagenome (GOLD analysis project Ga0207683, IMG submission 184333) | Miscanthus rhizosphere microbial communities from Kellogg Biological Station, Michigan, USA - KBS M7-3 metaG (SPAdes) (version 2) | ecosystem: Host-associated > Plants > Roots > Rhizosphere >...
AACGAAGCCTTCCGCGGCAGAGACGAATCCGAACGGCTGGCCGAATCGCGCGCTGAGCGCGGTCGGAAGATGCGTGATCGTCATCAGGACCAGCATCAGACCTTTCAGCCAGTCGAGATCGATGCGGCGGCGGGAACCTTCTCCGTCGATGGCTCTTCCGCTTTGCAGAAGAGCAGGCAGGGGACAAGGCGGAGTCATTCGAGCAACGTAAATAATTCGATTCGAGCGTGACGTCGGGGAGACACTGATCCTGTCGTCGGACGGCGGTGGCGTCCGTCGTGGCGTGTGAGCGTAGTCTCCTGGGGGGCGCGGCCGCCTACGCGTGTTTCAGGCGCCGTCCGACAGTTTCTGCAATCGCCGCCGGCAACATTTCGCCGAAGAGGACACTCCGTGCAAAGAAAACTTCTCACGTTCGGACGCGGCTTTCGCGTCGCGATGTCCAATCGGCGGGCGGAAGCGGCAGTGATGGTGATCGCCCCGGGGAAGGCCGAAGGCGATCCCGACAACCGACACCGGGGGGCCGACCAGTGGCTCTTCGTGCTGTCGGGATCGGGCGTGGCGACGATCAACGATCGGCGCTACCGCCTTCGACCCAGCCTGTTGCTTCTGATCGAGCGTGGCGACCGCCACGAAATCCGCAATACGGGCGAGAGTCCGCTGCGGACCCTCAATTTCTATGCGCCGCCGGCCTATACCAAGGCGGGGGAAACGCGCCCGGCGGGACGCAGGTAGCGACGAGCTTTGCGTCCGCCGCGGCCGACGTCGCGCCGCGGAGTCCATAATCCTGACGACGGCTCGTGGAGCCCGCGCGCACAGGGGAGGGCGTGATGGACAGGATCAGCGTGCTGCTCGTGGACGACGACCTCGATCAACGCAACGTCCTGGCCGCGATGCTCGCGGTGGAGGGGTATGCCAGCACGGCGTGTGGCAGCGCGCTCGATGCGCTCGCGCTGCTCGAGGATGGCGAGCAGTTCGACCTCGTGATCTCCGATGTCGTGATGCCCGGGCTCGACGGCTTCGACTTCGCCGCGCGAATCCGGCAGCTGCGGCCCATTCCCGTCGTGTTCGTGACCGGCAAGGCGTCGGCCGTGGAGCGCATCGTCGCGAACGGACATCTGGCACTGCTGAAGCCGTTCGGCGGGACGGTCCTTCGCGCCGTGCTGGAGGAGTGCATCGGCCGGCCGCAAAGTGCGCCCTAGCGCGTTTACGGCGGCAGGCTCATGAGGTGGGTGAGCGCGAAGTCGACGGCCAGCCAGACGCCTCCGGTGATGGCGACGGCAATCAGGACGCTTCGCAGGATGATGCCCGCCATCTCCAGCCGGGGATGCGGAGCGCCCGCGTTGTCACGTTCGTCGTCCAAGGTGCCGGGAATAGGGAAGCGAAGCGCGAGTCTTTTCCGCCGCGCCCGCTTCGTCAAGCGTGCCCTTGGTACGGTACCGTACAAATTTGGCGGCGAAGCGCCGCAAGAGAGACCATTTCGCCGGGGAGATGCAAGGTGTCGAGGTGGAGGCCGCGATGGGCTGGGCTGTGCAATATCTCGATTACGAGATCTACCCGAGCGTCACGCCGGTGCGTGCGGGCGTGCGGGGGATCGTTGGATTCGTTCCCGTCGCCAGCGTGTATCGGCGCGGCGACCATGAAAAGCCCGTCGTCGAGCTCGGCCCGACCGAGGACGTGACGTTCCGCGACGCCGCGGCGGCGACCGAGTACATCGTGAGCAGGGCGAAAGGCCTGATCGACGGCGACGAGAGCGCGCTGCTCCTGCCCGGGCAACTCCGGAGCTGACGGCCGGCGGCAGCGGACGCCAGGGATCTCGCAGCCGCGCGCCGGCGTCCGCACCCCTGGACGTCGGTGCCCCGCCTACATACACGGCAACGCGACCGATGTTATGTCGCGCGGCAAAGGCGTAGCCTCCCCGTCATGCGATTGCATTCCGACCCTGCCGATCCCTTTCCCGCGCGCGGAGGGGGCCGCGACTCACCGCTGCGCTGGGCGGTGGGCGTCGCGCTCGCCGCGTTCGTCGTAGTCATCGCCGTCCTGTTGCGGGGGATGTGGCTCGCGGCGTTCGCGTAGGCGCGTCCTACGCCGCCTCGCAGGTAAAATGCTCGCGACGTCCTACAGAAGTTTCGGAGGTGCAGCGACGGCGAGCGCGCTGCTGGACGCGTAACGTTCGTGTCATAGGGGGTCGACATGAACACTGCAAACCTGCCGCCGTCGCCGCGTCAACGAGCCGCTGAGATGTTCGAGGTTCTTCGTGTCTGGGCGAACGCCCTCGGGTGCACGCCCCAGCAGGTGACCGACGTGGTCGCCAAGGCTGGGCTGCCGATGGAAAAACTCTGGAATTCGATCGACGCCGGGTTCACCTTCCGGCGCGTGTCCTGACCACCGCGGGGCGCCGGCGATAGCGGCGTCGTAGGCGGGCCTCAGCCGCTCGCGGCATACTGTCGGTCCCATGACTCGTGCCGGTATGCGCGCGCCCGCCGTGCTGGCATCCCCTCGCATGTCCTCAGTGCCCCGCGGCCGCCGTTGCGTCGTGCTTGCCGCGTGTGCAATCGCGACGTGCGCTCTCTTGGCCGTTCCCGCACAGCCTGCGGACCCCCGTGGGAGCGGCCGCACGTTCGAAGCGCTGCCGATCGTCCTCGTGGTTCCCTTCGCGCCGCGCGGCGCGGCAGCTCGCGTGGCGAACGTCGTGGCCGATCTGCTCGCAAAAGCGCTGCGGCGCGACGTGCAGACCCGCAGCATCGAGAGCAAGGTCGGCGTGGGCGCCCTCGACGCCGTGGCAGCGCCGAACGCGAACGAAATCCGGCTGGGCTACGCCACCAACACGCAACTCATCGAAGGGACGCTGTTCGGCACCCGCGATACATACAACGCGCTCCGCGACTTCGAATGGATCGGCGTCGTGGGCGCGCTGCCGAACGCAGTCGTGCTCGGCCCGAAGTCGGGCGCCGCGACGTTCGATCAATGGCTCGCCACGCTGCCCAAGGACCGCACGCAGCGCTGGGGGGTCGGCGCCAACAGCTCGTCCGGTCATTTCGCCGCGCAGTTCCTGGCCAACGCCGCGGGGCTCAAAGTCGAGCTGGTGACCTTCCTCGCCGCGGACGCCGCGTACGACGCGCTGACCCAAGGGCAAATCGACGCCAACTTCGACCTGCTGCCGAACGCGATGGAGGAGGCGAGCCGGGGCGTGGCGCGAATCATCGCGGTCACGTCCAAGGCGCGCGCGAGCGCACTTCCGTCCATTCCCGCGTGGGGCGAGCGCTGGCCGGAGGAGAGCTTCAGCTCGCTCGCGGCGCTTGCCGTCTCCCTCAAGGAGACTGAGGAGATTCGGGCGCGGCTGCGGTCCGGCTGGTACACGGCCACCCAGAATCCGGACACTCGCCGCCGGCTGCAGGAGATCGGCGTCGTCTACTCGGGCCTTGCGCTCGACGCGGCGCGAGAAGAGGTGAGCAACGAATTCCTGCGCCACGCGCGGCTGCTGACGCGATTCCAGAGCGCGCGTTAGCGGCCGGGGCCGCAGCGCGCGCCGCGTTTCGCGTTCACCGATGCCTGCGCCGCCCGACCCGCGCCCCGCCGGCACCACTGCCCGCACGATCAAGCAATACCTGCCATGGGTCGTCGCGACCGCGCTGTTCATGGAGCAGCTCGATTCGACGATCGTGAACACCGCCATTCCGGCGATGGCCGTGAGCCTCGGCGTGGCGCCGCTGAGCCTCAAGGCGGTCGTCACCAGTTACATCCTGAGCCTCGCGGTCGGCATCCCCGTCAGCGGCTGGATCGCTGACCGCTACGGCACGCGGCGCGTCTTCGCGCTCGCCGTCGCCAACTTCACGGTCGCCTCCATCCTGTGCGGGCTGTCGGTCAACGTGCCCATGCTGGTGGCCGCGCGCATCCTGCAGGGGCTCGGTGCGGCGATGATGACGCCGGTCGGACGCCTCGCGATCATCCGCGCGTTCCCCAAGTCGGAGCTGCTGGCGGCGATGAACTTCGTCATCGTCCCCGCGCTGATCGGCCCGTTGCTGGGTCCGACCGTCGGCGGCCTGATCGTGCATTGGCTGTCCTGGCGCGAGATCTTTTTCGTCAACGTGCCAATGGGCCTCGCCGCGCTTTACGTCATCCACCGGTACATGCCCGACTATCGAAACGACGAACGGCGCCCGCTCGACCTGGTGGGCCTCGTGCTGTTCGGCACGGGCGCGGCGCTCCTGTCGTGGCTCCTCGAGGTGTTCGGCGAGCACAGTATCGACGTGACGTCCGCCGGCGTGCTGTTCCTCCTGTCGCTGGGCCTGCTCGGCGCGTATGCGTGGCACGCGAGCCAGGTGGCATTTCCGCTGCTGCGCCTCACGCTGTTCGAGGTGCGGACGTTTCGCGTGTCGGTCGTAGGCGGGTTCGTCACGCGGCTTGGCGTCGGCGGGATGCCGTTCCTGCTGCCGCTCCTCTATCAGCTCGGGCTGGGACTGCCGGCCTGGGAATCGGGGCTGCTGATGATGCCGGCCGCGGCGGCGGCGATGTTCATGAAGTTCCTGAGCACGCGCATCCTGCGGCGCCACGGGTTTCGGCGCATCCTGATCGTCAACACGGTGATGCTCGGCACCACGATCGGCCTGTTCTCACTGGTGTCGGCGGGCACCCCGCTGCCGGTGATCGTGCTGCTCGCCCTCGCGCAGGGCTTCTTCAACTCGCTGCAGTTCTCCGCCATGAACGCCATGGCCTACGCCGACATCGAGCCGGCGGACTCGAGCATGGCGACGTCCATCGCGAGCACGTGCCAGCAGTTGTCGCTCAGCTTCGGCCTGGCCTGCAGCTCGCTCGTGGCGGGCTGGTTTCTCGGGAACGTGTCGCAATCGGAGCAGCTCGCCGTCGCCGGCGCCCTGCATCGCACGTTCGTTGCCGTCGGAGCGCTCACCATTCTGTCGTCGCTCTCATTCTGGACGCTGCGGGCGGGCGACGGCGAGAGCGTCAGTCGCGGCAGGCAGGCCGATCTGGCCTGACGCGAAGCGGACCTAGGGTTTGGCGCGCGTCTTGGGCGGCCGGTCGAAGGCCCGGCCGGCTTCCTCGCGCCGGTCCGTGTCGACGAGGCCGTGCGTCACGTCGGCATGCCCCTGCACCAGGACAGGGTCCGGGGTCGCGCGAGCTTCCGTCGATTCGTCGTGCTCGTGCGGCAGCTTGGGGCTTACTGCGTCGGGAGGCGCGGTGTCGGCGCGGACGGCCAGGCGGGGCGGGCGGCGCCACGGACTTCTGCTGCGTTGTTTGGGCATGGGACCACACTAGCCGCCTGTTGCCGAGGCAGCGGTCGCCGCGCGGCCGATTCGGTCGTCGGACGTTCCTTACGCGGCGCTCCGTTGGCCAAAAAAAACGCCCCGGCGAGGGGCGTTCGTCGATGCTTCGCTGCGAGCTGCTACTTCACCTTGCCGCTGTTCGCGTTGTCGGCGGCTTGCTGAACGTCGCCTGCGCCCTTCTGTACCTTGCCTTCGACCTGCTTGGCCGCGCCCTTGACCTGCTGGCTGGCGCTGCCGGTGGCTTCGCCCAACTTTTGCTGGGCCTTGCCTGCCAGATCCTTCACCGTGCCCTTCACCTGATTGCTGTTCATCGAAACTCCTTCGGCGCGGGACGATCCCGCGACGAAAGTGTCGCGCGCGTGCCCCGGACCCGACATCGGCGTTGCGCTGATCGCGTCGTAGGACCGGAGCACGCGGCGGGAAGCTGCGGGACGTCATGACAACGGAATGGCGACGCACCGCGCGGCGCGCGGACGTAGCCAGCGCCGCGGGAAAATGTCACGATTCCACCACTGGCGCTCGTCAAAGGCCGGCCGAACGTCGCAGCACTTCTCTTGGGGGCAGCATGACACGCATCACCTTGCGCGATCCCGCGTCCGGAAATCTGATGGATTGCGCGATCGACGGGCTTACGCACGACGAGCTGTCGGCGCTGCCGCTCGACGAGACGATCTGCGCGGAGATCGCGCAGGAAATCGCGCCGTGCCTGCCGGAAGAATTCCTCGCCGCCTATGTCGCGCGCGTCGGCGTGCTCGGCGCGGGTCTCGATATCCTGAGCGCGTGGCTCGACCGGAAAACGCGCGACTATTTCGGACTGGAGTCCTGGTACCCGACCACCGATACACCCTAGCCTCTACGGCGCGGCGCCGGAGCGGCCGCGCTATCCGCGACGTTTCCCCGGCTTCAGCGAGCGTCAGGGCGCTGCTGCGTCGCCGCCTCGACCGGCGCGCCCAGATGCACGTTGGCCATGATGAAAGCGCCAAGCACCCACGACGAATATCCCACGAGCGCGGCGAGCAGGGCGCCACGAATCGCGACGCCCACGACGCGTGCAGGGGTCAAGGCGGGCGGTTCGAGCTCGGAATTGGATGCCATTGGTACTCCAGTAAGGCCCGTAGCGACGCGCGAGATGTCATTGTCGGTGCATGTCCGACAGGCGATAGGCGTGATGCGGACGGTGCAGGCGCGCGTCGCCGATTGCCCGCATTGACCGCGGGTGAGAACGTGCGACCTTCGAATACCGATGCAGTTCCACGTCGCCATGAAGCGTTGCAAACTCTGCCTCAGCACCAACATCCGGCGTTCGGGACTGCACGCGGCGGCTCTGCGCGCGCATCCGTTGCGGCTGCCGTACCGGTGCGCGGATTGCGACAGCCGTTACTGGGTGGTGAGCGGCCGCGCGCGCCTCACCGCCATGGCGGGCGCTTGCGTGGGCATCGCGTTCGCGCTGGCCGTAGGGCCAGGGTTGGTCGAGCGCCGCGCGGTCCCCCCCGCGCCGCGCATCGACTGGGTGTCGGCCCCACGGACGGAAGGGCTCGTGCCGGCCATGCTGGTGCAGGGCGCCGACGCGCGATCGCCGGCAGCGGAGTTGCGCCAAGGCGCGATGCTGCCGCCGCTGACCACGCCACCCGGCCTCGAGCGAATGGACTAGCGCGGCACCTGCGACGTCTCTATCAGGCCCGGCTGCGGAGCGAGCGCGCCGCCTTCGTTTTCCCACTGCTCAACGTGGCGGCGGGGCGGTCGCGCCCCCGCGCGGTCGCGGGCCGACAGCGCGCGCATGATGAACCACGACAAGGCGCTGGTGGCGCCGGCGAGCGCCACGGTTCGGAAAAACGAATTGATCTGCATGGTGAGCTCCCGGGGGATTTGACGTCGCTCATCGTGGCGCGTCGGCGCGCGCGCGTCGAGCGGTCCCCGGCGCAATCCCTTGTCGGCCCCTCGCCTACGCCTCAATGCCCTATGGGCAGTCCCGGGGGTGTGCACACCACGCGATCGAGCTCCTCCGGCGGCAGCAGCTTGCCGATGCACTCGTCGAAACCGACGCGGCCCGCGCCTTCCAGGGCATCCTCGTCCAGGTCGACGCCGCTCATCATGACCAGCCGGAGCGTGGCGCGCGGAAACTCGTCGCGGAACTCGCGCGCCAGCTCGAAGCCGGTGCGCGACGGGAGGTAGACGTCGAGCAGCGCCACGTCCGGCCGCCAGGCCCGGGCCAGCGCCAGCCCCGACGGCCCGTCCGGGGCGGAGCGGACCTCGTGCCCGAGCACCCGCAGCGTCTCGCACACCATCGCCAGGAACTCCGCGTTGTCGTCCACAACCAGCACCCGGCGTGTCACCCGGGGCGCGCCTGCAGTGGGCGCGCGCACGGCGTTGCGATCTGCTCGGTGCGTCATGGCGCCGGGAATTTTGCCCGGAAGTGGCATCGCCGCGCAACCGTCGCCGGTGGGCGACACATAGAGCGCGCAGGAACCTAATGAGGTGCGCAGCCTCCAAGCAGCGCCCATGATGCCCGACGCTGCACGCCACCCGCTCGTTCGCCGTTGCCGGCGCGCCGCGGCGGCCCTCGTGATCGGCGCGGCAGCGGTTGCGCTCGTCGCCGATGCGGCGGCGGCGGGACTCATCTGCACGAGCCGGGATTCGCTGATGTTCGGCAATCGCGCCGTCGGGAGCAGCACGACAGCCGCGTCGACGGTCACCAATTGTGGCGACGCCCCTTGGTCGTTCCGCGACGTGAGCATTCACCCTGCGACGGGGCCGGCGTTTCAGATCGCGTCGACGTGCATCACAGGCGCCACGCTCAAGCCCGGAGCGGCGTGCACGATCAGCGTGACCTTCGCGCCGCTCGTGGCCGGGCAGACCTCCGGCGGATTCTGGCTGCACAACACCACCATCAATGCCGACCAGCTCGTCACCTTCTACGGGCGCGGCGTGGACACGTCGTCCGGCAGCGCGGCGCTGACGTTCCTGCCTGCCGTCGCGGCGTTTCCGCCGCAGACCGTGGGGGTGCAGTCGGCCCCGCTCACGGTCGTGCTGCGAAACGGCGGACCGGCGGCGCTGACGCCAAGCGCCATCATCCTCAATGGCCCGTCCGCGTACGACTTCCTCGGCGTGAGCGACACCTGCCAGGTGGGCATTCCGATTGCCGGCGGCGACTCGTGCAGCCTCGCGCTGTATTTCCAGCCGGGCGCGACCGGCGACCGGCGGGCGAACCTGGTCATCGACGCGCCCGAGCTCGCCGCCCTCGCCATACTGCAGGTCAGCGGCACCGGCACGGCGGCCCTGCCCACGGTGGACGTGATCGAGTTCCATCACGCGGCGCTCGACCACTACTTCATCAGCGCATCGGCCGCGGACATCGACGCGCTCGACTCGGGGCGGCTTCCCGGCTGGACGCGCACGGGGCTCGCCTTCAAGGCGCGGGCGACCGCGGTTCCCGGCACGAGTCCCGTCTGCCGCTTCTATCTGCCGCCGCCGCTCGACTCGCATTTCTACTCCGCGTCGCCGGCGGAGTGCGCGGCCGTGGCCGCGAAATGGCCGCAGTTCGTGCTGGAGGCGCCCGACGTGTTCCAGATCGCGCTGCCCGCTACGACGAGCGGCGCATGTCCGGTGTCGACGATCCCCGTCTACCGCCTGTTCAACGCGCGCGCCGACGCCAACCATCGCTACACGACCGACCCCGCCGTGAAGGCGCAGATGCTCGCGCGCGGCTACGTCGCCGAAGGCTACGGGGCGGACGCCACCAGCATGTGCGCGCCACAGTAGTCGAACACGGTCGGACGCCGCGGAGCGTTACTTCGGCGGGGCGAAAAGCGCGTTCAGCTTCTGGCCGGACGCGGCGCCGGCGAAGCCGCCGAAGGTGCCGTCGTTCGCGAGCTCCTCGGCGGCGCGCATGAAGCCGCCCCAGGCCGCGCGTGCGAGCGCGCCGCCCACGCTGACGCGCCGCACGCCCAGCGAGGCGAGTTGCGCCAGCGTCAGCGGGCTCGCGCCGCCCACCAGCACGTTGACGGGCTTTGGCGCCACGCCGGTCACCACGGCCGCGATGTCGTCCGCCGTGCGCAGCCCCGGCGCGTACAAGCAATCGGCGCCCGCGTCGGCGTAGGCGTTGAGGCGCGCGAGCACTTCCGCGAGATCGGGACGCCCGACCAGAAAGCCCTCCGCGCGACCCACGAGCAGCGTGTCGCCGCCCGCGGCGTCGATCGCGCGCCGCGCGGCGCGGATCCGCGCCACCGCATCCGGCAGCGCGAACAGCGGCTGCGCCGCGTCGCCGGTCGAGTCCTCGATGGACAGTCCTGCGACGCCGGTGGCCACGGCGAGCCCCACGCTTTCTTCCACGCCGGCGGCGTCCGCCGCAAAGCCGCTCTCGAAGTCCGCGTTCAGCGGCACGTCGGTCGCCTCCACCATCTCGCGCAGGTGGTCGAGCGCCATGTCGCGCGTGATGCCGTTGTCCGGCCGTGCGCGCGACCAGGCGAAGCCCGAGCTCGTCGTCGCGAGCGCCTTGAAACCGAGGTCCTGCAGATAGCGCGCGCTGCCGACGTCCCAGGGATTCGGGATGGCGAAGCAGCCCGATCGATGGAGCGCGTGGAACGCGCGCCGCTTGTCGGCGACGGTGGGACGGGGCGTGGACATGGGATGGGCCTCGACGGTCTAGCCGATGGATTCGACCTGGCGCGATTGCTGGTACGCCTTGCCGAAGCGGTTCGCGAGGAACGCGGGCAGGTCGACTTCCTCCTGCCGCACGAACCCGCGCTGCGGAAGCTTCCCTTCGCGGGCGAGATCGACGGCGGCGCATATGCCGGCCGCCGTGGTGATCTGGATCGCCGACAGCGGCGCCGGCGCGCGCTCGGCGAAGATCTTGCGCGCGAACACTTCCTGCATCAGCGTGCCGCCGCGCATGCCGGAGACGGTGACGAAAACGAGCACGACGTCCTGCATCGTCGCCGGCATCGACCGCCGCATGATCGCCTTCAGCGTGTCGGTGTCGGTCTTGAGCTGGAGATCTTCGAGGAGCATGCACATCAGGTCGCGGTGGCCCGGATAGCGCACCGTCTTGTAATCTAGCGTGCGGACCTGGCCTTCGAGCGTCTCGCACAGCGTGCCCAGTCCACCCGAGGTGTTGAACGCCTCGTACTCGGTGCCGTCGAGCGAGAAGTGCTCGAGCCCTTCCATCGGCAGCACTTCGATGCGCTGCCCGTCGTGGATGCACTCGCACGGGTGACAGTACTCGTTGATGAGGCCGTCGACGCTCCACGTGAGGTTGTACTTGAGCGCGTTGGTGGGGAACGCGGGCAGGGCGCCGACCCGCATCTTGACCTCCTGCAGCGTATCGAACGACTTGGTCATGTGATGCGCGACGATGCCGATGAAGCCCGGCGCGAGGCCGCACTGCGGCATCAGGATCGTCGAGGCGTCGCGCGCGATGACCTTGATCTCGCGCGTCGCGGCGACGTCCTCCGTGAGGTCGAAGTAGTGGCAGCCGCTGGCGACGGCGGCGCGCGCCGCGGTGATCGCGAGGTGATAGGGCAGCGCGTTGACCACCGCCTGGTGGCCGCGCAGCGCGGCGCCGAGCGCCGCGGCGTCGGAGGTTTCGACGACGCGCGTCTCGAGCCCTTCGGCCGCGAGCTGCGCCAGCGGTTGCTGGCTGCGGTCGACGACCGTGACGGCATAATCGCCGGCGTTGTGCAGCAGGCGGGCGATGGTCTGGCCGATATGGCCGGCGCCCAGCAGGGCAATGCGCATCGGGTCCATTCGATCCTTTCCGAGGGGGTCGGCGCGACCGCGATTCTATACGCGTGGCAGAATCGACCGATGGGAACGGACACCGAGGCAGGCACGCCAACGCGGAAGCGCTGCACCTGGTGCGGCGACGACGCGCTCTACGTCGCCTATCACGACCGGGAGTGGGGCTTTCCGGTGGCGGACGACCGGCGCCTGTTCGAGAAGATCTGCCTCGAAGGCTTCCAGGCCGGCTTGAGCTGGCGGACGATCCTCGGGAAGCGCGAGGCGTTCCGCGCGGGATTCGCCGGCTTCGACTTCGACCGCATCGCGCGCTTCGGCGCCCGCGAAGTCACCCGTCTGCTGGCGGACGCCGGCATCGTCCGGCACCGGGGCAAGATCGAATCGACGATCAACAACGCCAAGCGTGCGCGCGAGACGGTGGCCGAGTTCGGCTCGCTCGCCGCCTACTTCTGGCAATTCGAGCCGGAGGCGTCCACGCGGCCGCGCCGGCTCACGCGCGAGGTGCTGGCGACGATGGCGACGTCGCCGGCGTCGGTCGCCTTGTCGAAGGACTTGAAGAAGCGCGGCTGGACGTTCGTCGGGCCGACGACGGTCTACGCGTTCATGCAGGCAATGGGCCTCGTGAACGACCACGTCCATACGTGCTGGATCGAGCCGCTCGTGCGCAAGGCACGCGCAGGCTTCACTCCGCCGGCGCCGCGCCCGTAGCGGGCGCCGCGGCGGACAAAAAAAGAACCCCGCCGAAATTCGGCGGGGCAGGAGGCATCCGGGCCTCGCTTCGTTCTCTCGCTACGGCGACGCGCACATGATGACGGGGTCGGCGCCGTAACCTTCGATGATGTAACCCTTCGCGATCATCTCGTCGCGGACCAGGCGGTCGGCCGTATAGCGGTGATTGGAGTCGATGCGGTTGTTCCACAGCCGATAGACCGGCACCGTATCCTGCGGGCATCGGCCGCTCGTCAGATCGGGCGTGTCCACCCGGAACACTTCAGTCGACTCGTAGGAGAAGCCGGGGAACCTGTGCGCGACCTCCGAGCACTCCGTCGGCGTCGCCGAATAGAAGTGCGAGTCCCCATACTCGGGCGGCATGTAGAAGCGGCACACGGGGCTGCCGTCGCCGGTTCCGGCGTCGTAAACGTCAAGACTGAATCCCGTCCGGCTCCACCCGTCGAAGCGCCCCGCGTCGAGCGCGATGACCTCGTTGTCCATCGCGGTGAGGAAGTAATGGTCGAGCTGCGCGTTGTAGTACTCGACGGCGAGCTTCCGCGGCTTGCCGCCGCCGTTGTTCGCCACGATGACAGTCACCGTCGCCGACGTCCCCCGGTTGCCGGCCGCGTCGACCGCCGCGAGCTGGATCTGCGCCGCACCGTTGCCGACCGAGCGCGAGTTCCACGTGAAGTTCCAGGGTGCCTTCGCCACGCTTCCGACGACCACACTGTTGATGAGCAGGTCGACGCGGGCGACGCCGACGTTGTCGGCTGCGCTCCCGGCGATGCTCACCTGGCCCGAGACGCTTCCGCTGTTCGGAGAGAGCAGCGTCACCACGGGCGGCGAGACGTCCGCGGGCGGCGAGACGACGTTGGCGACCGTCACGGCCACCGTCGCCGACTGTGCCGAATTACCGGCGGTGTCGAAGGCTTTCGCGAACAGCGTCGCCGGTCCGTTGGCAATGCCGGTGGTGTTCCACGCGTACTGGTACGGCATGGCGCCGCTGCTGCCGACGAGCGAGCCGTTGACGTAGAAGTCGACACGCGCGACGCCGACGTTGTCGGTTGCATTGGCCGACACCGTCACGACCCCTGCCACGTTTCCGCCGGTGGGCGAGGCGATGCTCACGGCGGGAGGCGACGTGTCCGGCGGCGGCGCGACGACGTTGGCGACGGTCACGGCCACCGCGGCCGACTGCGCGGCGTTGCCGGCCGCGTCGAATGCCCTGACGTACAGCGTCGCCGGGCCGTTGGCTAGCGCCGCCGTGTTCCAGGCGTACTGGTAAGGCGCTGCGCCGCTGCTGCCGGCGAAGGCGCCGTTGACGTAGAAGTCGACGCGCGCGACGCCGACGTTGTCGGTTGCATTTGCCGTCACGGTCACCGTGCCTGCGACGGTGCCACCGGTGGGCGCGGCGATGCTCACGGCGGGAGGGGACGTGTCGGCCGGCGGCGCTACGACGTTGGCGATGGTGACGACGACGGCGGCCGATTGCGTGGAGTTGCCGGACGAGTCGTACGCGGTGGCGCGCAGCGTCGCGGCGCCATTCGGGAATCCGGTCGTGTTCCAGGGGTACGAATAAGGCGCACTGCCGTCGCTGCCGATGAACGTGCCGTTGACGAAGAAGTCGACGCGCGACACGGCGACGTTGTCGGACGCATTGGCGGTGACGGTGACCGTGCCCGACACGGAACCGGACGGCGACGTGATGGCGACCGAGGGCGGCGTGGTGTCGGCCGGCGGCGGCGGGGGGGGCGGGGGCGGCGCAACGACGTTGGCGATCGTCACCGTCACGGTCGACGATTGTCCGCTGTTGCCGGCGGCGTCCACCGCCACGGCCTTCAGCGTCGCGGCGCCGTTGGCGAGCGCCGTGGTGTTCCAGGCGTACTGGTAAGGCGCGCCGCTCCTGCTGCCGGCCAGCGACCCATTCACGTAGAAGTCGACGCGCGTGACACCGACGTTGTCGCTGGCGCTCGCCGCGACGGTGACGGTACCCGCAACGCTGCCGCCCGTTGGGGAGGCGATGGAGACCGACGGTGGTGTCGTGTCCGTTGGTGGCGGAGGCGGCGGAGGCGGCGGTGGCGGCGGTGGCGGCGACCCGCTCCCGACGATCGTGGTGGGAAAGTTTGCGTATGAGCGGGAGCTGAAGCCGCCGTTCAGGGGCCCGCCGTCGTATTCGGTCACGACCATGGCGACGTACCAGGTACCGGCCGGCGGGTTGGTCCAGGGCAGCAACGGGGAGCTGATGTCGAGGACGCTGGCCCCGGCGGCGATGGACCCGATGGGGTACTGCGCCAACTGGTAGCCGCCTGTAAACGACCCCGTATAGGGAGCAGGCGTCGCCCAGAGCTCGAGGCGCACCTGCCCGGATGGCGTAGCACCAGTGTTGGAAACATTGTCGGCCGCCACGATGACCGAGGTGACCATATGGCTGTAGCCGACGGAACCCTTCAGCGCGAGGGTGGCTGCGTGGCCGAGGAGGCTATAGCAAAGCAGGAACGAGAAGGCGGCGAATCGTTTCATGGGGCCGTGGCAGTAGGGGACTGTCATGACATTATCATAAGTACCCCCTCGGCGCCCGCCCAATAGGCGATATTCGCTCGTCGGGCTGTTGCATCCGTCACACCAAAGAAAAGACCCCGCCAACGGCGGGGTCTCGGAACTGCAGAGGGGCGTGACGCGTTACTTGGACGTGCGACGGCGAACGAGGGCCAGTCCGGTGAGGCCAAGACCCAGCAGCGCGAGGCTGCCCGGCTCGGGGACCGTCACGTTCCTTCCCAGCGCGCTCAGCGTGCCTTGCCACGACGAGGACGCGGTGTTCGTGTCGCAGGTCACGCCGCCGGTGGCGTTCGTGCAGCTTCCGGTCGCGTTGAAGATCAGCGCGGCGGCGGTGTTTTGCCAGCCAATGGCCGACACCGTGCCGATCGCTGCAAATTGGAGCGCGTCCTGGATCAGGCCGCCCCCCACGTCATGGTTCGGCGTGCGATCCATCAAGAAGACGCCGCCGAAGTTGAACGTGTACACAACGCCACCCACGCCGGTGTAGGTAAACGACCCCGTCATCGGGCCCGTTCCTACGGGCAGGCTGAACGGCGAGGCCGGCGTCGCGGACCCGCTCGCGCAGATTCCCGGTGCCGTCGCGAAATTCGCAGTGCCTTGGCAACTGGCCGTCGCGGCGACGCCCAAGGTCATGGTGGTCAGCGTGTTCACCATGGCGCCCGGAAGTGCGGTCAGGGTGATCCCGCCGTCCGAGATGCCGATCGAGCCGTTGATGAACGCAGCCTGCGCGCCGCCTGCTGCCAGGCTCAGTCCAACTGCCGCGGCTGCCGCGGTATTTCTAAGAATCTTGTTCATGCTGTCTCCTCTGTTTCCCGAAATGAGCCTGAAGGGCTAACCGGCTACGAGAGCATAAAAGCAGGGACCGTGCCAGAGGAAATTAATCCGTTTAATCATAGGTTTGCGAGGGCATGATTGAGGCGGTCGCGGCGCGTTGTAAGTTTCTTCGACAAGCGAAATGGCCCGCCGGACAGTTGGGTCAAACCCGCCGCTTGTACTCGCCCGTACGGGTGTCCACCTCGATCTTGTCGCCGGTGCTGACGAACAGGGGCACCTGGACCTCGAAGCCGCTGCCGATCTTGGCGGGCTTCATCACCTTGCCGGACGTGTCGCCCTTGACCGCCGGCTCCGTGTAGATGACCTCGCGGACGACGGAATTGGGCAGCTCCACCGAAATTGCCCGGCCTTCGTAGAACGTGAGCTCGCAAGCCAGGCCGTCCTCGAGGTAGGGCAGCGCCTCCTCCATGTTCTCCTTCTCGACGTCGAACTGGTTGAATTCGTCGTCCATGAACACGTACATCGGGTCGGCGAAGTACGAGTACGTCACGCCCTTCTTCTCGAGCTGGATCACGTCGAACTTCTCGTCGGCGCGATAGACGGTCTCGGTGCCGCCGGTGGTGAGAAGGTTCCGGAGCTTCATCTTGACGACCGAAGCGTTGCGGCCGGACTTGGTGAACTCCGCCTTCTGCACGACCATGGGGTTCGAGCCCACCATGATCACGTTGCCGGCGCGCACTTCCTGAGCGATCTTCATGACGTTTTTCCGCGTTTTTCGGGCGCGGCGCCGCCGGGGATTCCGGGCAGCCGCGGCCGGTGAATGGGCCCCGGAGCGCTCTCCGGGAAACCCGAAATTATAGCCGATCTCGGGTGAATCGGACCAGCTCGCCGGCGAGGTCGGGCAGGGCCGCGAGACGCTTCGCCCATGCGCCGCCGTGCGCGCGCAGCGCGGGAAACGTCCGGCGGAACGCGGGCCACGCCGTGGCGGTCGCCGCGCCGTCGCCTTCGTTCCACGCGTGCCAGAACGCCGCCAGGCGAAGGAAGTCGTCCGCGTCGAGGCCGCTGCGGAACCGCTCGAGAAACTCGTCCAGCTTCACGCGATGCGCGTCGTCCGCCTGGGGGTAGATGTGCCAGACGAATGGGCGCGCCGCCCATTGGGCGCGGACGAACGAATCCTCCCCGCGGACGAAGTTGACGTCGCAGCGCCAGAGGATCCGGTCGTACGCGTCCTGCTCGACGAACGGGATGGCCGCCACCGTGAGGGGACCATGGACGAGCGCCTGGCCGGCGTGCGGCACCGCGCCCCCGGTCCACGCGTCGAGCGCAGCGGTCGCGACGCCGTCCGGCACAAGGCAGACGACCGGCGCGTCGCCCTCGGCCCAGGCGTCGAGCAACGCCGGCAGCGCGAGATTCGGATAGCAGAAGAGCGATGCCACCAGCGCCTGCGCGTCGGCGTGCCCGGCGCCGAACGAGCGCAACATCGCCGCGCGCGCCGAACGGTCGGCCTGCGCGCCGTCGCGCTCGGCCTCCAGGCCGCGCTCGCGCAGGAGGCCGCCGGTGCCCGCCGTGAACCCGGGGAAATAGAAGTGGCGGGTGAGCGGCACCCTCGGTTGCGGCGACGGCAGACCATGCGCGGAATCGACCCACGGCTCGGCGGACAGGTACTCGAGATTGATCCACACCGGCGCCCGCGCCGCGGCTGCCATCGCTTCGAGGTAGCGGGCGGGCAGGCCGCAGCCGAATCCTTCGATGACGGCGTCGGGGAGCACGAAGTCCGTCGGCGTGTCCGTCAGCCGCCGCACCCGCACGCCCGCCACCTGCTGGTCGTCGCGGGCGATCGCGAGGCCCGGCGCCAGGCGGGCGAGGCTCGCGAGCTCGTCGATCCACAGCGTGACCGTCAGCGCGTGCTCCGCGGCGAGCTGGCGCGCGAGACGCCAGCACACGCCGGCGTCGCCGTAGTTGTCGACCACCTTGCAGAACAGGTCCCAGCGTTTCACGATCGTTGGTCCGCGCCCGAGCCGGCTGGACGCCGATTTGAACATTGGCCGTCGGTCGTTGTCGACCCATCTAGAATGAGCCCGATGACCTCCGCCGCAGTGTCCCCCGCAGCCTCGTCCGACCTCGCGATCGACGTCGTGTCGGACGTCGTGTGCCCGTGGTGCTACATCGGCAAGCGTCGCCTCGAGCAGGCGCTCGCCGAACTGCGCGAGCGCGAGCCCGCGCTGACGCCGAAAGTGCGCTGGCACCCTTTCCAGCTCGATCCCACCGTGCCGAGCGGGGGCGCCGATCGTCGCGCGTACCGCGAAGCCAAGTTCGGCAGCGCGGCCCGCGTCGCGGAGATCCATGCGCGAATCGACGCCGCGGGCCGCGGCGTGGGGCTGGAGTTCGCGTTCGACGCGATCACGCGGCAGCCCAACACCCTGGATGCGCACCGCCTGATCGCATGGGCGCAGACGCAGGGCGGCGTGCCCGACGTCGACGCGCTCGTCGAGGGACTGTTCCGCGCCTTCTTCGTCGAGGGCCGCGACATCGGCGATCGCGCGGAGCTCGCCCGCGTCGCCGCGGACGCGGGCGCCGATCCCGTCGCCGCGCGCGCCCTGCTCGACTCGGGGCTGCTCGCGGCCGAGATCGCGGCGGCGAACGAGCGCGCGCACGGCCTCGGCATCGGCGGGGTGCCGTTCATCATCTTCGACGGCAAGGCCGCGGTGTCCGGCGCGCAGGAGCCGGCCGTGCTGCTCGAGGCCATCGCCACCGCGCGCGAGCGCGAATAGGCGACGCTCCGTCCGGCACTAGTCCCGGCGCGCGAGGCTCGCGGCCATCGCTCGATGCCGGCCGAGCACGCGCGGCAAGTCGATCGTCGCCAGCCGGCCGTCCCGCACGACCACCCGTCCGTCGATGATGACGAGCGCTGCCTGAACGGGAGCGCACAGCACCAGCGCGGCAAGCGGATCGTGCTCGGCGGCGCCGGCGAAGCCGGCGGTATCGAGGTCGAAGGCGACGACGTCGGCGGCCATGCCGGGCGCGAGGTGTCCGATGTCGTCGCGCCCGAGAACGGCGGCGCCGCCGCGTGTCGCCAGCGCGATGGCCTCCCGGGCCGACAGGGCCGCGGCGCCGCCCGCCACGCGCTGCAGCAACAGCGCCTGCCGCGCTTCGCCGAGCAGATGCCCGCCGTCGTTGGAGGCGCTCCCGTCGACGCCGAGGCCGACGGGCACGCCGCGGTCGAGCATCGACCTCACCGGCGCGATGCCGGACCCGAGGCGCATGTTCGAGCTCGGACAGTGCGCGACGCCCGTTCGGGTCGCGGCAAAGAGCGCGATGCCGGTCGCGTCCAGCTTCACGCAGTGCGCGTGCCATGCGTGACTGCCGGTCCAGCCCAGCGAGTCGGCGTAGTCGGCAGGCGTGCTGCCGAAGCGCTCGCGGCAATAGTCGACGTCGCTGTCGTTCTCGGCGAGGTGCGTGTGCAGGCGGACGCCGAGGTCCGCCGCCAGCGCCGCCGCGTCGCGCATCAGCTCGCGCGACACGGAGAACGGCGAGCACGGCGCCACCGCCACCCGTGTCATCGCGAAGCGCGCCGGGTCGTGGAACGTCTCGATGGCGCGCTGCGCGTCGGCGAGGATGACGTCCTCCGACTCCGTGAGCGCGTCGGGCGGGAGCCCGCCCTGCGACTCGCCGACGCTCATCCCGCCGCGGCACGCGTGAAAGCGGATGCCGATTTCACGCGCCGCTTCGATGGTGTCGTCGAGGCGGCCGCCGTTCGGATACAGGTACAGATGATCGCTCGAGGTCGTGCAGCCGGAGAGCATCAGCTCGGCGAGCCCGGTCTGGGCGGACACGTGCAGCATCTCGGGCGTGAGGCGCGACCACACCGGATAGAGCGCCTGCAGCCAGCCGAAGAGCGATGCGTCCTGCGCCGCGGGCAACGCACGCGTCAGTGTCTGGAACAGGTGGTGATGCGTGTTGACCAGCCCCGGGAGAACGACATGGCCCGCGAGATCGATCGTCTCGTCCGCCGTCGCCGGCAGGTCCGCCGTGGCGCCGACGGCCTCGATGGCGTTGCCGCGGATGAGCACCGCGCCGTCGGCGATCTCGCGCCGCGCATCGTCCATCGTCGCGACGAGCCGGGCGTGCCGCAGCAGCGTGGTGCGGGCACTCACGCTTCGCGCTCGAGCTCGCTCTCGTGCCAGCGCGACAGCGCGCGCTTCGACACCCACACCGTGGCGCCGAACAGGGCCACGCCGGCGGCGGCGATCAGCACCAGCGCGGCGAAGAGCCGCGGGACGTTGAGCTGGAATCCGGACAGCAGGATCAGGTAGGCGAGCCCCGCGCCGCTGCCGCCGGTGCCGGCGACGAACTCGGCGACGACGGCGCCGATCAGCGACAGGCCGCTCGCGATGCGAAGGCCGCCGAAGAAGTACGGCAGCGCGCTCGGCACGCGCAGGCGCGTGAGGATCTGCCAGCGGCTCGCGCGCGCCATGCGGAAGAAATCGAGCAGCCCGGGATCGACGCTGCGGAGGCCGAGCGTCGTGTTCGAGATGATGGGGAAGATCGCGACGACCACCGCGCAGAGCACCAGCGCCGCCGTCGTGTCCTTGACCCAGATGATGATGAGCGGGGCGATGGCGACGATCGGCGTCACCTGCAGCAGGACCGCATACGGGAACAGGCTCATCTCGATCCACCGGCTCTGCACGAACAGCAGCGCGGCGAGCGTCCCCAGCAGCGTGGCGACGGCGAGCGCCGCGAGTGCGATCGTCAGCGTCACACCCAGCGCGCGCAGCAGCAGCGCGCCATCCTGCAACAGCGTTTGCGCGACGACGAGCGGCGACGGCACGATGTACGCGGGAACGTCGTACACGGTGGTGAGCGACTGCCACAGGCCGACGACCAGCACTGCCACGGCCGCCGGCGCCAGGAACCGCAGCGCGCGCGTCGTCGCGTCCGCGTTCTTCATGCGCGCGCCGCCGCGCCCGCGCCGGCGACGAGGGCGGAGAGGTGGCGGCCGTGCTCGGCCGCCGTCGTCGACACGCGGAACGCGTCGTCGCGCGGAAACGGCACGTCGATCGGCACGTCGGCGATGACGCGGCCCGGGCGGGCCGCCATCACCGCGACCCGCGTCGACAGGAACACGGACTCGACGATGCTGTGCGTGACGAACAGCACGGTGAGGCCGCGCGCCGCCCACAGCGCCGACAGCTCCTCGTCGAGGCGCGATCGCGTGAACTCGTCGAGCGCGCCGAACGGCTCGTCCATCAGCAGCAGGTCCGGCGCGGTGACGAGCGCACGCGCGATCGAGACGCGCATCTGCATGCCTCCCGAGAGCTCGCGCGGCAAGTGGCGCGCGAAACCCTCCAGTCCTACGAGCGCCAGCGCCTCGCCGACCGCGCGGTCGGCCGCGGCCCGCTCGACGTGCGCGAGGTCGAGCGGCAGCCGCACGTTCGCGTCGACGCGCGCCCACGGCATCAGCGTCGGCGACTGGAACACGAACGCGAGCCGCCGGCCGGAAACGCCGGTCGATGCGAAGTCGCCGCCCCACCACGCGAGCGTCCCGCGCGATGGCGCGACGAGCCCAGCGACGATGTTGAGCAGCGTGGACTTGCCGCAACCGGAGGGCCCGAGCAGCGACACGAACTCGCCGCGGCGGACGACGAGATCGACCGGCGCGAGCGCGGCGGTGCCGTTGGCGAACGTCTTCTCGACGGCGGCGATCGCGACCACCGGCGGTGCCGCCGTGCCGGGCGGCCGGCCCTCGCGCTGCGCGCTCAGGGCAGGACCTTCACCTTGCTCACGATGTCGAGTGTCCAGGCGCGGCGATAGTCGGCGTCCGCCTTCGCGAGACCGGCGTCGCGCAGGAAGGCGACCGTCGCCTGCCAGCGCGCGTCCGTCATCGTGAGGAGGCCGCCGGCTGCCGGGTCCGTGCCGGTGACGATCGCGTAGGACTTCATCTTCGCGAATCCGTACGCGAGCAGCGCTTCGGACATCTCGGGGTTCGCCTTGCGGATCAGCGCGTTCGCCGGCGCCGGATTCGCGAAGTAGCTGCGCCAGCCCTCCGCCGACGCCTGCACGAACCGGCGCAGCGCGTCGGCGCGCTTGCCGAGCGTGTCGCGCGTCACGACGAGCGCCTCCGAATACGGCGGATAGCCGAGGTCCGCGAGCAGGAACACCACGGGCGTCACGCCGGCCTTCTCGATGGAGAACGGCTCCGACGTGGCGAAGCCCTGCTGCGACAGACTGGGATCGGCGAGGAACGGCTGCACGGAGAAGGCGTATGGCCGCTTCTGGTCGTCGGTGAAGCCGTAGCGCGCCTTGAGCCACGGCCAGAACGTCGTGTTGGCCGCGGCCGCCACCGCCACCGGCTTGCCCTTGAGAGCGGCGATCGACGCGACGCCGGGATGCGCGATCAACACCGTGGGATTCTTCTGGAAGGTCGCCGCGATCGCCGTGAGCGGGACGTTCTGCTCGACGGCGGACGTGACCTGCAGCGCGTCGGCCATCGCCACGTCGATCTGACCGGCGGCGAGGAGCTGCAGCCCGTTGATCTGCGGCCCGCCCGGCTTCAGCGTGACGTCGAGGCCGTGCTTGCGATAAGTGCCTTCGGCCACCGCCTGATAGAACCCGCCGTGCTCGGCCTGGGCCAGCCAGTCGGTGGAGAACACGATCTTGTCCAGCGCCTGGCCGAACGCAGGCGCGACGGCGAGGAGCGCGACGGCAGCGACGACGGCGCGCACATGCGAGCGGGGCATCGGGAATCTCCGGAAGGTGCTGGGCAAAGCGCGGCGGCGCCGCGACAGCCGTGATTATGCGAGAACTCGCGCCGCGGCGTCGCCGCCGCCGTTCGTTGCGTCGTCAAGACGCCTGGCTTCGGAGTCCGAAAACGGCGAGTAGCACGGAAAGCCGCGGCGCATAATCGCGGCCATGAATCTCGATGCCGACAGCTGCTACCGCGCGCTCACGACGCACGACGCCCGCTTCGACGGCCGCTTCTTCGTCGGCGTGTCGTCGACGCGGATCTACTGCCGGCCGGTGTGCACCGTCCGCACTCCGCGGCGCGCGAATTGCCGCTTCTTTCCGAGCGCGGCGGCGGCCGAAGTCGAGGGCTACCGGCCGTGCCTGCGGTGCCGCCCCGAGCTCTCGCCCGGCATGGCCAGCGTCGACGCCACGGCGCGCCTGGCGCAGGCGGCGGTCGACCAGATCGAGGCGGGCGCGCTTGAAGACGGGAGCCTCGAGGCGCTGGCCGAGCGCGTCGGCGTGACCAGCCGGCATCTGCGGCGCGTGTTCGTCGCGCAGTTCGGCGTCGCGCCGATCGAGTTCGCGCAGACGCAGCGGCTGCTGCTGGCGAAGCGCCTGCTCACCGATACCGCGCTGCCGGTGACCGAGATCGCGCTCGCCAGCGGATTCCACAGCCTGCGTCGCTTCAACGCGCTGTTCAAGACGCGCTACCGGATGGCGCCGGGCCGCCTCCGCAAGGCGCGGGCGCCCGGCGCGCTGCCCGACACGCTGCGCTTCGAGCTCGCGTATCGGCCGCCGTATGCCTTCGACGCCATGCTCGCGTTCCTGCGCGATCGCGCCATCCCGGGCGTCGAGGCGGTGACCGGCACCACGTATGCGCGCTCGCTCGCGCTGGCGCATCGCGGCACCGTGCACGAGGGCGTGGTGGCGGTGCGCCGGGCGCCGCGCAAGGCCGCGCTGGCCGTCGAGTTGTCCGCATCGTTCGCGCACGTCGTGCCGCTCGTGCTCGCGCGGGTCAAGCACGCCTTCGACCTCGCGGCGAATCCCGCCGAGATCGATGCCCATCTCGGCGCGCTCGCCACGGCGAATCCCGGGCTGCGCGTCCCCGGGACGTTCGACGGGTTCGAGCTCGCCGTGCGCGCGATCGTCGGCCAGCAGATCTCGGTCCGGGGTGCGCGCACGATGCTCGGCCGCGTCGCCGGCGCGCTGGGCCCGCCGCTCGCCGCGCCGCACGCGGCAATCGTCCGGCGATTTCCCGACGCCGCCGGCGTCGCGGCCGCGGGACCGGCGGCGCTGGCGCAATGCGGGCTCACGCCGGCGCGCGCGCGCACGATAGCGGCGCTGGCAAACGTGGTGGCCACCGGCGGCCTGACGCTCGGCCCCGACGCCGACGTCGACGCGACGCTTGCCCGGCTGCAGGCCATTCCCGGCATCGGTCCGTGGACCGCCAACTACATCGCCATGCGCGCGCTGCGCTGGCCCGACGCATTCCTCGCCAACGATCTCGTCGTGCTTCGCGCGCTGAAGGAAACGCGATCCGCGCTCGCGCAGGCACGAAGCGACCAGTGGCGACCCTGGCGTTCCTACGCCGTGATGCACCTATGGAAAGGATCCTCGACATGAACGCCACCACGTGGTCCCGCATCCCTTCGCCGCTGGGCGACATTCTTCTGCTCGCCGAAGGCGCCGCGCTCGCCGGCGTCTATTTCCTCGGCCAGAAGTACCTGCCGGAGATCGCGCCCGACTGGCACGAAGCGCCCGCGACGCCGGTGCTGAGGACGGCGCGGCGGCAGCTCGACGAGTACTTCGCCGCCGCGCGCACGCGCTTCGACCTGCCGCTCGTTGCCCGCGGCACGGCGTTCCAGCGCGCGGTCTGGCGCGAAATCGCCGGCGTGCCCTGGGGTCGCACCGCGACGTATGCCGCGCTCGCCGCGGGTGCGGGTCACGCCGGCAGCGCCCGGGCCGCGGGCGCCGCCACCGGGCGCAATCCCTGGTCGATCGTCGTGCCGTGCCACCGCATCGTGGGCAGTGGCGGGGCGCTGACCGGCTACGCCGGCGGCCTCGACCGCAAGCGCGCGCTGCTGGCGCTCGAGGGCCGCGCGGCGGCGGCGCTGGCGGCCTGAGCGATGCGCGCGGCCGATATCGCGCGTCTCGTGGCGCTCGCGACGATCTGGAGCCTGTCGTTCGTGTTCCTGCGCGTGCTCGTGCCGCAGTTCGGGCCGCTGTGGACGGCCACGCTGCGCGTGCTGATCGCCGGCGTCGCGCTGGCGCTGTGGCTTCGCGCGATCAACGCCCACGCCGGGCTGCGCGGCCACTGGCGCGCGTACCTCTTTCTCGGCGTGGTGAACTTCGCGGTGCCGTTCGTGCTGTTCGCCTACGCCGCGCAACGGCTGCCCGCGTCGTATCTCGTCATCCTCAACGCGTCGGCGCCGATGTTCGCGGCGGTCGCGTCGGCGGTCTGGCTCGGCGATCGCCTGACGCCCGTCAAGACGCTCGGACTCGCCGTGGGCGCCGCGGGGGTGGCGCTGGTGAGCCGGGCGGGGCCGGTGGTGCCGGACGCCGCCGTGGCGCTGGCGGTCGGGGCCGGCCTTGGCGCGTCGCTCTTCTACGCGCTCGCCGGGGTCTGGCTGAAGCGGCAGCGCCTGGCGTTGCCGTCGATGGCGATCGCCGCGTGGGGCCAGGTGCTCGCCGCGCTGACGCTGCTGCCCGTCGCCGCGTTCGCGCCCTTGCCGCCCCCGCCGTCGTTCGCGGCGATCGCCAACCTGCTCCTGCTCGCGCTGGTATGCAGCGCGGTCGCCTACGTCCTCTATTTCCGGCTGATCGCCGACGTCGGCCCCACGCGCGCGATGACGGTGACGTTCATCATGCCGGCGCTCGGGCTCGTGTGGGGCGCGCTCTTCCTCGACGAGGCCGTGACGCCCGCGATGGTGGCGGGCGTGGCGCTGATCGTCGCCGGCACGGCGGCGGTATTGCGGATCGCGAGACCGCCTCCGGCCGGCCGCGAAGCGTCGCGCCAGGCTGGAGTCTGACCCGCGGCGCCGAAACACCGCTGGCTTGGCGGCCCGGGCGAAATCGGCGATAGTCGGAACGATGGATCTGGATCCCGAAGTCGCCCGTTACCTCGAGCGCGTCGCGCAGTCGCTGCCCGTGCCTGCCGTGGTCGATGCCGAAGCGCGGCGCGCGCGCATGGAGGCCATCCAGCGCCGCTTTCCGCCCACGCCCGACACGGTCGCACGCGAGGACGCGTTCGTCACGCTGCCCGGCCGCGAGCTCTTCGTGCGTATCTACCGCCCGGGCGAAGGCGTGCGGCCCGGCATCGTCTACTTCCACGGCGGCGGCTGGGTGGCCGGCAGCGTGTTCACCCACGACGGCGTGTGCGCGGCGCTCGCCCGCGACGCGGACGCCGTGATCGTCAGCGTCGCCTACCGGCGCGCGCCGGAGAATCCGTTTCCGCTGCCGAACGACGACGCGTACGCGTCGCTCGCGTGGGTGGCGGCCAACGCGGCGGCGCTCGGCGTCGACGCTGCGCGGCTCGCCGTGGGCGGCGACAGCGCGGGCGCGCACCTCGCGGCCGGAGTCGCCATCGAGGCGCGCGCGCGGGGGCCGGCGCTTGCGTTCCAGCTCCTCGTCTACCCGGTGATCGAGCCGGACTTCGAATCGCCGAGCTACCGCGAGCACGCGAGCAGCCCCACGCTCACGCGGGCGGACATGATCGCGTACTGGCGGCAGTACGCGCCGGACGCCGCGACGTCCACCGACGCCCGTGCCGTGCCGTCGCGCGCGGCGTCGCACGCGCGGCTCCCGCCCGCGCACGTCGTGGTGGCGAGCCTCGATCCGCTGCGAGACGACGGCCTGCGCTACGCGCAGCGCCTGCAGCAGGCCGGGGTCGCGACCACGGTCGCCGAAGCGGCCGGGCTCCCGCACGGCTTCCTCCGCGCGGCGCCGTACTCCAGCGCCGCGCGCGCCGCGCAGCAGGCGCTGGGCGAGGCGGCGGGCCGCGCGCTGCGCGCCGGCGGCTGACGGCTTCGTGCGCCGTGAACGCCCCCACCGACCCGTCTCCGGCCGGCGCCGCCACGGCGCTGCAGCGCCTCTTCGCGGCCCAGCGCGACGCGTTCGCCCGCGAGCGCTACCCCGCCTACGCCGTCCGGCGCGAGCGTCTCGTGCGCGTGCTGCGCATCGTCACGGCGCACGAAGCCGAGCTCTGCGCGGCGGTGGCGCAGGATTTCAGCCATCGCTCGACGCACGAGACACGGCTGGCGGAGCTCTACATCGTCGCCGCGGCCACCCGCCACGCGCTGCGTCACTTGAGCCGCTGGATGCGGCCGCGCCGCGTGGCGACGCCGCTGCAGCTGCTGCCCGGCGCGTCGCGCATCCTGCGTCAGCCGCGCGGCGTGATCGGCGTCATCAGCCCCTGGAACTATCCGGTGCAGCTCGCGCTCGCGCCGGTCGTCGGCGCGCTGGCCGCGGGCAATCGCGTGCTGCTGAAGCCGTCGGAGCTCACGCCGGCGACCTCCGCGTTGCTCACGCGCCTGGTGGCGCGCTATTTCCGCGACGACGAATTCGCCGTGGTGACCGGCGATGCCACGCTCGGCGAGGCATTCGCGCGAACGCCCTTCGACCACCTGTTCTTCACCGGCTCGACGGCCGTCGGGCGGCGGGTGGCCCTGGCGGCGGCCGACCACCTGACGCCCGTCACGCTGGAGCTCGGCGGCAAGTCGCCGGCGCTGATCGACGCCGATGCCGACTTCGCGCTGGTCGGCCCGCGGCTCGCCGTGGGCAAGCTGCTCAACGCGGGCCAGACGTGCATCGCGCCCGACTACGCGATGGTGCCGGCAGGACGCGTCGACGCGTTCGTGACGGCGATGCAGGACGCGGTGGCCAAGCTCTACCCGACGTTCGCGGACAATCCCGACTACACGGCGATCATCGACGCGCGCCATCACGCGCGCCTCACGGCTTTGGTCGACGACGCCCGCGCGCAGGGCGCCCGCATCGTTCCGCTCGGACCGCCGAACGAATTTCCGGAGCCCGGCACCCGCAAGCTCGAGCCGGTGCTCGTCGTGGGCGCCACGCCGGCGATGCAGGTCATGCAGGAGGAGATCTTCGGGCCCCTGCTGCCGGTGGAGACGTACGGCACGCTCGATGACGCGATCGCGCGGCTCAACGCGCGGCCGCATCCGCTGGCGTTCTACTATTTCGGCGCCACGCCGGCGCACCGCGACCGCGTGCTGCGCGAGACGCTCGCCGGCGGCGTCACGGTCAACGACACGCTGTGGCACTTCGCGCACGAGGAGCTGCCGTTCGGCGGCGTCGGCGCGTCGGGCATCGGCGCCTACCACGGCGAGCGCAGCTTCCTCGCGTTCACGCACGAAAAGGCCGTGTTCGTGCAGCCGCGCACCGCCGCGGCGAAGCTGCTGTACCCGCCGTACGGCCGCACCTTCGACAAGGTGCTCGCGTTGCTGAAGCGCCTCTAGCCGCCGGTCCCGATGCCGCGCCCTCGAATCGCCGCGCTCGCGCTGGCGGCGGCGTGCCAGGTCGCCGGCTGCGCCACCGGCGGCGGCGATGACGGCTATCCGGGTTATCGTGTCGACGGCGAAGGAATTTCCGCGCCGCTCGACGGTCTCACCGGCGATGCGGGCCGGGGACGAGCGCGCATCCTGGCGCGCGACCCGGCCAATTGCATCCTGTGCCACGCCGTGCCGGAGGCCACGCTTTCAGGCAACCTCGGGCCGTCGCTGGCCGGCGCGGGACGACGGTTCACCGCAGCCGAGCTCCGGCTTCGGGTCGTCGACGAGCGTCGTGTCGTGCCGCAAACGATCATGCCCAGCTATTACCGCACCGCAGGCCTGACCGGCGTCGCGCCCGAATACCGGGGCCGCACGATCCTCGATGCGCAGGCGATCGAGGACATCGTGGCCTATCTGGGCACGCTGCGATGAGCATGTCGCCGCCACGCCGTCCGCCGCGCTCGCTGCCGCGGCGCCGCGCGCTCCAGGCCGGCGCCGCGCTGGTCGCCGCGCGCCTGCTGCCGGCCGGCGCGGCATCGATGGACGATCTCCCCGGCGTGCGCGAGCTCACCGAATACCTCGCCGGCCGCACGGCGCAGTTCGGCCGGCTTGCGCTCGACATCCCGCGGCTCGCCGACAACGGCAACGCCATCCCGCTGCGGATCGCGATGCGAGGCCCGTTCGCGGCCGGCGCCGAGCTCCGCACGGTCCGGCTCTATTCGGAAAAGAATCCGGTGCCGCTGATGGCACGCTTCGATTTCGCGGTGCCCCCAGCGAAGGCGGAGCTCGACACGCGCATCCGCCTCGCGGGCACGCAACGGATCGTCGCGGTTGCCGAGCTCGCCAACGGCGACCTGCACGCGGCGTTCGCCGACGTCGCGGTCACCGTGTCCGCCTGCCTGGACGGCAGCTGATGGCCTTCGCGCGCATCCAGCTCCCGCCGTCGGTCAAACGCGGCGACCCCATCGAGGTGAGGATCTCGATCCGCCATCCGATGGAGACCGGCTTTCGCGTCGACGACGTCGGGCGGACGATCGCCCGCAACACGCTCCGCGATCTCGTGTGCCGGTATCGCGGCGCCGAAGTGTTCCGGGCGAGCCTCGGGTCGGGCATCGCCGCGAATCCCTATCTGCGGTTCTACGTCACCGCGACGGAATCGGGCGAGATGGTGTTCGAGTGGGTCGACGATGCCGGCGAGCGCGGCGACGCGCGCGCGGCGGTCGTCGTCGCATGAGCGCGCGCGGCGCAGGGGCCGCCCTCGTCGTCGCCGCGCTGCTGATGCTGCAAGGCGGCCAGCCGGCGGGCGCAGAACCGCGGTCCGGCATCGCGTACGCGGGCGCGGACGTCCGCGCGATGCAGGCCGACGACGTCGCCAACCCCGGCATGCTGTGGGTCGAGCGCGGCGCGCAGCTCTGGAGCGCCGCGCCGGCCCCCTGCGCGGGCTGCCACGGCGACGCCGCTTTGTCGATGAAGGGCGTCGCCGCCCGGCACCCGCAATGGAGCGCGGGCGCCGCCCGCGTCGTCGACGTCGAGGACCGCATCAACGCGTGCCGCGTCGAGCGCCAGCATCTGCCGCCGCTGGCGCGCGAGTCGGAGGACCTGCTGGCGCTCACGGCGCTCGTGGCCACGCAGTCCCGCGGGCTGCCCGTCGCCGTCGACGTCGACGGTCCCGCGCGCCCGGCGTTCCTGCGCGCGCAGGCGTTCTACGCCGAGCGGCGCGGGCAGATGAACCTCGCCTGCACGAGCTGTCATGTGGACAACGCGGGCAAGCGCCTCCTCGCCGAAACGATCAGCGAAGGACACGGCAACGCCTACCCCGCGTACCGGCTCGAATGGCAGAACCTGGGCTCGCTGCAGCGGCGGCTCCGTGCGTGCCTCTTCGGGGTGCGCGCGGAAATGCCGCCCGAAGGCTCGCCGATGCTGACCGAGCTCGAGCTCTACCTCGGCTGGCGCGCGCGCGGCCTGGCGGTCGAGTCGCCCGGGGTGCGCCGCTAGGCCGGGCGGCGCGGCGTCACTGCGGCGGCCGCACGCCGTCCTTGCCGACCTGCACGCGCGGGGCGGTCATCGTGCCGTCGCCGGCCACCGTGACGTTGGCGTACAGATATTCGCCCACCGCCAGGTCGGCGCGCGTGCCGGGCACCGAGCGAACCACCGGCGTGCCTTCGGGCACCACGATTCGGTGGGTCCCGTCCTTGAGCTTCAGCGTCAGCTCGCGCTGGCCGGTGCCGACGACGACGCTGTCGACCGGCGCGTTCGTCATCGTCGAGCCGGGCGTGAGATCGGAGGGGAACTGGCTCGCCGCGACCGTAGGCGGCAGGTAGTGCACTTCGGCGGCGACCGGCCGGCCGTCGGGGCCGGGGCTCGTCGTCGCGCCGACGAGATCGCCCGCCTTGATGTCCTCGAAGCGCGCCGCCTTCGTGATGGAGACGGCGGCATTCTCGGGCAGCACCAGCTTGAGGTCGCGGCCGTCGCGCGACTTCACGGCGAGCGCGTTCGGCTCCACGGCGGTGATCGTGCCGCGGACGCGAACGTTGGTCTGCGCGGCGGCGGTGCCGGCGGCGGCGATCGCGACGAGGAGGACGAGGCGGGACAGCGGCGGCATGAGGGGCTCCAGGAGAAGCGATGCCTCAACTAACAGGGGGCGCCGCCGGTTGTTCCCTCCCGCGCATGCCGCAGCGCGCCCATCAGGTACGTGGCGGCCACCGCGCGGTCGTCGCCGAGCGTCGCCAGCACGAAAAGACGCGCGGGCAGCGTCGTCGCGAGCGCGGTCCGGCGCGCGAGCAGCGGCGTCGCTGCCGGGTCGAGCACGACGAAATCGGCCTCCTTCCCGGGGAGGAAGTTGCCGATGCGGTCGTCGAGGTACAGCGCGCGCGCGCCGCCGAGCGTGGCGAGGTACCACGTCTCCATCGGTCCCAGGGCGTGGCCGGCGAGCTGTGCCACCTTGTAGCCCTCGTCCTGCGTGCGCAGCATCGAGAAGCTCGTGCCGCCGCCGACGTCCGTGCCGAGCCCCACACGAACGCGATGCCGGCGCGCGGCCGGTAGATCGAAGAGGCCGCTGCCGAGGAAGAGGTTCGACGTGGGGCAGAAGGCCATCGCCGCGCCGGCAGCACCCATGCGCGCGCGATCCGCCTCGTCGAGATGCAGGCAATGCGCGTAGACGGACCGCGGCCGCACGAGGCCGAAGCCGTCGTAGATGTCGAGATAGCTGCGGCGGCCGGGAAAGAGCTCCGCCGCCCACGCCACCTCCGCGCGATTCTCGGCGACGTGCGTCTGCAGGAACACGCCGGGGTGCTCGTCCAGCAGCCGCCCGGCGAGCTCGAGCTGGCGCTCGGTCGACGCCGGCGCGAAGCGGGGTGTGACGGCGTACGAGAGCCGATCGGCGCCGTGCCAGCGCGCGATCAGCGCCTTCGAGTCGGCGTACCCCGACTCCGCCGTGTCGCGCAAATACGGCGGACAGTGCCGGTCCATCAGCACCTTGCCGGCGATCATCCGCGCGTCCAGTGCCTTCGCCGCGTCGAAGAACGCGTCGACCGACGCCGGATGAACGGTGGCGAAGACCAGCGCCGTCGTCGTGCCGTTGCGCAGCAGCTCGGCGAGGAAGAAGTCGGCGACCTCGCGCGCGTGCGCGGCGTCGCCGAACCCGCGCTCGGCCGGGAACGTGTAGCGCTCGAGCCAGTCGAGGAGCTGCAGTCCGCCAGCGGCGATCATGTCGGTCTGCGGGTAGTGGACGTGCGTGTCGACGAACCCCGGCAGCAGCAGCTTGCCGCGCCAGTCCACGACGGGCGTGCCTTCGGGCAGCGCCGCGAGCGCGGCGGCGGCCGGTCCCGCGCTGGCGACGATCCCGTCCTCGACGACCAGGACGCCGTCGTCGAAATACTCGTGCGCGCCCGCTTCGCCGGCGGCGGGGTCGTGCAGGAAATGCAGGATCGCGCCGCGGAACGCGCGGCGGCCGCGGCCGTCGTCGTGCGCGCTTCCGGTGTCGAGCGTCACGGCGTCATCGCGTCGGCGCGCCCTGCGCGAACCACGCCGCGACGAGGGCGCGCTCGCCGTCGGTCATCTGCGTGAGGTTGCCGATGGGCATGTAGCGCGTGCCGACCGTTTCCGCGATCTTCGGCGCCGCCGCGGCCACCTGCGCCACCGTTTCGAGGACGACGCCCTTCGGCGGCTGCGCGAAGCCCGCCTGGGTCGGCTGCGCGGCATGGCACGGAAGGCAGCGCTCGGCGAGCACCGCCTGGACGCGCGCGAAGGTCACTTGCTCGCCGCCGCCGTCCACGGGCTTCGGCGCGAGCGCGACGGCGACGCCGCCCAGCAGCCCCACGCCGGCCACCGGCAGCCACCAGCGCACGCTGCCGCGATGGCGCAGCACGAAGAACTGCCGGATCAGGACGCCGGCCAGCATGATCACGCCTAGCACCAGCCAGCCATGTGGATGGCCATAGGTCATCGGGTAGTGGTTGCTGATCATCACGAACAGCACGGGCAGCGTGAAGTAAGTGTTGTGCACCGAGCGCTGCTTGCCGACGAGGCCCGGCCGGGTGTCCGGCGTCTCGCCGGCACGGAGCTGCGACAGCACCTTCTTCTGCCCCGGGATGATGTGGAAGAACACGTTGCCGACCATCATCGTGCCGAGCATGGCACCCACGTGGATGAAGGCCGCGCGCGCGCCGAAGAGATGGAAGAGCGCCCACGCGCTCGCCATGACGAACAGGAAGACCAGCGCCGCCAACACGTTCTCGCGGCCTTCCAGCGCACGGCACAGGCCGTCGTAGACGATCCAGCCGCCGGCGATGAAGGCGGCGCTGATCGCGATCGCCGCGGCCGGGGTGAGCGCCCGCACGGCGGGATCGATCAGGTACACGCTGGCGCCGATCCAGTAGATCAGCGCGAGCAGCGCCATGCCCGACAGCCACGTCGTGTACGCCTCCCACTTCGACCAGTGGAGGTTCTCCGTCAGCGCTTCGCCGCGCGGGCCGGTCGGGAATTTCTGGCTGACGTAGAAGCCGCCGCCATGGACGGCCCACAGCTCGCCCGCCACGCCGCGACGCGCGTCGTCGGCGCGCGCCGGCGCCGACAGCGAGTTGTCGAGCATCACGAAATAGAACGACGCGCCGATCCACGCGATGCCGGCGATGAGGTGGAACCAGCGGACGACGAGGTTCAGCCAGTCGAGTACGTAGGCGTCCATCGATTCCCGGGTGGGGCCGGCGTCAGCCGGCCATGCCGCGCGCCTTCAGTTCTTCGGCAGGCTGCCCTGCACGCCGACGACGTAGAAATCCATCTTCTGCATCTCGTCGTCGGTCATCGTCTTGCCGGCCGGCACGCGCTCCTTGCCGGCGTTGTCCTTGATCGGGCCCTGGAACGGATGCAGCGTCCCGGCGATGATTTCCTTCTCCGCCTTCTGCACGAGATCGACGACGTCCTTCGGCACCGCGGGATTGATCGGCCCGAGCTTGATCATGCCGTCCTTGAGGCCCCCCCACACGCTCACCGGCTTCCACGTGCCGGCGAGCACCTCGTTCGCGATCCGCGTGTAGAACGCGCCCCACTGGTGCGTCGTGGCGGAGAGCTGCGCCTTCGGGCCGTACTTGGACATGTCGGAGTGGTAGCCGAACGCGTACTTGCCCTTTTCCTCGGCGGCCTGAACCACGGCGGTGGAATCGGTATGGTGCGTGAGGACGTCGGCGCCCTGCGAGATCAGCGTGTTCGCCGCTTCGCGCTCGCGGCCCGGGTCGAACCAGGAGTTCACCCAGATGACCTTGACTTCGGCCTTCGGGTTGACGCTGCGCATCCCCTGCTCGAACGCGTTGATGCCCTGCACGACCTCGGGGATCGGGAACGCGGCGACGTAGCCGGCGACGTTGGTCTTGGTCATCTTGCCGGCGATGATGCCGTTGAGGTAGCGGCCCTCGTAGAAGCGCGCGTTGTAGATGCCGACGTTCTTCGCCGTCTTGTAGCCGGTGGCGTGCTCGAAGGTCACCGCGGGGAACTGCGTCGCGACCTTGATCGTGGGATTCATGTAGCCGAAGGACGTCGTGAAGATGACCTTGTTGCCGCTCGCCGCGAACTCGCGGATCACGCGCTCGGCGTCGGCGCCTTCCGGAACGTTGTCGACCACCTTGGTCTGCACCTTGGCGCCGAGCGCCTTCTCCATCTCCTTGCGGCCGAGGTCGTGCTGGTACGTCCAGCCGGCGTCGCCGATGGGGCTCACGTAGACGAAGCCGATCTTGAGCGGCTCCTGCGCGCCGGCGGCGACGGCGACGGCCAGCGCGGCGGCGGCCGCGGCGGTGCGCATCGAGTTCCTGCGGTTCATGCGGTTCTCCCTGGTGGTTTAGTCGGGGCGGTACGACCGCCCGAGCGAGACGGGCGAGTTTAGGCGAATGGTGTCGACGTTGCGCGAGATGATGACCAGCACGACGATCGTGACGACATAGGGGAGAGCGGACAGGAGCTGCGACGTGATCTCCACACCCGCGCCCTGGGCGAAGAACTGTGCAATGGTAACGCCGCCGAACAGGTAGGCCCCCATCATCACGCGCGCCGGCCGCCACGTGGCGAACACGACGAGCGCCAGCGCGATCCAGCCGCGCCCGGCCACCATGCCCTCCGCCCACATCGGCGCGTAGAACTCCGACAGGTGCGCGCCGCCGAGGCCCGCCAGCGCGCCCCCGAACAGCACGGCCAGCCAGCGGATGCGGATCACCGGATAGCCGATGGCGTGCGCGGACTCCGGCGACTCGCCGACCGCGCGAAGGACGAGCCCCGCACGGCTGCGGTAGAGGAACCAGGACACGCCGGCGAAGACCAGCCAGCTCGCGTAGACGAGGAAGTGCTGCTGGAAGAGGACCGGGCCCACGAACGGGATCTGCGACAGCAGCGGCAGGTCCACCGCGCCGGCCTTCGGCAGCGACACGCTTTCGTAGGGCTTGCCCACGAACGCCGACAGGCCGACGCCGAAGAGCGTCAGCGCCAGTCCCGAGGCGACCTGGTTCGCCATCAGGTTGAGCGCCAGCACGGCGAAGATCGCGGCCATCGCGGCGCCCGCGGCCATGCCGCCCAGCGCGCCGAGCCACAGGCTTCCGGTCGTCGCCGCGGTGGCGAAGCCCGCGATGGCGCCGACCAGCATCATCCCTTCGACGCCGAGGTTCAGCACGCCCGCCTTCTCGACCACGAGCTCGCCGAGCGCGGCGAACACCAGCGGCGTGCCGGCGGCGATGGCAGCGGCGAGGATCGGGACGAGATTGTCCAACCCCGGGCCGTCAGGCGGTCGTCGCCGCGGGCGCGGGCGCGGCCGCGGCCGGGCGCACGACACGCACGCGATAGTTGATGAGGACATCGGACGCGAGCAGGAAGAACAGCAGCATGCCCTGGAACAGGCCGGTGATCGCGGAGGGGAGGTTGAGGCCCATCTGCGCCGCCTCGCCGCCGAGATAGAGCAGCGACATCAGCAGGCTGGCGAGCAGGATGCCCACCGGATGCAGCCGCCCGACGAACGCGACGATGATCGCGGCAAACCCGTAGCCGGGCGACACGACGGGCAGAAGCTGGCCGATCGGACCGGCGACCTCGCCCATCCCGGCGATGCCCGCGCACGCACCGCCTACCAGCATGCCGAGCCACACCATCCGGCCGGCGTTGAAGCCCGCATAGCGCGCGGCGTCCGGGGCGAGCCCCGCCACGCGAAGCTGGAAGCCCAGGAAGCTGCGATTGAGGAACACGTAACCGAGCGCGACGGCCGCGAGCGCGACGACAAAGCCCAGGTTGAGACGGGTGCCCGCAAGCAGGATCGGATAGAGCGCGCTTTCTGTGAACTGCTTCGACTGCGGGAAATTGAAGCCTTCAGGATCGCGCCACGGCTCGTGCACCAGCCACGACAGCAGCAGGTTCGCCACGTACACGAGCATCAGGCTCACGAGGATCTCGTTCGTGTTGAAGCGCGTGCGCAGCAGCGCCGGGATGGCCGCCCACAGCATGCCCCCGACGGCGCCCGCGACGAACATCGCCGGCAGGACCAGCGCGCTCTCGCTGCCCTGGAAGTGCAGCGCGACGCCGCCGGCGAAGATCGCGCCGAGCACGAGCTGGCCCTCGGCGCCGATGTTCCAGACGTTCGCGCGATAGCCGCACGCGAGGCCCACGCCGATCAGCATCAGCGGCGACGCCTTCAGCAGCAGCTCGGTGACGCCGTTGAGATCGTGGATCGGATAGACGAAGAACGTGTAGAACGCCTGCCACGGGTTCCTGCCCAGCGCCGAGAAGAGCACGAAGCCCGCGACGATCGTGAGGGCCGCCGCGAGCACCGGCGACAGGTAGCCCATGCGCCGCGAGGGCTCGGGCCGCGCCTCAAGCTTGAAGCGCACGCGGCACCTCCGCTGCGCCCGGCGGCGTGTCGACCGTTGCCTTCGCGCCGGGCCACATGCCGCTCATCCACACGCCGATCTCCTCGACGTTGGTGTCGCGGAGGGGCTTCGCCGGCGACAGCCTGCCCTTGGCGATCACGGCGAGCCGGTCGCTGATCTCGAAGAGCTCGTCCAGCTCCTCGGACACCACGAGGATTGCCGCGCCCTCGTTGCGCAGGTCGATGATCTTCTGGCGGATGAACGCGGCGGCGCCGACGTCCACGCCCCAGGTGGGCTGCGCCACCACGAGCACCTTCGGCTGCTGCAGGATCTCGCGGCCCATGATGAACTTCTGCAGGTTTCCGCCGGACAGGCTCTTCGCCTCCGCGTCCGGGCCGCCGCTCTTCACGTTGTACGCGTCGATGCAGGCCTGCGCGAACGCGCGGACCCTGGCGAAGCGGACGAGGCCGCGCTTGACGAAGCCGCGCCGGTGCGCGGTGAGGAGCGCGTTGTCGGCGAGCGACATCCGCGGCACGGCGCCGCGGCCGAGGCGCTCTTCCGGCACGAAGCAGAAGCCGAGGCGGCGCCGCCGGCCCGGACGCATCCGCCCGACCGCGACGCCGCACAGCGTGATCGAAAGCTTGCTCCGCACGAGCGTCTCGCCGGAGATCGCGGCGAGCAGCTCCTGCTGGCCGTTGCCCGACACGCCGGCGATGCCGACGATCTCGCCGGCGTGCACGGTGAGGTGGACGTCCTCGAGGCCGACGCCGAACGGGTCCGCCGCCTTTTTCGTCAGCGCCGCCAGCGTGAGCCGCGCGACACCGGGCGTGGGCAGCCCATGCTGCGGATGCGGCAGGTCCTTGCCGATCATCATCCGCGCCATGCTCTCCGGCGTTTCCGCGCGCGGGTCGCAGTGGCCCGTGACGCGGCCGGAGCGCAGCACCGTGGCGTTCGTGCACAGCGCCTGGATCTCGTCGAGCTTGTGGCTGATGTAGAGGATCGTGCAGCCTTCGCCGGCGAGGAGGCGCAGCGTCTCGAAGAGCTTGCGCACTGCCTGCGGCGTCAGGACGGACGTAGGCTCGTCCATGATGAGGAGACGGGGGTTCACCAGCAGGCAGCGGATGATCTCGACGCGCTGGCGCTCGCCGACGGACAGCGAATGCACGAGCCGCCGCGGATCGACCGGCAGGCCATACTTCTCCGACACCTCGGTGATTCGCCGCGACAGCGCGGCGAGCGGCGGATTGCCCGCGAGGCCGAGGGCGACGTTCTCGACGACGGTCAGCGTCTCGAACAGCGAAAAATGCTGGAACACCATGCCGATGCCGAGGTCGCGCGCGTGCGCCGGGTTGTGCACGACGACGGGCCGGCCTTCCCACAGCACCTCGCCGGCGTCGGGCTTGACGACGCCGTAGATGATCTTCATCAGCGTGCTCTTGCCGGCGCCGTTCTCGCCCAGCACGGCGTGGATCTCGCCGGGCAGCGCGGTCAGCGAGATGTCCTGGTTCGCGACGACGCTGGGATAGGCCTTCGTGATGCGGCGAAGCTCGATGCGCGGGACGGCCGCGCCGCTCACGGGGCTGCCTTCGCGCTGCGCACGGGCGCGGCCGCGGCGGCGCTGGCGCTACGCACCTGCAGCAGCTGCGCGGCCACCGCCACGGCGATCGTCGCCGGCGCCTTGCCGCGGATGCCCGCGACGCCGATCGGGCAGGTCATCTGCGCGAAGCGCGCGGCGGGCATTCCGCGGCGGGCGAGCCGCTGCTCGAACTGACGGCGTTTCGGCAGCGAGCCGATGAGGCCGAAATACGCGGCGTCGCCGCGCCGCAGTATCCGCTCCGCAAGCCGCTCGTCCAGCGCATGGTCGTGCGTCATCACCAGGAAGTAGCTGCCGGGCCGCGCGCCGTCGACCTCGTCCTCGGGCGCATCGGTGCAGCGCGCAACCGCGTTGGCAGGGACGGCGGCGGGAAAGGCGTCCTCGCGCGTGTCGATCCACGTGACGGCGCAGTCGACGTCCGCCAGCACGCGCACGAGCGCGCGCCCCACGTGGCCCGCCCCGAACAGCACGACGGCGAAATCGCCGGGGAGCAGCGGGTCGATGAAGGTGTCCGGAATGCCGCCGGCGGGTGCCGGCGCGAGCGTGGCGCCGCCGCCGTCGCGCAGCACGTCGCGGGCGCAGCGGATCGCCTCCGCATGCGCGGGCGACGCGGCGCCGAACACGTCCGCCGCCGTCACGACGAGCCTGCCAGTCGCGGCGTCACCCCGCGTGGCGGCGACGGTGACGCACGGCACCCCGGCGCGGCGCAGTGCCACCGCTTTCGCGCTCCACGCCGCCGGGCCGACGACCGGCTCGAACAGCAGCGTGACGACGCCGCCGCAGCATTGGCCAAGGCTCGCGCCCAGCGGAAATCGCCGCAGGCGTTGCATGTCGCCGTGGCCGCCGAGAAGGTCGCGGGCGATGGCGATCGCCTGGAACTCGAGGTGGCCGCCGCCGATCGTGCCGTCGACGCGCTCGTGCGTGACGATCATGTGCGTGCCCGCGGCCCGCGGCGCCGAGCCGCGCGTGGCGACGATGCTGACGATGACGGCCGCGCCGGCGCCGGCCGTCGCCGCGCACAGCGCGTCGAGCCAGTCGCTCACGACGCCACCTTCGCGCTCGCCTGAGAAGCGTCGCGCGCCGCGGCGGGCGCCTGCGCGCGGCGCGCGCGCAGCTCGTCGATCGAGGCCAGGACGGCCTCGGCGGTCGCGGGCGCGTCGAGGCGCGGCGACAGCGTGTAGCCCGCGGTGGCGGCAATGGCGTCACGCAGCGCATGCAGCACCGAGATGCCGAGCATGAGCGGCGGCTCGCCGACCGCCTTGGAGCGATGAATCGCATCCTCGGCATTGCCCTGCGATTCGAAGATGCGAACGTTGAACTCGGCCGGCACGTCGCTGGCGACCGGGATCTTGTACGTCGACGGCGCGTGCGTCATCAGCTTGCCTTCGTCGTTCCACCACAGCTCTTCGGTCGTCAGCCAGCCGACGCCCTGGACGAATCCCCCCTCGATCTGGCCCATGTCGACCGCAGGATTGAGCGACGTGCCGACGTCGTGGACGATGTCGACGCGCACCACGCGATTCTCGCCGGTCAGCGTGTCGACGATGACCTCGGACACCGCGGCGCCGTAGCAGAAATAATAGAACGGCATCCCGCGCCACGTCTTGCGATCGTAGCCGATCTTCGGCGTGCGGTAGAAGCCGGTGGCCGACAGCGACACGCGCGCGAGCCACGCGAGACGGGCGACTTCCGCGAACGGCAGCGACCGGTCGCCGGCGTGCACCCGATTGGCGCGGAACGCGATCGCTTCCGGGGCGACGCCGAAGTGCTGCGCGGCGACGCCGGCGAGCCGCGCCTTGAGCGTGCGCGCCGCCGCCTGCGCCGCCTTGCCGTTGAGGTCCGAGCCCGACGACGCGGCGGTGGCCGACGCGTTGGGCACCCGGCTCGTGTCCGACGCCGTGATGCGAATCCGGTCGACGTCGACCGAAAGCTCCTCGGCGACGACCTGCGCGACCTTGATGAAGAGGCCCTGGCCCATTTCCGTGCCGCCGTGGTTCAGCTGCAGCGTGCCGTCGGTGTAGACGTGCAGCAGGCAGCCGGCCTGGTTGAGATGCGTGGCGGTGAAGGAGATGCCGAACTTGACCGGCGTGAGCGCGATGCCGCGCTTCACGTAGGGATTGGCCGCGTTCTGCGCGCGGATCTCGCGGCGCCGGCGCGCGTACTCGCTGGCCGCCTCGAGCTCGGCGACGATCGGGTGGATGACGTTGTCGACGAGCGTCTGGCCGTAGTGCGTCACGTTGCGCTCGGCGGTGCCGTAGAAGTTGGCTTTCCGCACGGCGAGCGGATCGGCGTCGAGATGGCGGGCGATGTCGTCGATCACCTGCTCGATCCCCACCATGCCCTGCGGTCCGCCGAAGCCGCGAAAGGCGGTATTGGAGACGGTGTGGGTCTTGCCGCGATACGACACGATGCCGACGTTCTCGAGGTAGTAGCAGTTGTCGCTGTGGAGCATCGCCCGGTCGTTGATCGCGCCGGAGAGATCGGCGGAATAGCCGCAGCGGCTCGCGAGCGCGAGCTCGATGCCGAGGATTCGGCCCGCGTCGTCGAAGCCGACGTCGTATTCGGTGACGAAATCGTGCCGCTTGCCCGTCATCACCATGTCGTCGTCGCGATCGACGCGGAGCTTCACCGGCCGGCCGGTCTTCCGCGCAAGGAGCGCCGCGACGCACGCGAAGAGGCCAGGCTGGCTTTCCTTGCCGCCGAAGCCGCCGCCCATCCGCCGGCACAGGACGACGACGTCGGCCACGGGCAGCGCGAGCGCGTGCGCCACCTGCATCTGCACTTCGCCGGGATGCTGCGTCGAGCAGTGCACGCGCAGCGTGCCGTCCTCGCCCGGCAGCGCGTACGCGATCATCCCCTCCAGATAGAACTGGTCCTGCCCGCCCATCCGGGCGCGGCCGCGCAGCCGGTGCGGCGCGGCGTCGATCGCGCGGCGCGGATCGCCGCGCACCAGCCGCTCGGTGGGCAGCACGAACGACTGCGCGTCGCGCGCGGCCTCGGCGGTGAGGATCGGCGGGAGATCCTCGTATTGGACGGCCGCGAGCCGCGCCGCCTGGCGTGCCTGCCGGACCGTGCGTGCAGCCACGGCGAACAGCGATTGGCCGTGATACTGGACGAGCGTGGTCGCGAAGATGGGATCGTCGGCGACGACGGGACCGTAGTTGTTCGCGCCGGGAATGTCCTCCGCGGTGGCGATCGCCACCACGCCGGGCGCCGCCGCGACCTTGGCGAGGTCGAGCGCGACGATGCGCGCGTGTGCGCGCTCGCAAAGCCCGATCGCCGCGTGCAGCGTGCCGCGCACCTCGGGGATGTCGTCGGTGTAGTCGGCTTCGCCGCGAACGTGCAGTCGGCTGCTGTCGTGCGGCAGCGCGACGCCGACGCCGCCCCGCGCGCCCTTCGTGCCGGTGTCGTCGCGGGTCATGGCGTGCCGGCGGCCTCGAGCACGCGGGTGGCCGGCGCGTGCGCGCCCGTCTCGAGGAAGAAGCGCAGCAGCAGATTGCGCGTGACGGCGCGGCGATACGCGGCGCTTGCGCGCATGTCGCTCAACGGCGAGTAATCGCGGTCGAGCTCCGCCATGGCCGCCCGCACGGTGTCCTCGACCCACGGCTTGCCGACCAGCGCACGCTCGGCGAATGGCGCGCGCTTCGGCGTGGCCGCCACGCCGCCGTAGGCGATGCGCGCCGCGCTCACCGCGCCGCCGGTGACGACGACGCGATAGCCGCCGCATACCGCCGAGATGTCCTGGTCGAAGCGCTTCGAGATCTTGTACGAGCGCACCAGCGCGCCGGGCGCCGCGCGCGGCACGACGATGCGCTCGACGAACTCGCCGGCCTCGAGCGCCGTCTTCTGGTAGGCGATGTAGAACTCGTCGAGCGGCAGCACACGGGTGCGCTCGCCCTTGCGCAGCACGAGCGTGGCGCCCAGGGCGATCAGCACCGGCATCGAATCGCCGATCGGCGAGCCGTTGGCGACGTTGCCGCCGAGCGTGCCGGCGTTGCGGATCGGCGGCGACGCGAAGCGCCGCGCGAGCTCGGCCAGGTGGGGATGCTCGCGGACGATCGCCGCGAAGGCGTCCGCCAGCGGCACCGCCGCGCCGATGTCGAGGGCGTCGGCGGTCACGGTAAGCGTCTTCATCTCGGCGACGCTGCCGGTGTAGATGACGGCGTCGAGATCGCGCAGCGCCTTCGTCACCCAGAGGCCGACGTCGGTGCCGCCGGCCAGCAGGCACGCCGAGGGCTGCGCCTGACGCAACGCCGCGAGCTCGGCGACGGAGGCGGGCGCGTGATACGTCCGCGCACCGTGCTTCAGCGCGAGCGCGCCGCCGTGCGCAAGCGCGCGGAGCGCTTCCACGAGGGCCTGCTCGCCGGCGTCCGCCGCGCCGACGGCGCCGGCAGCGCATGGCCGCTCGAGCCACGTAGTCGGCGCTGCCGCGCGGCCGTAGTCGTACATGCGGCCGGCGGCCTCGACGATGGGGCGGTACCCGGTGCACCGGCAAAGATTGCCTGCCAGCGCGTCGTTGATCTCCTGCCGCGACGGGCTGGCGGCGGACTTGTACAGCGCGAACAGCGACATCACGAAGCCCGGCGTGCAGAAGCCGCATTGCGACCCGTGGCAGTCGACGAGCGCCTGCTGCACCGGATGAAGCGCGGCGCCGCGGCCGCCGAGGCTCTCGACGGTGAACAGCGCCTTGCCGTCGAGCGTGGCCACGAACTGGATGCAGGCATTGACCGCGCGCAGCCGAACGCGCTCGCCGTCGAGCTCGCCGACGACGACCGTGCACGCGCCGCAATCGCCTTCGGCGCAGCCTTCCTTGGTGCCGGTCCGGCCGAGGTCCTCGCGCAGAAATTCGAGCACGGTGCGCGTGGGATCGACGGCCTCGAGCGCGACGACCTCGCCGTCGAGGACGAACCGGACGGTGCCGCGCGCGTTGCCGGGAGAGGTCATCAGCGCCCGCCTAGCTGCCGCGATACGTCTGGTAGCTCCAGGGCGTCACCAGCAGCGGCACGTGATAGTGCTCCGCAGGGTTCGCCACGCCGAAGCGCACCACGACGTCGCCGATGAACGAGGGCGCGGGAAGGGCGGCGCCGGTGCGCGCGAAATAGGCGCCGGCCGCGAAGACGATCTCGTAGACGCCTGCGGTGAGCGCACCGCCTTCGAGCAGCGGCGCGTCGGTCCGGCCGTCCGCATTGGTGACCGCGTGCGCCACTTCAGTGCGCGCGGCCCCCTCGACGCGCGAGACCGTGACGGCGACGCCGCCGCCCGGCTTGCCGCGGGCGGTGTCGAGCACGTGCGTGGTGAGCCGTCCCATGACGAGCGCCTTCCGGATGCGTTGCCGACGAGGACCATCCTGCCACGCCCGCCTCCGCCCGGCAACGCGCGCGCCCAAAGAAAAGGGCGCACGCGATGCGCGTGCGCCCTCTCGACCGCGTGCTGCGAGGACGGGCTACTTGGCCTTGGCGACGTCGCCGAGGAGCTTCGCCGCGCCCTTGTTCGACGCCGCACCCTTGATCAGGATGTCGACCGGCTGCACGGGCTTGCCGTAGTACGCCTGGTTCCAGTCGTCGCTCAGGTTGACGAGCGTGCCGTCGAGGTTCACGCCGCCGTAGACACCCTTCGCGCGCGAGAACGACACGAGGTCGGCGGTGATGTCCGACTTCGCGCCGGCGCCCACCGGACCTGCCGCCACGCTGGCGTCGCCGCCGATCTTGAAATTCGCGGCGAGCATGGAGTTCATGCCCTTTTCCGTCATGACCAGCGTGACGTTCTCCGAGACCTGCACGCCGGCCTGGAAGCCGACGCTGGCCGTGGCCATCGTGTAGAACGACGGGCCGTGCCACTTGCCGCCTTCCTTCGCGATGAGCACGGCGCGACCGCCGGAGCCGCCGAAAATGAAGCCGGCCTTGACGATTTCCGGCGCGATCAGCACGGCCTTGGCGCGGCCGATGTTCTGCTGCAGCCAGGTCATCTGGGGATCCCGGAGGAAATTCGACAGCGTGACGTCTGCCTTGTTGACGAGCTTCTGCTGCTCCGACTGCGCGGCGGCGATGGGCGCCGCAACGACGAACGACGCGGCGCAAAGGCCGATGAGACTCCTGCGAAACGTAGTGCTGACCATGCTTTCTCTCCCTGTGGACGATGTTGCTGAGGCGTGCAACGCTAAAGGCTTGCCGCGATTGAACGAACCGGCGCTCACCTGCCGCGCGGCAGCAGCTCGAGGCCGGTATCGGTGACGCGCACGCGATCGCCGATGCGCAAGCCCGGCGATTGCGTCTGCGTGATGGTGCCGTAGCTGCCGTCGTCGTAGCGGATGCCGATTTCCCAGATCAGCTCGGTCTGGTTCTTCTGCATCTCGTTGCCGACGATGCCGCCGCCGATGGCGCCGACGATGATGGCGGCCGTCTTGCCGGCACCACCGCCGACGAGGCTGCCGAGACCGCCGCCGACGAGTCCGCCGACGACCGCGCCGGCGCCGTTCGCGTACTTCTGCTTGTCGACCTGGTTGATCGACTCGACCGTGCCGACGCGCGGCGCCGGCTGGTTGTACACCTGGTAGGCGGGCTGCTGCGCGCAGCCGGCCGTCGCGATTGCGGTGACGAAGGCGAGCGCTACCGTGCGCGCGTTGCGCCGCAGGCTTTCGACGAAGTGCATGGCAAGTCTCCGCTGCATTGGAATCATTCCGGGATGGCGTTCAGGAGATACATCGCGGCGAGGAGGCCGGAAGGCCGGCCGAGCTTGCCGAGCCATTTGCCGAAGATGCCGTCGATGTCGCCGCTGACGTAGATCTGCGTCAGCGCCTTGTTCACTTCGAGCCGGAACGCCGAGTCGCCGCGCGGCAGCGCCAGCGCGTAGGGCTCGAACGAGAGGTCCTCATTCAGCATCGCGTAGCCATCCGGGTCCTTGGCCTGGACCACGAGGCCGATCAGCTTGATCTTGTCGCCGGCGTAGGCGTCGACCGCGCCGCTCGCGAGCAGCGCGATGCCCTCATTGCCGTCGTTGATGAGCGTGACCTGCGCGTTCACGAGCCGGTCCTTCATCGCGGTTTCGAGCCGGGCCTGGGTGGTGGTGCCCTTGATCACCGCGACCTTCTTGCCGTTGAGGTCGGTAAACCGGTTGATCGGGGCGTTCGACTTGACGACGAAGCCGCCGCCGTCGATGAAGATCAGACTCGAGAAGTCGACGGTCCTGAGGCGGGTCTGCGTCATCGTCGTGTTGGCGCAGTCCATGTCGGCCTTGCCCGTGGCGACGAGCTGCACGCGCTCGGCGGCAGTCGCCGGCACCCAGTTGATCTTGATGTCGGATACGCCGATGGCGCGGCCGATGTAGTTGACGATCCGCTCGCAGAGGTCGATCGAGTAGCCCGCCGGCTTGTTGCTGTCGCCGACGAACGAGAACGGCAGCGAATCGGTGGAGAACGCGACGGTGATGGCCTTCGACGCCTTGATCTTCCCGAGGGTGTCGGGCGCGCCCTGGGCATGCGCGGGACTCGCGAGGGCGAAGCAGGCGAGGACGAATGCGATCAGTGTGGACTTCACGGCTACCTCGTTTCGGATTCTGATGGGGGAAACAAGCGGATTCGCTGGCGGCAGGCACCGGGCAAGGTGCGGATTCTACGCTGGAATCCGGAACTTTGGAGGGCCTTCTGCTACACTCGAACGATCGTATCCGTACGCCTTGCCGGCGTCCCCTTTCAGGCAGCCCTTCGAACGATGGCCGTCCACTCTTTTCGTTTCCTGCAGGGCCTCGCCGCCTTGCTGGCGCTCGCGTCCGCCGCCGCCGGTGCCGCCGGCACGCTCGACCGCGTCCGCGACAGCGGTGCGATCAAGTTCGCCTACCGCGCGAACGCCGCGCCGTTCTCGTTCGCGGACCGCGAAGGCCGGGTGCGCGGCTACTCGGTCGAGCTCTGCGCCGAGGTGGCGCAGTCGATCCAGAAAGCGCTGAACCTGCCGTCGCTCAAGGTCGAATGGATTCCCGTCGACGCGTCCGACCGGCTCGAGACGGTGACGTCGGGTCGCGCCGACGCCGAGTGCGGCACCACGACGATGACGCTGTCCCGCATGAAGTCGGTCGACTTCAGCCTGCCGATCTTCGTCGACGGCGCCAGCGTGCTCACCCGCGCCGGCGCCAAGATCGGCAAGATCGGCGATCTGCGCAACCGCCGCGTCGCGGTCATCGCCGGCACGACCACCGAGCAGGCGCTCGTCGCGGCGCTCAACCTCGTCGACGCCACGGCCACGCTCGTGCCGGTGAAGGACGGCGCGGAAGGCGCGGCGCTGCTGTCGGCACGCAAGGTCGACGCCTACGCCGGCGATCGCGTCGTCCTGGCAGGTCTGCGTCTTCGTGCGCCCGCGTCCAACGCGTTCGACCTCCTGCCGACCGACTTCTCGTACGAGCCCTACGGCATCGTCGTGCGGCGCGAGGACCCGGATTTCCGCCTCGCGGTGAACCGCGCGCTGGCCGATCTGTACAAGCGCGGCGGCATCGATCCCATCTATCAGCGCTGGCTGGCGCCGCTCGGCCCGCCGAGCCCGCTGCTCAACGCCATGGTCTATCTCAATGCGATCCCGGATTGACGCCGCCCTGATCGTCGCGATCGTCGCGATCGCCGCGACGTTCGCGACGCCGGCGCACGCGCAGGGGCCGGGGGATTCGTGCGACGCCTGCGGCGTCGTCACGAGCATCGTCAAGACCATCGAGCGCCAGCAATGGACGCCGCTCGGGTCCACGGGCACCAACACCGTCACTGCGTCCGGGCGCATGACCGACGCGACGACGCAATTCCAGATCGGACCCCAGCTCCAGAACCAGGGCATCGTCGTCGTCGGCGCCGCCGGCGGGGCGGCGTATGCCAAGCGGCCGAACGCCTACGAGAAGCCCCGCTGGGACGTGACCATCAAGATGGACCGCGGCGGCACGCGCGTGATTCCGCAGAGCTACGAGCCGATGCTGCGCGACGGCGATCGCGTGCGGGTGCTCGGCACCCAGCTCGACCTTCTGAATCCGTAGCGGCCGGCCGACGTTCATGGCGGCGCTCGCGATCCGGGACACCGATGTCGGCCGCGTGCTCGCGCTCTCGGGCCGCCTCGACGCCAACACGATCCGCGACGTCTGGCGCGACGCACGCCGCGCGCTGGCCGAATCGTCGGGACGGCCCGTCGTCGTCGACGCCGCCGCCGTCGACTACTGCGACGGCGCGGGCATCGCGCTCATCGTCGACCTGCTGCGGATCGGACGGCGCGAAAAGCGCGACGTCGAGGTCGCCAACCTGAAGCCGGCCTTCGTCGCGCTGTTGAACCAGTTCGACGTCGGCGTCCTCGACCACGATCTCGATCCGGAGCCGAAGCGCCGGCCGGCGGTGGAGGAGATCGGCGCGATCACCGCGGGGGTGTGGCACGACATCCGCGAGCAGGTCGAGTTCGTAGGCGAGACGGTGGCGGCGCTGGGCTACGCCGTGCGCCACCCGTCGACGGTGCGCTGGCGCGACGTCTGGGTGATCTGCGAGCGCGTCGGCGCGGACGCACTGCCGATCGTCGCGCTGATCTCGTTCCTGCTGGGCGTCATCCTGGCGTTCCAGTCGGCGATTCCGATGAAGAAGTTCGGCGCCGAGATCTTCGTCGCCGACCTGATCGGCCTCGCGATGCTCCGCGAGCTCGGTCCGCTGATGACCGCGATCCTGCTGGCGGGCCGCTCCGGTGCCGCGTTCGCCGCCGAGATCGGCACGATGAAAGTGAACCAGGAGGTCGACGCGCTGACGACGATGGGCCTCGATCCGGTGCGCTTCCTCGTCACCACCCGCGTCATCGCCGCGCTGCTGATGACCCCGCTCCTCACGCTCTTCGCCGACCTCGTGAGCCTGCTGGGCGGCGCCCTCACGCTGCAGTCGTTCTCGATCCCGTTCATCACGTTCGTCCACGAGGTGGAGGGGATCGTCGATTTCTCCGACTTCATGGCCGGCTTCGTGAAGTCGTTCATTTTCGCGATCCTGATCGCCGGCATCGGGTGCCTGCGCGGCCTCCAGACGTCGGCCGGCGCGTCGTCCGTCGGCGACGCCGCCACGCGCGCCGTGGTTTCGGGCATCATCCTGCTCGTCGTCGTCGACGGGGTTTTCGCGGTCGTCTACTTTTTCCTGGATATCTAGCCGATGGGTCCCGCAGTTCCGTCCACGCCGCCTCCGGAAGCCGCGCCCGGCGACGATGCCGCCGCCGCACCGATCATCCGGGTCGAAGGGCTTACCGCCGGCTATGACGATTTCGTCCTGCTGAAGGACGTGAGCTTCGATGTCCGCCCGGGCGAGGTGTTCGTGATCCTCGGCGGCTCGGGGTGCGGCAAGAGCACGCTGCTGAAGCACATGATCGGGCTCTACGAGCCGATGGCGGGCCACGTTTTCATCGACGGCGACGACATCGTCACCGCCGAAGGCGACGCCCGCAAGTCCATCCTGCGCAAGATCGGCGTCATGTATCAGTCGGGCGCGCTGTTCGGCTCGATGACGCTGCTCGAGAACGTCCGCCTGCCGCTCGAGGAATACACCGAGCTCGACAACGAGGCCATCGACCTCATCGGGCGCATGAAGCTCGAGCTCGTCGGGCTGGAGCAGTTCACCGGCCACCTGCCGGCGGCGATCTCCGGGGGCATGCAGAAGCGCGCCGCGATCGCCCGGGCCATGGCGCTGGATCCCATGATCCTGTTCCTCGACGAGCCGTCGGCGGGACTCGATCCGATCACGTCGGCGTCGCTCGACGCGCTGATCCGCCGCCTCGCGGAGAACCTTGGCGTCACGTTCGTCATCGTCACGCACGAGCTCGCGAGCATCTTCGCGATCGCCGACCGCGTGATCATGCTCGACAAGCGAAAGAAGGGCATCATCGCCGAGGGCGATCCGCGCGTGCTGCGCGACACGAGTGAGGATCCATGGGTGCGCCAGTTCTTCCATCGCGAGCCCGACGCGGTGGCGGCATGAGCGTGGGGGTCGTCCTTCGCCGCGCCGGGCCGTCCCAAGCGGCGAATCGCGCCCCCTCCGGGGGCAGCGCAGCGGCGCACGCCGCAAGCGTGGGGGTC